>Ga0157319_1000020_pt1 | contig 97019 bp, 79 predicted proteins | sample MCvi2old240510_FD_105326 | JGI IMG/M metagenome (GOLD analysis project Ga0157319, IMG submission 105326) | Arabidopsis rhizosphere microbial communities from North Carolina - M.Cvi.2.old.240510 | ecosystem: Host-associated > Plants > Roots > Rhizosphere | place: USA: North Carolina | collected... | reverse complement strand
TCGAACAAAGACTACTTTCATAGCTTCATTCATTTCCGTGAGCGTCTAAAGATTTAACCTTCTCAGGTCGCTCGTTCAGACGCCCACGCTTATCGGCTGTAAATTCTTAAAGAACATCGAAGCCGCTTTCGCCAACTTCGTCGCGTCGCTGATTTGTCGTCAGCAGCACTGAAGCGAGATTATCAACGATTCTTTTTGAATCCGTCAAGCAGTCTGCGAAATTATTTTCAGCGTCGACTGCGAGAATCTCGCCGCCAAATGAAAACCGGGAAACCCAGTCAAATCATTTGACTACCTCGGCATATCCTCCGAGGCCGCCGCTCAAAACGTTGTCGTGAGCAGCGAAGACCGCGAGTCTAGCACGAGTTTTTTCGGTCGCGCAACTCCCTCGTCATCTGATCGTCATGTCGCGCGCTTGTTTGGCGCCCATCCCTATATAGGGAGCGCCGGCCGTCCTGCGTCAATGCAGCCGCGACTGCGGCGCCAGCGCCTCCAGCGCCGCTTTCGCGGGCTCATCGCTTTCCAGAATCCGCGGCAGCGCTGCCGACAGGCGCGGCACATCCGCCCGGAGGATCCGCTGTTTGACCGACGGGATCTGGGAAGGGTGCATCGAGAAGCAGGTCAGCCCCATGGCCAACAGCAGGTCGGTGAAGGCCGAATCCCCCGCCATCTCGCCGCATACGCTGACTTCCTTGCCGGCCGCACGAGCCTGGGAGATGGCATTGGCCAGCAGATGCAGGACTGCGGGATGCCAGGGGTCATACAGATGCGCGACCGCCTCGTCGGCGCGATCGATGGCCAGCGTGTACTGGATCAGGTCGTTGGTCCCGATGGACACGAAGTCCACGTGCCTGAGCAACTGCGGCAGCATGATGGCCGCCGCCGGCACCTCCACCATGACGCCAAGTTGCACCTCGCCGTACGCCTGGCCGGTCTCGTCCAGTTGGCCCTTGACCCGCTTGATGGTTTCCTGGATCTGACGGATCTCCCCCAGGTGGGCCACCATCGGCACCAGCAGCTTCACCTTGCCAAAGGCGCTTGCCCGATAGATGGCCCGCAATTGCTGACGGAACATGCTCGGCTCCGCCAGGCTCCAGCGGATCGCTCGCAGGCCCATCGCCGGATTGAGCACATGCTCGTGGCGGAGTTCATTGACCGACATCCGATCCAGGGGCTTGTCCGCGCCGATGTCCACCGTGCGGATCGTCACCGGCAGGCCGGCCATCGCCTCGACGGCACTCTTGTAGGCAGCGAACTGCTCTTCCTCGCTGGGCAGGTCGCCCTCGCGGTTCATGAACAGGAACTCGCTGCGGAACAGGCCGACGCCGGTCGCGCCCGAGGCCAGCGCCGCCACGGTGTCGCCCGGCAGTTCGATGTTGGCGTGAAGCTCGATGCGCTGCCCGTCCATCGTGATCGCCGGCGTGTGGCGCAATCGGGCCAGCCGCGCGTTCTCGAGCTCCGCCTGGCGCTGCCTGAACCGGTACTCCTCCAGCACGATGGGGGAAGGATTGACGATGACCGTCCCGGCATCGCCGTCGATGATCACCCAATCGTCCTGGCGGATCAGCCGCGAGGCCTCGCGCGTTCCCACCACGGCGGGAATGGCCATGCTGCGAGCCACGATGGCGGTGTGAGAGGTCTTCCCCCCGATGTCGGTGATGAAGCCCTGGAAGACGCTGCGCTTGAACTGGATCATGTCCGCCGGCGCGATGTCGGCGGCTACCAGCAGCAAGGGATCCTCGCCGGCGAAGTCGCGCGCGACCACGGCCGAGGCGCCACTGGGCGACTCGTCCTGCTCGGTGGCGAGCGCAGCCAGCACGCGCTCGACCACCTGCTCCAGGTCGGCCTTGCGCTCGCGCAGGTAGTCGTCCTCCATTTCGTCGAACTGGCGCGCCAGCACCTCGAGTTGCGCCGACAGCGCCCACTCGGCGTTGTAGTGGCGGTCGACGATCCAGTCGCGGGCGGCATCGACGAGCGCCTCGTCGTTCAGCAGCAGCAGGTGGACATCCAGCAGCGCGTCGAGCTCATGCGGCGCGTCCTCCGGCAGCTCGGCCTTGAGGGCCTGCAGCTCGCGCGTGACCGCGTCGCGGCCGCGGACCAGCCGGGCATATTCCTGCTCCGCGTCGGCGGCGCCAATGAAGTAGTGGGCGACGTCGACGCGGCTGGACGCGACCAGCACGGCTCGGCCGATCGCCACGCCGCGGGAAACGGGAATGCCGAAGACCTGGAAACTCATGCGCCGACTTTAGCAGCGGGTGTCGAAGCCCTCTTGAGCCGCAGGTGAACTTGCGAAAACCCCTGTGAGCCCGGCGTCAATCGTCCGTGCGGGCGAGCGTGACGACGGCACGACTGTCATGGTTCGTTCACTTGAGGGTCACCGACGCGTCACCGCCGCCGCTCAGCATCCCGGCATCACTTCAGCGAGGCTTTGCCATGAGGGATCTGCCGCTGCCCACCCTGCCCTTCTCCGATCTGCGCCCCGCCGAGGCGCCCCGGAGGTCACTTCCAGCCAGCTCCCAAGACGTCGTTGTCGACGCTGCGCGCGCTCGCTTCCATGTGGGTTGGGCGCGCACGGAGGACGAGGTCCGGCAGGCCCAGCGCCTGAGGTACCAGGTCTTCGTCGACGAAATGGGCGCGCGGCTGAGCGTGCCCGCCGGTGCGCCCGCCGGTCATGACATCGACCTCTTCGATCCCTTCTGCGAGCACCTGCTCGTGCGCACGCTCGACGAGCACGGCCAACCGGCCGAGGTGATCGGCACTTACCGGGTGCTGACGCCGGAGGCGGCCCGCCGCGCCGGCGGCCTGTACAGCGAGACGGAGTTCGACCTGACCCGACTGCGCTCGCTGCGCCCCCGCATGGTCGAGCTGGGCCGCTCCTGCGTGCATCCGGACCACCGCCATGGCGGCGCCATCATGGCGCTGTGGGGCGCGCTGGCCGAATTCATGGTCCGCAACGACCTGGACACGATGATCGGCTGCGCCTCCATCAGCATGCGCGACGGCGGCCACTACGCGGCCAGCCTGTGGCGCCAGCTCGAAGGCAGCCATCTGGCCGACATCGCGTGGCAGGTGCGCCCCCGCCTGCCGCTGCCGGTCGACGACCTGCGCCAGGACCTGGTCGTCGAGCCGCCGCCGCTGATCAAGGGTTACCTGCGCGTTGGTGCGCGCATCCTGGGCCGTCCCGCCTGGGATCCGGACTTCAACACCGCCGACCTGCCGATGATCATGCGCATCGCGGACCTGCCGGCGCGCTACCGCAAGCACTTCCTCGGCGGTCTTTGAGGACGCCCGTCCATGCAGAAATGAAAAGGGCTGCCTCGGCAGCCCTTTCTCGTGACGTGGCCGCCTTACTGGCCTTCGCCGAACTTGTCGTTGACCAGCGCGGTGATCGCCTCGTGCGCGGCCTGCTCGTCCTCGCCCGTGGTCTCGAGTTCCACTTCGGCGCCGATCCCGGCGGCCAGCATCATCACGCCCATGATGCTCTTGGCGTTCACGCGCCGGCCGTTGCGGGTCATGAACACCTCCGCCTTGAATCCCCCCGCCAGTTTGGTCAGCTTCGCCGAGGCACGGGCATGCAGGCCCAGCTTGTTGCTGATGGTGAGGGTCGACTTGATCATGAGCAGGAAGGTTGGGACGAGGAGTGGGTGGAGCACGGCGCCGTCGCGTCGCACAGGATCCCCTGGGTACCGCCCTGGCTGGCGCGCTGCAGCAGCGCATCCAGTCCTTCGCCGGCGTAGCACAGCGAGCGCCACAACATCGGCACGTTGACGCCGGTCAGCACCTTGACCTGCTCGCCCTGCAGGCGCAGCGCGGCATTCGTCGGTGTGGCGCCATAGACGTCGGTCAGCACCAGGGTCTGCAGATGTCCGGAGGCGCTGATCAGCGCCCGCGCCAGCGACTCGACATCGTCGGCGCTCATCTCCGGCGTCACGTCCAGCACGCTGAGCTGCAGCGCGCAGTGCGGGAACGTGTGCTCGGCCACCTGCTTGAGCGCGGTGGCCAGCGGAGCATGGGCGATCAGCAGCAGGCCGGACATGGGGCGCATTATCGTGCGGCGCAGCATGGCGCGGGCGGGGCCCGCACAAATCCTCAATCCGGGGGAGGACGCCTTGCGGCCCCCTCAAAGGGGCAGTTGCACCGACCCCAGGAACACGTCCCAGGCTTCCGCGTCCAGGCGCTCGCCCTGCAGCAGCAGCTGGTACAGGCGCCCCTCCCGGGAGAACACGGCCTGGCGCACCTGCTGGGCCGGCTGGCCCGGCCGGGCCTCGAAGGCCTGCTGGAACGCTTCGGGATCGACGGCGATCCCGCGGACGCCGAGAGGCGCCGAGGCGCCGGGAGCCATCTGCCGGGCGATGCCGTCGTGCATGCGGCGCATCGCCGCGGAGGTCGCGCGCGCGTCGCCCAGGTCGGTCCAGGTGAAGGAGAACTGCCCGCCGCGGGCCTTGCAGCTCATGGAGCGCACGACGACCGGCTGGCCGGCGGGTCCGGGCTGGGTGCGTTCCTCGCGTTCGGGCTTGCAGGGGAACATCAGCGAGACCTGCGCGCCTTCCGGATCGACCTTGCGCCAGTTCAGCGCGGGACTGCAGCCGGCGGCCAGCACCAGCGGCAGGATCGGAACGAGCGGGGCCAGTCGTCGCATCGGGCGATTATGGCGGCCGTGCGACCGGCGCCTGCCTCGCGGGCGACCCCGGCGGCATCCCCCACAATGCCCCGATGAGCGAAGCGAACTCCCCCCGTCCCTCCGCCATGGCCCTGCAGGGCGTGCGCGTTCTGGATCTTTCCCGCGTGCTGGCCGGACCCTGGTGCACGCAGACCCTGGCGGACCTCGGCGCCGACGTCATCAAGGTCGAACGCCCCCCCAGAGGCGGCCATCCCGGCGGGGACGACACCCGCGGATGGGGGCCACCCTATCTGAAGGACCGCGACGGCCAGGACACCGCCGAGGCGGCGTACTACCTGGGCGCGAACCGCAACAAGCGCTCGATCGGCGTCGACATCGCCAGTCCCAAGGGCCAGGCGCTGATCCGGGAACTGGCCCTGCGCGCGGACGTGGTGGTCGAGAACTACAAGGTCGGCGACCTGACCCGCTACGGCCTGGATGCGCCGGCGCTGCGCGCGCTCAATCCGCGGCTGGTGTTCTGCTCGGTCACCGGCTTCGGCCAGACCGGCCCTTACCGGGACCGCGCCGGCTACGACTACGCGGTCCAGGGCCTGGGCGGTCTGATGAGCGTCACCGGCGAGGCCGACGCGCTGCCCGGCGGCGGACCGCAGAAGGTCGGCGTGGCGGTGGCCGACCTGTTCACCGGCATGTATGCGACGGTGGCGATCCTGGCCGCGCTGCGCCACCGCGACGCGACCGGCGAGGGCCAGGTCGTCGACATGGCGCTGCTGGACACGCAGGTGGCGATGCTGGCCAACCTGGGCGCGAACTACCTGAGCACCGGCCAGGCGCCGCGCCGCATGGGCAATGCCCACCAGAACATCGTGCCGTACCAGGTCTTCCAGGCCAGCGACGGCCACCTGATCGTCGCGGTCGGCAACGACGGCCAGTTCGTCAAGTTCTGCGAACTGCTCGGCGTGCCCGAGCTGGCCCGCGATCCGCGCTATGCGACCAACGCCCAGCGGGTGCGGCACCGCGAGGCGCTGGTCCCGCTGCTGGCCGAGTGCATCGCCGCGCGCCCGCGCCAGCATTGGCTCGACGCGATGGAGGCGGCCAAGGTGCCGGGCGGCGCGATCAACGACCTGGCCGAGGTTTTCGAGGATCCGCAGGTGCGACATCGCGGCATGGTCGTGCCGATGGCGCATCCGCTGAGCGACGCGCTGCGCGTCGTCGCCAGCCCGATGAAGCTGTCCGGCACGCCGGTGGCCTACCGATTGCCCCCGCCGCTGCTGGGACAACACACCGACGAGGTCCTGGCCGAGCTCGGCCACGGCCCCGAGGCCATCGCCGCCTGGCGCGAGGAAGGAGTCATCGCATGAGCAGCACCGATCGAGACGGCGCGGATCGAGCGCGGGGCGTGGACATCGTCCTGGTGCACGGCGCCTGGCTGGGCGCCTGGGCGTGGAGGCGGGTGCTGGCGCCGCTGCGGGCGGCCGGCCATCGCGTCTTCCCGGTGACGCTGAGCGGCGTCGGCGAGCGGGCGCACCAGCCCCACGAGGGCATCCGCCTGCAAACCCACATCGACGACGTCAAGGCCGTCATCGAGTGCGAAGAACTGAGCGACGTGCTGCTGGTCGGCCACAGCTACAGCGGCATGGTGATCACCGGCGTGGCCGACCAGTTGCCGACCCGCATCGCGCGGCTGGTCTACCTGGACGCGGTGGTGCCGGAACCGGGCGAGTCCTGGTCCAGCCGCCACACGCCGGAGACGCAGGCGCAGCGGCGCGAGCTGATCGCGAAATTCGGCCACCTGCCGGTGACCGAGCCGCACGGCATGGGGCTCAAGCCGGAGGACTTCGACTGGATGATGCGCTGCCAGCGCCCGCAGCCGGGCGGCGTCTACGACAGCCCGCTGGACTTCGACAAGGAGGCCTGGCTGGCGCGGCCGCGCACCTTCATCGACTGCAACCGGCCGGCCCTGCTCACCATCGCGGCCGCACGCGAGCGCGCCCGCAGTCAGCCCGGCTGGGAACGCTTCGAGATCCCGACCGGCCACCAGGTGATGATCTCGGCGCCCGAGGCGCTCATCGAGCGCTTGCTCATGCTGGCCGACCGCCAGGCCCAGGGCTGACGGATCGTCCGCCATCCGCCCCCGTCCCCCTGGGAAACGTGAGCCATTTCACGGCATCCCCCCAGGGGGGCGGTTGCCCCCGACTCACGGGATGGCCTCCCCCAGGACCGCGCGGAACCATGGCGCCTCCCCGCCCCGGCATGCCGCCGGCGGCCCACCCGAACGAGAGAGCATGTCCCGCCCGCCCCCCACCGTGGCCGCGCCGCTGGCCGCCAATGACATGGTGCAGCGCCCCAGCGATTCCCAATGGGGCGACATCGTCCAGCAGCTCGGCGCCGAGATCGCCGGCCCGCTGAGCGGGGCCCTGGAGCGCATCCACGCCTTGATCAGCAGTGGCCAGATCGACCGCCAGGGCCTGCGGGCGCTGCGCGACGCGGTGGCGCAGGCCCGCGAGGCCGGGATGGTCAGCCAGCAACTGGCCCGGCTGGCGTCGGGCCGGCTGCGGCTGTCGCGCGAGCAGGTGTCGCTGACGCAGGTGCTGCGCGGTGTGCTGGCGCAGCGCAGCCGCGAGACCCAGGCGCGCGGCATCCAGATCCGCCAGCTGCTGCAGCCGATCGAGGTGATGACCGACGCGTCGCTGCTGTTCTCGCTGCTGAACGCGGTGATGGACTGGGCGCTCACGAACACGCATTCCTCGCTGGAGATGCGGCTGGACCTGACGCCGTGGCCCGCCAAGGCGCGGCTGATGTGCCGCTTCGCCCACCGCTCGCTGGACCTGGGCAGCGCGCCCTCGTCGGCGATCAATGAACCGCCCGAATCGCTGAACTCGCTGGCCTGGCGCCTGATCGAGCAGACCGCGCTGACGATCGGCGCGCTGCCGCTGCGCGAGGACGAGGCCGGCATCACGATGCTGACGCTGGAGTTCCCGCATCTGGCCGGCGACGAACCTGGTGCGCAGCACGGCCCCGCGCCGGTCGCGCCGCCGGACCGGCCCGAGCTCGACGATCCGACGCCGTCTCACAACTCCAAGCCGCTGGCGGGCTGCCACCTGCTGATCGTCTCGCCGCGCCGCGAGCTGCGGCAGGAGATCCAGGCCGCGGTGCGCCACATGGGGCTGATCATTGACGCCGTGGGCTCGATGGACGAAGCCCTGCAGTTCTGCGAGGAAGGCCTGCCGCACGGCATCGCCTTCGAGCAGTCGCTGCGCGACGCGGACTTCGATCGCCTGCGCGCCGACATCACCGGCGAGGTGCCCAACTTCAGCTTCGTCGAGGTGATGGACGGCGACCAGCAGACGCAGCTCTCGACCGCGACGGCCGACCACATGGCGCGGATCTCGCGGCAGAACCTGCAGGACGCGCTGCCGTCGGTGCTGCTCTTCGAGCTGTCCAAGGCGCTGTGAGGCGCCCTCCCACTCAAGCCCCTGCCGGGTGACGGGCCAGGGACGACCGGCATACACTCGCCCCCCATGAAGCTGCCTCGCTGGACCGGACTCCTGTTGTTGGTTGCCGCCGTCGGTGTCGGCGCCGGCCTCGCCTACGAGGGCCTGAAACCCGAACCCGCCCCCCAGGTGGATTACGTGCTGCTCGACGGTTCGAAGCACGCGTCCGCGCAGGCCTGGTCCGGCAAGGTGATGCTGGTCAACTTCTGGGCCACCTCCTGCACGACCTGCGTCAAGGAAATGCCCAACGTCATCGCGACGCACCAGAAGTACAAGGACAAGGGTTTCGACACGCTGGCGGTGGCCATGAGCTATGACCCGCCGGCCTATGTCTCGAACTATGCCGAGACCCGCCAGCTGCCCTTCGGCGTCGCGATGGACAGCACCGGCGAGATCGCGCGCCGCTTCGGCAAGGTGCAACTCACGCCCACCACCTTCCTGATCAACAAGCGGGGCGAGATCGTCAAGCGCTTCGTCGGCGAGCCCGACTTCGCCGCGCTGCACGGCACGATCGAGAAGCTGCTCGCGGAGAGCTGATCCGCCCTCGCCGCCCCGAAGCATGCCGCTCCTCGAGCGGCATTTTTCTTGGCCGCTCCTCGGGCGGGGCCGGACGCTTTGCGATTCTTTTCGTCGGCGACACCAGGCTGCTGTCGCCAGATACTAGGGTGTCGACATGCCCGCCGACCCTGCGCCCTGACGGCGCCGCGACGGCCAGCCCGCGTCCCGCTCCCGGCCCGCCAGAGGCCCTCCGCACCAGCGACCGACCCGCATGAACACCAACAACAAGCTGCCCTGCCCGCCGGTCTCCGGCCCCGTCCGCGTCCCTGGCGTCCCGAGGCGCCGCCGACAACAAGGCCGCGCGGCACCGTGGATCCTCGCCCTCGTCGTGCTGGCCGCGGCCGTCGGCGGCTGGTGGTGGTGGAAGGGCCGCGCCGCGGACGGCGAGGCCGGCGGCGGACCCGCGCGCGCCGCCAGCGGTCCGGGCGGCGCCAGCCCGGCCGGCGCCGGCGGACGGGGCGGCCGCTTCGCCGCCAACCGGGTGCAGCCCGTCTCCGTGACGCCCGCGCGGCTGCAGGACATCCGGCACACCGCCTCCGCCATCGGCACCATCAGCGCTTCCAACACCGCCGTCGTGCGCGCGCAGGTCAGCGGCGTGCTGCAGCAGCTGCACTTCACCGAGGGCCAGCAGGTCAAGGCCGGACAGCCCCTGGCGCAGATCGACCCACGCGCCTTCCAGGCCGCGCTGGGCCAGGCCGAGGGCCAGCTGGCCCGCGACAAGGCCACGCTGGACAACGCGCGCATCGACCTCGCCCGCTACCAGGACCTGCTCGCCAAGGACGCGATCGCCCGCCAGCAGGTCGACACGCAGCAGGCGACGGTCCGCCAGCTCGATGGCACGGTGAAGGCCGACCAGGCCGCCGTGGACAGCGCCCGGCTGCAGGTCACCTACACCCGGGTGCTGGCGCCGATCTCGGGCCGCGTCGGCCTGAAGCAGGTCGACATCGGCAACGTCGTGCAGACCAGCGACGCCAACGGCGTGGTCAGCATCACGCAGACGCGGCCCATCGCGCTGACCTTCGCCGTGCCGTCGGCGCTGCTGCCCCAAGTGACCGCCGGCCTGAAGGACAAGGCGTCGCTGACGGTGGAAGCCTGGAGCCGCGACGGCAAGACGCGCCTGGCGACCGGCCGGCTCGCGACCGCCGACAACGCCATCGACCTGAGCACCGACACGATCAAGCTCAAGGCGCTGTTCCCGAACGAGGACGACGCGCTCTACCCCAACCAGTCGGTGAGCGTGAAGCTGCAACTCGCCACCGAGGCCAACCGCCTGGCCGTGCCGGCCGCCGCGGTGCTGCGCGGCGCGCAGGGCTTCTACGTCTACGTCGTCGGCCCGGACAACACCGTGAGCACGCGGGTCGTGCAGACCGGCGCGGTCGACGGCGACTGGATGGCGGTGGACGGCCCGCTGCAGGCCGGTGACCGCATCGTCGTGGACGGCGTCGACCGCCTGCGCGAGGGCGCCAAGGTCGAGGTCATCGCCAACGACCCGAAGCAGCGCGCCGGGGCCAACGCGGCGCCGCGACGCGGCCGCGGCGCGAGCGCACCGGGCGGCGCGGCCTCCGGCGCGCGCGGCGGCAGCCGTCACGCCTCGGGCGCTTCCGCTCCCGCCACTTCCGCGACCCCCGGCGACAACGGCAACCCGGCCGACGCGGCGCTGCGCGCGCCCACCGCCGAGGCGCGCAACGACGCGGCCCAGTCCGGCGGCGAGCGCCCGGCCTGGCTGGATCGGCTGCCGCCGGACCTGCAGGACAAGGTCATGAAGATGAGCCCCGCCGAGCGCGAGGCCTGGATCGCCGAGCGCCGCGCCGAACGCGCCAAGCGCCAGGCCGCCTCCGGCAACGCCCGCTGACCGCGACGAGGGCAAGGCCATGGCCATGAACCCGTCCCGTCCCTTCATCGAGCGGCCGGTCGCGACCTCGCTGCTGATGCTGGCCATCCTGCTGGCGGGCCTGCTGGCCTACCGGCTGCTGCCGCTGTCGGCGCTGCCCGAGGTCGACTACCCCACCATCCAGGTCACGACGCTCTATCCGGGCGCGAGCCCCGACGTCATCTCCACCACCGTCACCGCGCCGCTGGAGCGCCAGTTCGGCCAGATGCCGGGGCTGGGGCAGATGACCTCGTCGAGCTCGGGCGGCGCCTCGGTGATCACGCTGCGCTTCTCGCTGGGCCTGTCGCTGGACGTGGCCGAGCAGGAGGTGCAGGCCGCGATCAATGCCGGATCGAACCTGCTGCCCTCCGACCTGCCGATGCCGCCGGTCTACAGCAAGGTCAATCCGGCCGACGCGCCGGTGATGACGATCGCGGTGACCTCGCCCTCGCTGCCGGTCATCAAGGTGCATGACCTGGTGGAGAACCGCCTCGCGCCCAAGCTGTCGCAGGTCGACGGCGTGGGCCTGGTGAGCATCGCCGGCGGCCGCCGGCCCGCCGTGCGCATCCAGGCCAACCCGAGCACGCTGGCCGCGCTGGGCCTGTCGCTGGACGACGTGCGCAGCGCCATCGCCTCGGCCAACGTCAACCAGGCCAAGGGCAGCTTCGACGGCGCGCAGCGCGCCTCCACCATCGACGCCAACGACCAGCTGCGCTCCGCCGCCGAGTACCAGAACCTGATCATTGCCTGGAAGAACGGCAACCCGCTGCGGCTCAGCGATGTCGCCCAGATCGTCGACGACGCCGAAAACCTGCGCCTGGCGGCCTGGGCCGACACGACGCCGGGCGTGATCCTGAACGTGCAGCGCCAGCCCGGCGCCAACGTGATCCAGACGGTGGACCGGGTGAAGGCGCTGCTGCCCAAGCTGCAGGGCACGCTGCCGGCCTCCGTCGACGTGCAGATCCTGGCCGACCGCACCACCACGATCCGCGCCTCGGTCGACGACACCGAGATCGAGTTGCTGCTGGCCATCGCGCTGGTGGTGGCGGTGATCTTCCTGTTCCTGCGCAGCGGCAGCGCCACGCTGATCCCCAGCGTCGCGGTGCCGCTGTCGCTGGTGGGCACCTTCGGCGTGATGTACCTGGCCGGCTTCTCGATCAACAACCTGACGCTGATGGCGCTGACGATCTCCACGGGCTTCGTCGTCGACGACGCGATCGTGATGATCGAGAACATCGCCCGCTACGTCGAGGAAGGCGACTCGCCGATGGAGGCCGCCTTCAAGGGCTCGCGGCAGATCGGCTTCACCATCATCTCGCTGACGGTGTCGCTGATCGCGGTGCTGATCCCGCTGCTGTTCATGGGCGACGTGGTGGGCCGGCTGTTCCATGAATTCGCGATCACGCTGGCGGTGGCCATCCTGATCTCGGCCTTCGTGTCGCTGACGCTGACGCCGATGATGAGCGCGCGGCTGCTGAAGCCGGAGACCGAGCAGAAGCACTCGCGGCTCGGCACCTGGTTCGGCGAGAAGTTCGAGGCCATGATCCAGGGCTACGGCCGCGCGCTGGACTGGGTGCTGGACCGTCCGGTGCTGACGCTGCTGGGCTTCGCCGCCACGCTGGCGCTGACCGCGCTGCTGTACGTGGTCGTGCCCAAGGGCTTCTTCCCGGTGCAGGACACCGGCCTGGTGCAGGTGATCACCGAAGCGACGCAGAGCACTTCCTTCGATGCGATGAGCGAGCGCCAGCAGCGGCTCGCCGAGGTCTTCCTGAAGGATCCGGACGTCGACCACATCGCGTCCTTCATCGGCGTGGACGGCGCGAACGCCTCGCTGAACACCGGCCGGATGCAGATCACGCTCAAGCCCTTCGCGCAGCGCCACGCGTCGGCCACCGAGGTCATCGCGCGGCTGGGCGACCTGAACCGCCAGGTGCCCGGCATCACCGCCTACATGCAGCCGGTGCAGGACCTGACCATCGAGGATCGGGTCTCCAAGACGCAGTACCAGTTCCTGCTGAGCTCGCCGGACTCGACCGACCTGCAGAAGGCCAATGACGCGCTGCTGGCGCGGCTCAAGCAGCTGCCGCAGCTGGCCGACGTCGCCAGCGATCTGCAGAACCAGGGCCTGCAGGCCTGGGTGCAGATCGACCGCGAGGCGGCCGGCCGGCTCGGCGTCACGGTCGCGTCGATCGACACCGCGCTCTACAACGCCTTCGGCCAGCGGCTGATCTCGACGATCTACACGCAGGCCAGCCAGTACCGCGTGGTGCTGGAGGCGGCGTCGGAATTCCGCAGCGGCCCGCGCGCGCTCGAAGGGCTGTACGTGCCGGGCAGCACAACGACGACCGGCGCGACCGGCACGGCCACCACCACGACGGTGCAGGTGCCGCTGAGCTCGGTGGCGCAGATCGTCGAGCGGCCGGCGGCGCTGGCGATCAACCATGTCGCGCAGTTCCCGGCCGCGACGATCTCGTTCAACCTGCCGCCCGGCGTCGCGCTGGGCGACGCGGTGCAGGCGATCAAGGCCGAGCAGGCGAAGCTGGACCTGCCCATCAGTGTCGAGACCAGCTTCCAGGGCGCGGCCGAGGCCTTCAGCAATTCGCTGTCCAGCACGCTGTTCCTGATCCTGGCCGCGGTGGTCACCATGTACATCGTGCTGGGCGTGCTCTACGAGAGCTACATCCATCCGGTCACCATCCTGTCGACGCTGCCCTCGGCCGGCGTCGGCGCGCTGCTGGCGCTGCTGATCGGCGGGCTGGACCTGGGGATCATCGCGATCATCGGCATCGTGCTGCTGATCGGCATCGTGAAGAAGAACGCGATCATGATGATCGACTTCGCGCTCGAGGCCGAGCGCGAGCAAGGCCTCGATCCACGCGCCGCGATCCACCAGGCCTCGCTGCTGCGCTTCCGTCCGATCCTGATGACGACGATGGCCGCGCTGCTCGGCGCGCTGCCGCTGATGCTGGGCACCGGCGTCGGCCATGAACTGCGGCATCCGCTGGGCGTGACCATGGTCGGCGGCCTGATCGTGAGCCAGCTGCTGACGCTGTTCACGACGCCGGTGATCTACCTCGGCTTCGCGCGCATGGCGCAGCGCTGGCGCGAACGCCGTGGCGTGAAGCGCGAAACGCGCGCCGCGGCGCAGCACCGCGGTCCCGACGCGCCGGAGATCGCCGATCCGGCCGCGCCGCTCGCGCCCGCCGGTCCGAGCCTGCTCCGGCAACCGGGCGATGACGGCGGAGCGCCGCGATGAATATTTCAGCGCCGTTCATCGCGCGTCCGGTCGCGACGACGCTGATCACCATCGGCATCGCGCTGGCGGGGATGCTGGGCTACCACTTCCTGCCGATCGCGCCGCTGCCGCAGGTGGACTTCCCGACGATCTCGGTGTCCGCCTCGCTGCCAGGTGCCAGCCCCGACACGATGGCCGCGACGGTGGCCACGCCGCTGGAGCGCGCGCTGGGCAGCATCGCCGGCGTGACCGAGATCACCTCGCGCTCCTCGCTGGGCTCGAGCAGCGTGACCCTGCAGTTCGACCTGAGCCGCGACATCAACGGCGCCGCGCGCGACGTGCAGGCGGCGATCAACGCCGCGCGCACGCTGCTGCCCTCGGGCCTGCCCAGCAATCCGACCTACCGCAAGGTCAACCCGGCCGACGCGCCGATCATGATCCTGGCGCTGACCTCGAAGACGCTGACGCGCGGCCAGATGTACGACACCGCCTCGACGGTGCTTGCGCAGCGGCTGGCCCAGGTGGACGGCGTCGGGCAGGTCAACGTCGGCGGCGGCGCGCTGCCGGCGGTGCGGGTGGAGCTCAACCCGGACAAGCTGGCGGCCAACGGCATCGCACTGGACCAGGTGCGCCAGGCCATCACCAACACCAACGCGAACCGGCCCAAGGGCGCGGTCGAACAAGGCGGCCGCTACTGGCAGGTCGGCGCCAACGACCAGGCCCGCACCGCCGCGGAGTACGCGCCGGTGGTGCTGTCCTACCGCGACGGTGCGGCGCTGCGGCTGCGCGACGTGGCCGAGGTCAGCGACTCGGTCCAGGACGTGCGCAACTACGGCGCGTCCAACGGCCAGCCGGCGATCCTGCTGTTCATCCAGAAGGAGCCGGGCGCCAACATCATCGAGACCGTCGCCCATGTGCGCGAGCTGCTGCCGCGCCTGCAGGCCTCGATCCCGCCCGCCATCGAGCTCAAGGTCATCAGCGACCGCACGCCGACGATCCGGGCCTCGCTGGACGAGGTGCAGCGCGCGATGGCCATCGCCGTCGGGCTGGTGATCCTGGTGGTGCTGCTGTTCCTGCGCAGCTGGCGCGCGACGCTGCTGCCGGCGGTGGCGGTGCCGGTCTCGCTGGCGGGCACCTTCGGCGTGATGTACCTGTGCGGCTACAGCCTGGACAACCTGTCGGCGATGGCGCTGACGGTGGCCACCGGCTTCGTCGTCGACGACGCGATCGTGGTGCTGGAGAACATCACCCGCTACATCGAGCAGGGCCTGACGCCGGTCGAGGCCGCGCTGCGCGGCGCGCGCGAGATCGGCTTCACCGTGATCTCGATCAGCCTGTCGCTGGTGGCGGTCTTCATCCCCATCCTGCTGATGGGCGGCGTCGTGGGGCGGCTGTTCCGCGAGTTCGCGGTGGTGCTGTCGGCGTCCATCCTGGTGTCGATGGTGGTCTCGCTGACGACGACGCCGATGATGGCCTCGCGGGTGCTCCGGGCCCGCCCGGAACCCGCGCACGGCGCGGCGGCGCGGCGCCAGGGCCGGCTCGCGCGCGCGGCCGGCCGCTTCAACCGCGCGCTGGCGCGGGGCTACCGGCGCTCGCTGATGTGGACGCTGCGCCACCAGCCAGTGGCGCTGCTCTCGCTGGTGGCGGTGATCGCCCTGAACGTGCACCTGTACGGCGTGATCCCCAAGACCTTCTTCCCGCAGCAGGACACCGGCGTGCTCATCGGCGGCGTGCAGGCGGACCAGGGCAGCTCCTTCGAGATGATGCGCAAGCGCGTCGACCGCTTCATGGAGATCATCCTGTCCGACCCGGCGGTGCAGAACGTCAACGGCAGCACCGGCGGCGGGCAGCGCAACTCGGCCAACTTCTACATCACGCTCAAGCCGCTGAAGGAACGCAAGGTCTCGGCCGACCAGGTGGTGAACCGGCTGCGCGACAAGATGGCGCACGAGCCGGGCGCCAACCTCTTCATGGTGCCGGTGCAGGACATCCGCATCGGCGGCCGGCAGGCCAACGCGCAGTACCAGTTCACGCTGCAGGCCGACGACCTGGCGGTGCTGCGCGAATGGGAACCGCGGGTGCGCAACGCCCTGTCCAACCTGCCGGAGCTGACCGACGTCAACACCGACCAGCAGGACAAGGGCATGCAGACCTCGCTGGTGATCGACCGCGACGCCGCGGCGCGGCTGGGCATCAGCGTCAGCACCATCGACACGACGCTGAACAACGCCTTCGGCCAGCGCCAGGTCGGCGTGATCTACAACCCGCTGAACCAGTACCGCGTGGTGATGGAGCTCGCGCCGGAGTACCTGCAGGGGCCGGAGACGCTGCGCAAGCTCTACGTGACCAGCAGCTCGGGCGCGCAGGTGCCGCTGTCGGCGTTCAGCCGCTTCGAGACCACCAACACGCCGCTGTCGGTGAACCACCAGAGCGGCACCCCGGCCTCGACGATCAGCTTCAACCTGCCCGAGGGCGTGTCGCTGTCGCAGGCGACCGACGCGATCAACAACGCGATGGCGGAGCTGGGCATCCCGGTGTCGGTGCGGGGCACCTTCGCGGGCACGGCCAACGCGTTCCAGGATGCGCTGAAGTCGCAGCCCATCCTGATCGGCGCGGCCATCATCGCGATCTACCTGGTACTGGGCATGCTCTACGAGAGCCTGGTGCATCCGGTGACCATCCTGTCGACGCTGCCGTCGGCGGGCGTGGGCGCGCTGCTGGCGCTGATGATGTTCAACACCGAGTTCTCGATCATTGCCCTGATCGGCGTGATCCTGCTGATCGGCATCGTGAAGAAGAACGCGATCATGATGATCGACTTCGCCATCGCGCGGCAGCGCACGAGCGCTCACCTGACGGCGGGCGCGGCGATCTTCCGCGCGGCCAAGCTGCGGCTGCGGCCCATCCTGATGACGACCTTCGCGGCGATCTTCGGCGCGGTGCCGCTGGCCATCGGCAGCGGCGATGGCGCCGAGCTGCGCCAGCCGCTGGGCATCGCGATCGTCGGCGGCCTGATCCTGAGCCAGCTGCTGACGCTGTACACGACGCCGGTCGTGTTCGTGATGATGGAAAGGCTGCGCCAGCGCGTGATGCGGCGCCGCGCGGCGAAACGCGCCGCCAGCGCCGCGCAGCCGCCGCACGAGGCGCCCCCGACGACTCCCGAGCCGCCCGCGGCTCCGACCCTGCAGGGCTGAGACATGCCGACCCCGATGACCTCGACTTCATTCCTTCGTCCCTCGCTGCCGGCCGTGGCGGCGGCGATGCTCGTCGCACTGCTGAGCGGCTGCGCGGTGACGCGCGTCGATCCGCCCGCGCCGGTGACGGCGCCGGCGCAGTACAAGGAGGACGGGCTCTGGAAGCAGGCCCGGCCCGCCACCGCCGAACCGGTCCCGGAGCAGTGGTGGACGCTGTTCGACGACCCCGTGCTGAACGACCTGCAGCGCCGCCTGGTGATCGGCAACGAGAACCTGAAGGCGGCCGTGGCGCAGCTGGCCGGCGCGCGCGCGGCGCTGGAGGCGAGCCGCTCGGCGCTGCTGCCGACGCTGTCGGTGGGCGTGTCGGGCACGCGCAGCGCGAGCCCGGATGGCAACGTCACCAACGGGACGATCAACCGCGGCCCGACCAACAGCGTGCAGGCCTCGCTCAACGCGAGCTGGGAGCCGGACCTGTGGGGCCGGCTGCGCCTGGCCAGCGAGGGCGCGGGCGCCACGCTGCAGGCCACGGCGGACGACCTGGCGGCGGCGCGGCTGAGCGCGCAGGCGACGCTGGCGCAGACCTACTTCTCGCTGCGCACGGCGGAGGCGCAGGAAGCGCTGTACGACCGTAGCGTGCAGGCCTACCAGCGCTTCCTGGACCTGACGCAGGCGCGTTACCAGAGCGGCGTGGCCGCGCGCAGCGACGTGCTGCAGGCGCAGACGCAGCTGCGCTCGGCGCAGGCGCAGCTGCTGGAGACGCGGTCCACGCGCGCCCAGCTGGCCCATGCGATCGCGGTGCTGCTCGGCCTGCCGCCGTCGGCGCTGGAGCTCTCGAAGAATGCCGCGCTGCCCACGCCGCCGGAGGTCCCGATGATGCTGCCGTCGCAGCTGCTCGAGCGCCGGCCCGACATCGCCGCGGCGCAGCGGCGGGTGGCCTCGGCGTATGCGCAGATCGGCGTGGCGGACGCGGCCTACTTCCCGTCGCTGACCTTGTCGGGCAGCGCGGGCTACCGTAGCAGCACGCTCAGCAAGCTGCTGTCGGCGCCCAACCTGTTCTGGTCGCTCGGTCCGTCGCTGGCGCAGGCGATCTTCGACGGCGGCCAGCGCAAGCTGGCCAGCGCTCAGGCCCGCACCAGCGCGGAGGTGGCGACCTCGACCTACCGGCAGACGGTGCTGACGGCGCTGCAGGAGGTCGAGGACAACCTGATCCTGGCCGACCACCTGCGTGAAGAGGCGCGGCTGCAGCAGGAGGCGCTGGAATCGGCGCAGCGCAACCTGGAACTGGTGACGGACCAGTACCGCGCGGGCACGGTGTCCTTCCTGGACGTCACGACGGCGCAGAACAGCGCGTTCAATGCGGAGGCGTCGCTGCTGTCGGTGCGCAACCGGCAGTTGGCCGCGATCAGCCTGCTGTTGAAGAACGTGGCGGGGCGGTGGACGCCGGCTTGAGGCGACCCGAGGCGGCGTGAGGCGGCCTGCGGCGTCCCCCAAGTGGGCGAGTGGTCCGGTTGTCTTCGCTGCGCAACAAGGCGACTGACCCTTGAATTCAGTCGGAATTGAGCGCTCCTAGCATGCCTCTCATTGGGCGCCTTGACGCCCGTGAGACTGACCGCGGCGGACGTCCGCGAAAGGAACAGGCATGCAGATCGATCCCGCAGCGAGGGCGGCCGTGCGCGGCGCCCTGCCCCCACCGACGAGGGCCGAGGATCTCGAGCGGTATCACGCCGTCGAGACCTACATCACCCAACACGCGCCGCAATACCGGATCCAGTTGCGCCCGCAGTATCGCGAGCGCCTGTCCACCATTCCCGCCGACCTGGCCAAGGAGCAGTTGGACATCGAGCTGTTCAAGATCCAGAAGGACATTGAACTGGAACATCGCCAGCGAGCCGCCAGCATCCAGTCGATGCCCTTGGACTCCGCAACCGGGTCGAGCGAGTACGCAGCGCTCTACCGGCAATACCTGGACGAGGAGAACGAACTCGGGAAGGCGGCGCTGGCGCGCTACGTCGTGCACCGCCGCACGATCCTGGAGATGCTCGAGGGCGCATTGAAGATCCAGGACTCCGGCGCCTACGCGCGCGAGGACCTCATCCACGGCCTGATCTTTCCAATGCGGACGACGTCGGATGAAGTGGACTTCACGAGGCAGAACCTGTGGGTCGTCGATGAACGGCTCGCGTATCACACGCACCTGGCGTCGGACCTGCCGATGAGCCGGCTGACGCCCATCGCCGTGGCGGACCGCGATGAACCGGATCTCGTGGTGTTCAACACCCCGCGGGCCTTCGCCGACACCAAGAGCCCGTACCAGTCGGTCGTCATCGTCGAGTTCAAGCGTCCCGAACGTAACGAGTACCCCGCCCGGGAGGAGAACCCGGTCGAGCAGGTCCTGCGCTATGTCCGCAAGATCAAGGAGGGCCAGGCCAAGGACCGCGACCTGAAAACCATCAACGTCGGCGCGATCCCCTTCTACGCCTACATCCTGTGCAGCCTCACGCCCCGCATGCGCGCCATCGCGGAAGACCACGACTTCGTGCGGACGCCTGACAACGAGGGCTACTTCAAGTACCACCAGAGCCAGGGCTGCTACATCGAGATCGTGTCCTACGACAAGGTGCTCAACGATGCGAAGAAGCGCAACCGTGCCTTCTTCGAAAGGCTGCAGATTCCCGCCACCTGAATTCTGGGTTCGACGTCGCAACGGACGACGGCTCCCGAAGGAGCCGTCATTCGTTCGGCGCGTCAGCCGCGCGCGGCCTCACCAACTCAAGCTGCCGAGGCCTTCTCCGCTTCGGCCTTCTCCAGCGCGGCGTGGGCCTGCTGGTCGGCGTGGTAGCTGGAGCGCACCATCGCGCCGACGGCCGCGTGCGTGAAGCCCATCTTGTAGGCCTCTTCCTCGAACATCTTGAACGTGTCCGGATGCACGTAGCGGCGCACCGGCAGGTGGTGGCCCGACGGCGCCAGGTACTGGCCGATCGTGATCATGTCGATGTCGTGGGCGCGCATGTCGCGCATGACCTGGAGGATCTCCTCGTCGGTCTCGCCCAGGCCGACCATGATGCCGCTCTTGGTCGGCACGCCCGGCACCGCTTCCTTGAAGCGCTTGAGCAGGTTCAGGCTGAACTGGTAGTCCGAGCCCGGACGCGCTTCCTTGTACAGGCGCGGCGCGGTTTCCAGGTTGTGGTTCATCACGTCCGGCGGCGCCGCCTTCAGGATGTCCAGCGCGCGGTCCATGCGGCCGCGGAAGTCGGGCACCAGCACCTCGATCTGCGTCGTGGGGCTGAGCTCGCGCACCTTGCGGATGCATTCGGCGAAATGGCCGGCACCGCCGTCGCGCAGGTCGTCGCGGTCCACGCTGGTGATCACCACGTAATTCAGCTTCAGCGCCGCGATCGTCTTGGCCAGGTTCAGCGGCTCGTCGACGTCCAGCGGATCCGGCCGGCCGTGGCCGACGTCGCAGAACGGGCAGCGCCGCGTGCACTTGTCGCCCATGATCATGAAGGTCGCCGTGCCCTTGCCGAAGCACTCGCCGATGTTGGGGCAGGAGGCTTCCTCGCAGACCGTGTGCAGCTTGTGCTCGCGCAGGATCTGCTTGATCTCGTAGAAGCGGGTCGACGGGCTGCCGGCCTTCACCCGGATCCAGTCCGGCTTCTTCAGCTGCTCGGCCGGGATGATCTTGATCGGGATCCGCGCCGTCTTGGCTTGCGCCTTCTGCTTGGCGGTCGCGTCGTAGTCGGACGCGCTCTTGGCTTCGTGGGTGACGTTCTCGGTTGCCATCAGGCGCTCTTTCGGTTCCGGGTTCGAGCCTCAGGGTTCCAGCTGCGCGGCGAGCCGTTCAGCGAACCGCTGGGCCACCGTGGCCCAGTCCGTGAAAACCCCGAGTGTACCGAGGTCCACCGTCTGGAGCCCTGCGTACCCGCACGGGTTGATGCCCAGGAAGGGCTTCAGGTCCATCGCCACGTTGAGCGCGACGCCGTGGTACGTGCAGTGCCGGCTGATCTTGATGCCCAGCGCCGCGACCTTGCCCAGCCCCCGGAACGGGTCGGCCGGATCGGCCGGTCCGGTCAGCGCGGCATGCGCCCCGGGGTCCTCCAGCCGCACGTAGATGCCGGGGGCGCCGGCCACGCGGTGGCCGGTCACGCCAAAGCCGTCCAGCGTCTGGATGACGGCGGTTTCGAGGCGGAAGACGTATTCCTTGACGAAGATGCCCAGCCGCTTGAGGTCGACCAGCGGATAGGCGACCACCTGTCCCGGGCCGTGGTACGTGACCTGGCCGCCGCGATTGGTCTGCACGACGGGGATGCCCTGGGCGTCGAGCACGTGGTCGGCCTGGCCGGCCAGGCCCTGCGTGTAGACGGGATCGAATTCGCAGAGCCAGAGCTCGTCCGGCGTCTCCGGACCGCGCGCGTCGGTGAAGGCGCGCATGGCATCCAGCGTGGCCGCATAGTCGACGCGGCCCAGGGTCTTGATCAGCATGCCGGCATGCTAGCCGCGATGGACCTAGCATCGGCCGCATCGGGACATCCAGGAGTGCGCCATGTCGCGCCACCTCATGCGCTTCGCCGCCGCGGCGATCGCCCTCGGACTTGCGCTGCCCGCCGTGGCGGCCTCCGCGCCGGCCGTGCGCGTGACGCTCGAACAGGCGCTCGCCACCTACGAGCGCGGCGACCTGCCCGCCGCCGAGCGCCAGTTCCGGCAGCTCTCGCAGCAAGGCCTCGCGCTCGGGGACTACAACCTCGCGATGATGCATCTGAGGTCCGAAGTGCCGAAACCGGATCCCCGCTTCGCGCGCTCGCTGCTCGTGCGCGCCGCCGGCCGGGGCCTGGTGCGCGCCGAGCTGGCGCTGGGCCAGTTCCACGAGCAGGGCGAGGATGGGCGTCCCGATCTGGTCCAGGCCCAGTCCTGGTACCTGAAGGCGGCGGAACACGGCAGCGTCGATGCGCAGGTCGCGGTGGCCACGGCGTTCTACCTGGGCCGTGGCGCGGCGAAGGATTTCGCGCAGGCCGCGCAGTGGTACCGCGAGGCGGCCAAGGGCGGCGATGTGGGCGCGCAGTACCTGATCGCGTCGATGTATGAATCGGGCCTGGGCGTCGAGCGCGACCTGCGCCTGGCGCGCTACTGGTACGACATCGCCGCCCGCAACGGCGACGAGGCCGCGCCCTACAAGCTCAAGGCCGTCGACGACGCGCTGGCCGCGGACGCCGGCACGGTCTGATCGCAGCTCAGGGCGTCAGAGAACCACTTTCACCATGGGGTGCGTGGTCAGCGTGCGATAGAGCTCGTCGAGCTGTTCGCGGCTGGTCGCGGTGACGGTGATGGTGAGGCCCAGGTAGTTGCCGCCCTTGCTCGGGCGCTGCTCGACGGTGGACGCGTCGAAGCCCGGGTCGAACTGCCGGGCGACGCTCACGATCGCCTCGACGAAGCCGTCCACATGCGCGCCCATCACCTTGATGGGGAAACGCGACGGGTATTCGATGAGCGACTGCTCGGGCGGGATCGGGGCGTTGGTGAACGAGGTCATGATGGGGAATCCAAATGGGGATGCTCAGAGGCTTTGCAAGCGCTTGGCCCGCTGGTACGCCTCATAGAGCTTCGCGTAGACCGGCCCCGGCTTGCCGCGCAGCGCGCCGTGGCCGACCGGCTCGCGGTCCAGCCGCGTGACCGGGGCCACCTCCTTGCTGGCCGAGGTCAGCAGGATCTCGTCCGCGGTGGGCAGCTCGGTCTCCGCGATCGGTCGCAGGTTGCAGGCGATGCCGAGTTCCTCGCACAGCTCCTGCAGCAGCCGCACGCGCACGCCCTCCAGCAGGGCCTCGCCCGGCGGCGGCGTCAGCAGCGCGCCGTCGCGCACGATCCAGACGTTGCTGCTGGAACCTTCGGTCAGGCAGCCGTCGCGGATCAGCAGCGTCTCGTCGGCGCCCTGGTCCGCCGCCACCTGCCGCGCCAGCACGTTGCCCAGCAGCGAGATGCTCTTGATGTCGCCGCGTTGCCAGCGGAAATCGCGTGCCGTCACGCAGCTCAATCCCTGGTGGCGCTGCTCCGGCGTCAGCGCATGCATCGGCTGCGTGTACGCGAGCACCGTCGGCTCCAGGTCCTTGGGCATCGCATGGCCGCGCGCCGCGACGCCACGCGTGACTTGCAGGTAGATCGACTGGTCCTCGACCTCCGGCAGGTGCGCCACCAGGCTGCGAAGCAGGTCGAGCCAGGCCTCGCGTTCATACGGATCCTCGATCCGCAGCGCCTTCAGGCTGCGTCCAAGGCGGTCGAGGTGGTCGTCGACCCGGAACAGGCGCCGGCCGTAGACCGGGATGGCCTCGTAGACGCCATCGCCGAACAGAAAGCCGCGATCCATCACCGGCACCCGGGCATCGCCGAGCCGACCGAGATGGCCGTTGAGGTAGCAGGGCAGGTCGGCCCAGGGCATCGTCATCGGTGGCTCCCGCAAGTGGTCAGGCCCAAGCCGTCGACTGTACGCCGCCGGCCCGGCCCGCCAACCCCGGCAAGCGAGGGGCCTTGGCCGGTCAGGATCTCAGGCGCGGCTTACTTGATCCAGAGACGGATCGCGTCCCAGGCGCGGCCGAAGATGCCGGCCAGCGGCACCTCGTGCTGCACGACCAGCGGCACTTCGGCCACCGGCGCGCCGCCCGAGGTCGTCACCTTCAGCGTGCCCACGCGCTGGTTCAGGCCCAGCGGCGCGACCAGCGGATCGGTGCGCTGGATGTCGGTCTTGAGCTTGCCGCCCTCGCCGCGCGGCACCGCCACGAACACCGCGTCCGCCGCGCCCAGCTTGGCTTCCGGCACCGCGCCCTTCCACACTTTCACGGTGGTGATGGGCTGGTTCTTCTCGAACAGGCGCACCGCGTCGAAGGCGGCGTAGCCCCAGTTCAGCAGCTTCTGGCTCTCGGTCGCGCGGGCTTCCTTGGAGGCGGTGCCCATCACCACGCTCAGCAGGCGGCGCTTGCCGTTGGGCACGTCGCGCTGGGCGCTGGCCGCCAGGCAGTAGCCGGCGGCATCGGTGTAGCCGGTCTTGCCGCCATCCACCGACGGGTCGCGGCCCAGCAGCATGTTGCGGTTGGACTGCTTGATCTTGTTGAAGGTGTACTCGCGCTTGGAGTAGTACTCCGCGTAGTACTGCGGGAAATCCTGGATCACGTGCGAGAAGATGACCGCGATGTCGCGCGCGCTCGTCTTGTGGCCGGGCTCGGTGATGCCGGTGACGTTCTTGAACGAGGTGTTCTTCAGGCCCCAGGCCTGCGCCTGCTTGTTCATCATCGCGACGAACTGTTCGACGGTGCCGCCCACGCCCTCGGCCAGCGCGACCGAGGCGTCGTTGCCCGACTGGATGATCATCCCGCGGATCAGCTCGTCGACCTTGGGCGTCATCGTGGTGTCGATGAACATCAGCGAGGGATCGCCCTTGCGCTCGTCCCAGGCGCGCTTGGAGACGGTCAGCGTCTGCTCCAGCGTCAGGCGTTTGGCCTTGAGCGCGTCGAAGACGATGTAGGCCGTCATCAGCTTGGTCAGCGAGGCGGGATCCTGCGGGGTGTCGGCGTCGCGCTCGGCGAGCGTCTGGTTCGTGGTCAGGTCCAGCAGGACGAAGTTGCGGGCCGCGATCTCGGGCGGCGTCGGCGCCTGCGCGGACGCGCCGGTCACCATCAGGAAGCTGGACAGGCCCACGCCGAGGGCCAGGGAAGCGAGGAAGCGTTTCATTCGAGGGAAATCCTTAGGCGCGCGCTTCGCCGACGGCATGCCAGCTGCGCAGCACGAGGTTCTTGAGCAGCGGCAACTGCCCATGGAAGAAATGCCCGACGCCGGGCACCACGATGACCGGCAGCGCCTGCGGGCGTGCCCAGTCCAGCACCGCGCTCAGCGGCACCACATCGTCCTGTTCGCCGTGGATCACGACGGTATCGGCCGGCACCGTCGCGACGCCGAAGCGGCTGGCGGCGGGACCGACCAGCAGCAGGCGCTCGGCCGGCTGCTCGAGCTGGAGCGCCGCCTGCGACGCGACGAAGCCGCCGAACGAGAAGCCGGCCAGCGCCAGCGGCAGCGCCGCGTCGCGGAAGGCGGCGATCACGGCCAGCGCGTCGTCGACCTCGCCCCGGCCCTCGTCCCAGCCGCCCTGCGACTTGCCGATGCCGCGGAAGTTGAAGCGCACGGTGCGATAGCCCAGGTGCACGAAGGCGCGCGCGATCGTCTGCACCACCTTGTTGTCCATCGTGCCGCCCTGCGTCGGATTGGGATGGCAGATCACCACCACGCCGCGCAGCGGACCGGCGTCGACCGCGGGTTCGTCGACGGCGCATTCGATCTCGCCGGCCGGGCCGGCGATCTGCCGGCGCTGGGTCTGTGCATTCATCGAGTCGGGCTCCCGCTCAGCGGCCGACCGAATCGTCGAGCACCAGGCGCTCGACGACTTCGCCGTGCTTGAGATGGCGCTCGACGATCTCGTCGATGTCGCTGTTGTCGACGAAGGAGTACCAGACCGCGTCCGGGTACACCACCGCCACCGGCCCGCCGGCGCAGCGGTCCAGGCAGCCGGCCTTGTTCACGCGCACGCCGCCCTTGCCGGCGAGCTTCTCCGCTTTCACCCGCTGCTTGCAGTGGTCGAAGGCGGCCTGCGCATCGTGCTGCAGGCAGGCGTTCTCGCCCTCGCGCTGGTTCAGGCAGAAGAAGATGTGGCGTTGGTAGTAGCTGGTGGAGCTCATCGCGGGATTGTAGTTTCAGGGTTTCCACCGACCGGCCGTTCGTGCGTTTCGTCACGACCTGCTTGTCCTTCAGAGCGCCCGCCCGGCGGTGGTTCCGGCGGTCGCGGCGGCAGGGGCCGGTCGCTCTGCGTGACCCCGTACAGCAGCCAGGCCAGCGCCGCGAAGGGCCACAACCAGCCCACCCATTGCGCCAGGCCGTACAGGTTGACGAAGCGCCCCTGCTCCCAGAACTGCAGGCTCTCCAGCAGGTAGGGGTCGGACGGGGCCTCGGCCATCAGCGCGATCAGCGCGGTCAGCACCACCAGGCCCCAGGCCGCGTTGGCGCGCCGGGACATGAACGCCGCCAGCAGCGCCAGCACGCCGCCGGCGATCAGGCCGGGCTCGGTCGTCGGCGTCAGCCAGGCCCAGGCGTGGTCGGGTCCGAAGTTCAGCAGCGTCGACCAGGCCGTGGTGGTCACGCCGAGCGCCACCGCGCCCAGCACCAGCAGCGCCCGCCGCCGGCCCGGCCGGGCCACCGACAAGGCCAGCAGGCAAGGCGCCAGCAGCCCCATCGCGATGGCGATCGCTTCCAGGCCGGGTGGCAGCGGCGGATCGTCGGCTAGTTCCCGGGGCACCAGCTCCCAGGGCGTGTTCTGGAGCAGCAGCTCCGCCCATTCGCGCAGGCGGGGAAACAGCTGGCCCAGGCCCAGCGGCAGCGGCGCCGGATACAGCAGGCCCACCGGCCACAGCGCCAGCAGCGCCAGCGCGCCGGCGCTGTGCGGCACGAACCAGCGCTCGCGCCAACCGTTCCAGCGCGCCAGACCGTCCAGTCGCAGCACGCCCCAGGCGCAGAACGCGCCCAGCCAGGCGCCGGCGCTGTTGAGCAGGAAGTCCGCCAGAGAAGGAACGCGGCCAGGGAGGAAGTACTGCAGCGTCTCCATCGCGAACGACAGCAGCGGCAGGCCGACCAGCGTCAGCAGCAGCGCGCGCCACAGGCCGCCGCCACTGCGGATCACCGCGGAAAAGCACAGCAGGCCCAGCGGCCAGTAGCCGGCGACGTTGATCCAGAGGTCGAACTTGCCCCAGTAGCGCGGCCAGGGCAGGCCGATGACGCCGGGCCAGGGCAGGCTCGGCGGCATCCGCCAGGGCCAGAAGGGGTAGAGGCTGGCGTAGACCACCAGCACGGCGTAGCACAGGGCCAGCCAGGTGGCGGAGCTGCGCCGCTGCATCACGGGATCAGAAAGGCTTGACGACGACCAGGATCACGATCGCCGCGAACAGCAACACCGAGACCTCGTTGAAGACGCGGAACCACTTGTGGCTGCGGCGATTGGCGATCAGCTCGAACTTGCGCAGGAAGGCGCGACACATGTGGTGGTAGCCGATCACCGCCACCACCAGCGCCAGCTTGGCATGCATCCAGCCATTGCCCGGACCGCGACCGATGCCGTAATAAAGCCAGAGAATGCCGCCGAAGAGCAGCGCCAGCAGCATCAGCCCGCTGCTGAAGCGGTAGAGCTTCAGGGCCATCAGCAGCAGTCGCTCGCGTTCGGCATGGCTGTCAGCCGGCACCATGGCCAGGTTCACGAAGATCCGCGGCAGGTAGAACAGGCCGGCGAACCACGCGGCGACGAAAATGATATGAAGCGCTTTGATCCAGAGCATCGCGGCATTATGGATGGCGCGAAAAAAAACCCCGGCTTCACAGCCGGGGTCGGAAAGCCTTATCGCTGTCATCACGCTAAGGCTCCTGCTCAGGGAGGAAAAGCAGGGAACGACAGCCGAACGGCTATCATTCAGGAGCGACTTTAACAGATCTGCCGAATTTCGGAATCTCGGCTTTCCCCTAGCGCCCCCCAACCCGGTGGTATTTCTCGGAAACCATGCAACTTCCCGCACCTTATCCCGCCAGCCGCCCCCGTCGCCTGCGTCGCGATGCCTACACCCGGGCGCTGGTCCGCGAACACCGCCTGCACGCCAGCGACCTGATCTTTCCGGTCTTCGTCCATGAGGGGGACAACCGCGTCGAGCCGATCGCGTCCATGCCCGGGGTGTCGCGGCTGAGCCTGGACCGCCTGATCCCCGTCGCCCAGGAATGCGTGGAACTGGGCATCCCGGTGATGGCGCTGTTCCCGGCGATCGATCCGGCGCTGAAGACGCCCGACGGCATCGAGGCGACCAATCCCGACGGCCTGATCCCGCGCGTCGTGCGAGCGCTCAAGGAGCGCGTCCCGGGCCTGGGCGTGCTGACCGACGTCGCGCTCGACCCCTACACCAGCCATGGCCAGGACGGCGTGCTGGACGAGCAGGGCTACATCCTGAACGACCGCACGGTGGAACTGCTCAAGGCGCAGGCGCTGGTCCAGGCGCGCGCGGGCGTGGACATCGTCGCCCCCAGCGACATGATGGACGGCCGCATCGGCGCCATCCGCGCCGCGCTGGAGGCTGACGAGCACATCCACACGCGGATCATGGCCTACAGCGCCAAGTACGCCAGCGCCTTCTACGGCCCGTTCCGCGACGCGGTGGGCTCGCGCGCCAACCTGGGCAAGGCCGACAAGAAAACCTACCAGATGGACCCGGGCAACAGCGCCGAGGCGCTGCGCGAGGTCGGCCTGGATCTGGCCGAGGGCGCCGACATGGTGATGGTCAAGCCCGGCATGCCTTACCTGGACATCGTGCGCCTGGTGAAGGAGGAGTTTCGCGTCCCGACCTTCGCCTACCAGGTCAGCGGCGAGTACGCCATGATCAAGGCCGCCGCCGCCAATGGCTGGCTGGACCACGACGCGGTGATGCTCGAGGCGCTGCTGGCCTTCAAGCGCGCCGGCGCCGACGGCATCCTGACCTACTTCGCGATGGACGCGGCGCGTCTGCTGCGCGCCGGTGCCTGAGGCCGCGGCACGCGGCCTGCCCGACCGACGCATGCGCATCTTCCATCTCAGCGACGCGCTCTACGAGGAACTGGCCGCGCTGCCCGAGGACCTCCCCCCGGAGGGCTTCCTGTGGATCGGCCTGCCGCGACGCGAGTTCGAACTGCAACTCGGCGCGCTGCAGCAGCGGCTGACACGCTGGTCGGGCGCGCAGCTGCTCGACCTGCATGTCTCGGACCTGATGAATCCGCAGCTGCCCTCGCACTTCGACTACACCAGCTGGTACGACCTCATGGTCTTCCGCCGGCTGGCGACGATACCGGGCAGCCAGCAGCTCCTGGCCGACGACGAACCCCGCAACGCCGCGGGCGTCAACGACGCGCTGAAAGCGATCGACACCAGTCCCGTCGGTTTCGCCGTCTTCGACCGCGTCCTGATCACGGTGCATCCGGGCGAGTGCTCGCTGCGCGACTACTTCGCCGGCAAGCTCGGCGCGCAGCAGGAGGGCCGCGACCTGCGCGGCAGCACGCGGCTCCCGACCAGCCCGGCCGAGCTGATGCTGCGCATGGTCAACCACATGGTGGACAGCTACCTGGACCTGCGCCGGCTGCTGACCCGCCAGCTGACGACGCTGCAGGGCCTGCTGCTGGACCGCCGCGGCCACTTCCGGGACTGGTCCGTCGTGCTGCATGCGCGCGACACGCTCTCGCGGCTGGAGGACCTCTGCGAGGACCAGCGCAGCGCGGTGCAGGAGTGGATCGACGCGCTGGGCGAATGGCCGGCCGGCGATGCCCGCGCGGAGCGCGAGCGCGAACTGCTGCGTGTGCGCTCGCGGGACGTGCTCGAGCACATCGAGCGGGTGCTGACCCATGTCCGGCGGCTGGAGACCTCCGCGGAGACCTCGGTGCAGATGCACTTCTCGCTCACCGGCGAGCGCACCAACAACATCATGCGGACGCTGACCGTGCTCACGGCCATCTTCCTGCCGCTGAACCTGATCACCGGCGTCTTCGGCATGAACTTCGACAACCTGCCGCTGATCCACGCCGCCACCGGCTTCTGGATCGCCGTCGGCGTGATGGTGGTCACCGCGCTGGCGCTCGGCGCCTTCTTCTGGCGCAAGCGCTATCTCGGCTCCCAGCAGTAGCGAGCTGTAGCGAGCAGTAGCGCTCGGGCGCCGGTCGCGGCGCCCCCCCCGCCTCAGCGCTTCGCGTAGGGATCGGCGAAACCCAGACCGAGCATGATCTCGGTCTCGCGCGCTTCCATGCACTCGGCCTCGTCGTCTTCCTCGTGGTCGTAGCCCTGCGCGTGCAGCGTGCCGTGGACCAGCATGTGCGCGTAATGCGCGGCGAGGTCCAGGCCCATTTCCTTGGCCTCGCGCTCGACGACCTCGGCGCAGATCACCAGGTCCGCGGCGACCACCGGCTCGTGCGTGTAGTCGAAGGTCAGCACGTTGGTCGCGTAGTCCTTCGAGCGGTACTCGCGGTTGAGCGCCTGGCCTTCCTCCGCATCGACGATGCGCACCGTGATCTCGCCCGGCAGCTCGAGCGCCGCGCGCATCCAGCGGATGACCTTGTGCCGCGGCAACTGCGCCTTGTGACGCGGATCGGCGAATTGCAGCGACAGGCTCAGTTCGGGACGGCTCATCGGGCGACTCCCTTGCGAGCCGGCTTTGCGGCGGATGTCTTCGCCGCCGGCTTCTTCGGCGCGGACTTCTTCAGCGCAGGCTTCTTGATGGCGGGCTTCTTCACGGCAGGCGCCTTGGCCACGGCCTTCGTGGCGACCGCCGGCTTTGCGACCGCCGGCCTTGCCGCCGCCTTCCTCGCAGCAGGCTTCGCAGGCGCAGGCGTCGGCGCGGCTGCGTCGTCAAAGCGGGCCGCCGATGCTTCGCGCAGCTGGATGGCGCGCAGCCGGCGCTCCTCGCGCTCCTCGGCGAAGCGGGCTTCGCGCTCCTGCTGCTCGCGGGCTTCCTCGCGCGCCGCCACTTCGTCCCGGTCCTCGTAGGCCTGGACGATGCGCGCCACCAGCGGATGGCGCACCACATCGGTCCGGTTGAAGCGCGTGATCGCGATGCCGTCCACGCCGTCCAGCACCTGCTCGGCATCGACCAGCCCGCTGTGCATGCCGCGGGGCAGGTCGATCTGGCTGGTGTCGCCGGTCACCACGCACTTGCTGCCGAAGCCGATGCGGGTCAGGAACATCTTCATCTGCTCGGGCGTGGTGTTCTGGGCCTCGTCGAGGATGACGAACGCATGGTTCAGCGTGCGGCCCCGCATGAAGGCCAGCGGCGCGATCTCGAGCTGGCCTTTCTCGAAGGCCTTGGTGACGCGGTCGAAACCCATCAGGTCATAGAGCGCGTCGTACAGCGGGCGCAGGTAGGGATCGACCTTCTGGGTCAGGTCGCCGGGCAGGAAACCCAGCCGCTCGCCGGCCTCCACGGCGGGACGCGTCAGGATGATGCGCTGCACCGTCGAGCGCTCCAGCGCGTCCACCGCGCAAGCCACCGCGAGGAAGGTCTTGCCGGTGCCCGCCGGGCCGATGCCGAAGCTGATGTCATGCGACAGGATCCGGCGCAGGTAGTGATGCTGGTTGGCCGTGCGTCCGGCCAGGTCGGCGCGGCGCGTGCGTAGCACCACGTTGTCCTCGTCGTCCGGCGTGGCCGGGCCGGACCGGGCCGGCGCGCCCACGTCGTTGGCCGCCTCGACGATCGCCAGCCGCAACGTCTCGCCGGGAATGGCCCGGTCGGCCCGCGCGTAGAGCGCCTCCATCAAGGCCAGCGTGCGCTGCGCCGCGGCGCGTTCGCCCTCGATGTTGAAGTGCTCGGCGCGATGGGTGATCCGCACGGACAGGGCCGCCTCGATCTGGCGGAGGTGCTCGTCCAGCGGGCCGCACAGGTGCGACAGGCGCCGGTTGTCGGCGGGGGTGAAGGCGTGGCGCAGGTTCAAGGCGGAGGAAGCTCCGTATTCAGGGGGGTTGAGGGCGGTATTGTCGCGCGTCGATGTGCCACGCGCGTGCCGCGCCTGCACAATCGCGCCCCATGCACCGGACCACAGAACAACACGGGGAGGCCACCGGCCGCAACTCGGCCGCGGCGGCGCCGGGCGCCGCGAGGCAGTTCGCGGCCGGCACCGCGGCCGCCCTGACCCTGGCGGTGCCGGTCTGCCTGGCCCAGGTGGCGGGCGCCGCGGCCGCCAGTGGCGAGGGCATCTCCACCTGGTCCTTCGCGACGCTCTGGAGCAAGCTCGCGCCGCAGCTGGCTTATGGCCTGCAGTCCGCGCTGGTGTTGATGGCCTTCGCGCTGGGCCTGCTGATCTGGCAGCGCCGCGCCCAGCGCCACATCGCCTGGCTGCTCGCGCTGATGCCGGGCTGGGTGGTCATGGTCGGCCTGTCGCCGCTGTCCTCGTGGCAGACGGCGATCGCGGTGGTCCTGGCGCCGTGGCTGCTCTGGTGCGCGGTCCATTACCTGATGCGTCGCACGCGGCGCCGCGACCGGCGCCTGCATCGCCTGCTGCTGGCGCAGGCCCTGCTCTTCCCCGCCGCCCTGCTGCTGCCGGTGCCGGCTTCGCGCGTGGCCGGCTTCGCGCTGTGGTGGCTGGGTGCCCAGTTGCTGGTGACCATGGGATGGCATCTCTGGCAGCTGTGGCAGGACATGTTCCTGCCGACGCTCGAGGAGCGCTACCCGCGCTTCGATTTCGTCCTGAGTTGCGTGCTGATCGGCTTCGGCGCGCTGGCGGTGCTGTCGGCCTGGTTCCTGCCGGGCAGCGGGCTGGCCGGCATCCTCGGCCCGTTGTCGCTGCTGGGCCTGGGCCTGCATCGCGTGCGCGAGTTCGCCCGGGCGCTGACGCAGGCCGAGCTCGCCGTGCTGCAGGGGGAGCTGCGCCTGCAGGAACGCATCGCGGAACTGGAGCGCCATTTCGACCAGGTCGCCGAGGCCAAGCTGGAGCAGGTCACCGAGCGCGAGCGCAAGCGCATCGCCGCCGACCTGCACGACGACCTCGGCGCCAAGCTGCTGACCATCGTCCACACCAGCGAATCGGACCGCATCTCGACGCTGGCGCGCGAGGCGCTCGAGGAAATGCGGCTGTCGGTGCGCGGCCTGACCGGCAAGCCGGTCCAGCTGCTGGACGCGCTCGGCGACTGGCGCGCGGAGGTCGTCTCCCGGCTGGCCCAGGCCAACATCCTGGCGGAATGGAAATCGCCGGCCGAGGACATCGAGCACACCTTCCCCGCGCGCGCCTACGTGCAGACCACGCGCATCCTGCGCGAATCGGTCAGCAACATCATCAAGCACAGCGGCGCGACGCATTGCGTGATCAGCTGCTCGGCCCAGGACGGCTACTTCTCGGTGGTGATCCAGGACAACGGCCAGGGCATCCCGCTCGAGCTGGAAGGTCGCCTGGACAAGGGACACGGCATGGCCAGCATGAAGGCGCGCGCCAAGCAGATGCATGGCCAGTGCCTGGTCGAGTCCGGCCCCGGCTGGGGCACGGTGATCCGGCTGACCATCCCGCTTTGAGGCGCGCCGGCTGCAAAGCCGCCCGCGGCGTGATCCATTGCCGACGACGCCACACTCCGGCGCCGATCCGGATGGTCAGCCCGCCGAGAAAGCCGTACCGTTGCAAACACCCGCCAGGCAGGCTGCCGGCGCCTCATTCCTGAGCAAGAATCCCGCGCCATGAACCACATCCTGCTGCTCGAAGACATTCCCGAAATCCGCGCCTGGCTCAAGGTCCTGGTCAAACAGGTCTTCGCCAACGCGGTGGTCACCGAATGCTCGCGGGTGCAGGACGCGCTGCAGCAGGTCAGCACGCAGCGCTTCACGCTGGCGCTGCTGGACCTGGGCCTGCCCGACGGCTCCGGCGTCGACGTGATCTCGGCGCTGCGCGAGAAGCAGCCGGAGGTCCAGTCGGTCATCGTCACCATCCACGACGACGACGAGCACCTCTTCCCCGCGCTGCAGGCCGGCGCCTTCGGCTACCTGCTCAAGGAGCAGTCGCGCGAGCTGCTGGTCGAGCAGCTGCAGCGCATCAGCCAGGGCGAGCCGCCGCTGTCGCCGTCGATCGCGCGCAAGGTCATCGCCTACTTCACCTCGCAGCGCCGGCCGCAGGCGGCGCAGGTGCTGCACGAGGTCTCGCTGACCGACCGCGAAACCGAGGTGCTGCTGCGCGTGGCCAAGGGCTTCACGCTGCCGGAGATCGGCGTGCAGCTGGGCCTGTCGCGCCACACGATCGCGGACTACGTCAAGCAGATCTATCGCAAGCTCAACGTGAGCTCGCGCGCCGAGGCGGCTCTCGAAGCGCAGCGCCTGGGCCTGTTCGGCCGCAATTGAGCGCCGCACCGGCCGCGCGCCGGGCGGGGTTCTCAGGCCTCGGGAAAATACTGGACAAACATCCAGCGAAACGCCCGCCGGGCGCCGCCGAACGCGGATAATCCGCGCCCATGATCGGCAAGCTCACCGGCGTCATCGCGGAAAAGTCGCCCCCGCAGGTTCTCATCGACGTGCAAGGCGTCGGCTACGAAGTCGACGTGCCGATGAGCACCTTCTTCAACCTGCCGAACCTGGGCGAGCGCGCCACGCTGTTGACGCACCTCAGCATCCGCGAGGACGCCCATGTGCTGTTCGGCTTCCTCACCGCCGAGGAACGCGCCACCTTCCGCCTGCTGATCAAGATCAGCGGCGTGGGACCGAAGATGGCGCTGTCGCTGCTGTCGGGCATGTCGGTCGGCGACCTGGCGCAGGCGGTGTCACGCCAGGAGGCCGGACGGCTGGTCAAGGTGCCGGGCATCGGCAAGAAGACCGCCGAGCGGCTGCTGCTGGAACTCAAGGGCAAGCTCAGCCCCGACCTGTCGCAGCCGGTGGCGATCGCGAACGACGCGCAGGCGGACATCCTGCAGGCGCTGGTGGCCCTGGGCTACAGCGAAAAGGAAGCCGGCGCCGCGCTGAAGACGCTGCCGGCGGACGTCGGCGTCAGCGACGGCATCAAGCTGGCGATGAAGCACCTGTCATGATCTGCCCCCAGCCGCCCTGCCCCTCGCCATGAGCATCCAGACCGACGACTTCACCCCCGCGCCGCAGCAGGCCCGCCTGATCAGCGCCCATCCCGCCTCGCCCAACGAGGACGCGATCGAGCGTGCGCTGCGGCCCAAGCTGCTCGATGAATACGTCGGCCAGGCCAAGGCGCGGGAGCAACTGGAGATCTTCATCGGCGCCGCCAAGAAGCGGCGCGAGGCGCTCGACCATGTGCTGCTGTTCGGCCCCCCCGGCCTGGGCAAGACCACGCTGAGCCACATCGTCGCCGCGGAGCTGGGCGTGAACCTGCGCCAGACCAGCGGGCCGGTGCTGGAGAAACCCAAGGACCTGGCGGCCATCCTGACCAACCTCGAGCGCAACGACGTGCTCTTCATCGACGAGATCCACCGGCTGTCGCCGGTCGTCGAGGAAATCCTGTACCCGGCGCTGGAGGACTACCAGATCGACATCATGATCGGCGAGGGCCCGGCGGCCCGCTCGATCAAGCTGGACCTGCAGCCCTTCACCCTGGTCGGGGCCACGACGCGCGCCGGCATGCTGACCAACCCGCTGCGCGACCGCTTCGGCATCGTGGCGCGGCTGGAGTTCTACACCGCCGACGAGCTGCAGCGCATCGTGACGCGCTCGGCCTCGCTGCTCGGCGCGGCGATCGAGCCGGCCGGGGCGCTCGAGGTGGCGCGGCGCTCGCGGGGCACGCCGCGGATCGCCAACCGGCTGCTGCGCCGCGTGCGCGACTATGCCGAGGTCAAGAGCGACGGCACCATCACCCGCACCATCGCGGAGAAGGCGCTGGCGATGCTGGACGTCGATCCGCTGGGCTTCGACCTGATGGACCGCAAGCTGCTGGAGGCGGTGGTGCACCGCTTCGACGGCGGCCCGGTGGGACTGGACAACGTCGCCGCCGCCATCGGCGAGGAGCCCGGCACCATCGAGGACGTCATCGAGCCCTATCTGATCCAGCAGGGCTTCCTGCAGCGCACGCCGCGGGGACGGATCGCGACGCTGGCGGCCTATCGCCACCTCGGCGTGGCGCCGCCCAAGCAGGCGGGGCAGCTGTTCGACCTCGAGTAATCGAATCAGGGGACCGGGCAAGGCACGCGGCGGCGAGCGCCGCGCCACCGAACGACGGCACCAATGAAAAAGGCGCCCCGAAGAGCGCCTTTGTCGTTCCTGATCCGGGGATCAGAAGTTGTGGCGAATGCCCAGAGCGAACGAGTTCAGGTCGTCGGCCTTGTTCGCGGTGGTGGCGTCCACGGCGGTGTAGAAGGCGTAGAGCTTGGTGCGCTTGCTCAGGTTGTAGTTGTAGGCCAGCGTGTACTGCTTGCCGCCGTTGCGGCCGCTGTTGAACGAGGAGCCACCGGCCTTGGTGCCACCGACGTTCAGGTGGAATTCCGACTGGCCCATCGTGTACATCACGGCGGCGCGGCCGATCCAGCGCTTGTCCTTGCCCAGCGAACGCGAGTCGTCTTCACGCTGCGCGTAGCCGCCGAAGGTGAAGGCACCCAGTTCGTACAGGCCGCGGATGGCCCACTGGTTGGCGTCGCCCTGCTTGCTGTAGCCAGCGCCCAGGTGCAGCGGGCCCTGGTCGTAGTTCAGCGCCACGTCGTAGCCGCGCGGATCGACGCCTTCACCGGCGTGCAGCGCGAACTCGGCGTTGAAGCCGCTGACGTTCGGGGTGAAGTAGCCGACCTTGTTGGTCTGCGTGAAGCCGGCGCCCGAGTACAGCTTGTCTTCCGACGTGCCGGTGTCGTGGTTGTGCATCGACACGTAGTCGGCGGTGGCGTAGTAGGAGCCCGGGGTCCAGCGGCCCAGACGGACGGCGCCAAAGTCACCGGACAGCTGCACGCTGGCTTCACGGTTCCAGAACGCCGAGCTGGTCTGGCGGCCGTCGTCCGAGTTCAGGCCGTGCTCCAGGGCGAAGCTGGCCTTCAGGCCGCCACCCAGGTCTTCCGTACCCTTGAAGCCCAGACGGGAGTTGTTGTTGATCACCGAGGCAACGCGGTCGTTGTTGCCGGTCTTGATGCTTTCCACCGAGGTGTTGATGCGGCCCCAGAGCGTGACGGAGCTTTGCGCGAACACCGGTGCGGAGAGAGCCGCGATGGCCGCAGCGATTGCAATCTTCTTCATATCCACCTTCATCAGTTGGAGGTTTCAGCCGGTCTGGCTCAATGGCGGTACTGCAAGGTGTGCGGAGTATAGAAGTGCGTTGCACGCACCCATAACACTCGACGCGAAATTGCAACAGTTCCCCGTTAGGGGTGGGATCCAGGCGGCAAAGGTGTAAGCAGACGGGCCGTCAGCACCTGTCCGGCGAGCAGTCCAGCCAGCGCGGCAAGCTGCCCCGCGGTACCGAGCCGGTGGGCGTTCCAGAGGAACAGCGCCACCGCGCCGAGCATCAACAGGAACATCGCCGCGGCCGCCCACGCGCGCGAGGGCGCGACCGCCGGGTCGAAGAGCGCCCGCGCCCGGGGGTCGTAGCCGGGCGCTATGCGGGCACCGACGCCGGGTTCCCAATGCGCCGGCTCCCACCAGAGCCGCAGCTTGTCCCGCCAGCGCGGCGTGCGTCGCATCTTGCCGATCAGCCGGGCGTAGACCTGGACGTTCGCCGTCCAGGGATTCCAGCTCCGCAGCGCGTCACGGGTGCCGTAGACGCAGGGCTCGTGGTCCAGTTCCTCCTGGAAGCTGCCGAACAAGCGGTCCCAGATCACCAGGATTCCGCCGTAGTTGCGATCGAGATAGGGGTCGTTGACGGCGTGATGCACGCGGTGGTTCGACGGGGAGCAGAACCAGCGGTCGAACCAGCCCAGCTTGCCGATCTGCTGGGTGTGCACCCAGAACTGGTACAGCAGGTCGACCAGGGCGACCACGGCGTAGACCAGCGGCGGGAAACCCAGGATCGCCATCGGCATGTAGAAGATCCAGCCCACCAGCCAGCCGCTGCCGGTCTGGCGCAGGGCGGTGGACAGGTTGTAGTCCTCGCTCTGGTGGTGCACCGCATGGGCCGCCCACAGCAGCGCCGTGGTGTGGCCGAGCCGGTGATGCCAGTAATAGAGGAAGTCGTAGAACAGCAGTCCCAGCAGCCAGACCCACCAGGCCCCCGGGTCCAGCTTCGCCAGCGCGGCATGCTCGAAGACCCAGGTGTAGATGCCCAGCGTGAAGAGCTTGGTCAGCACGCCCACGACCTGGCTGAGCATGCCCAGCGCGATGCTGCTGATCGCGTCGTTGAGCCGGTAGGTGTTGCGGCCGCGGCGCAGGCCGATCCAGTACTCCAGCCCGATCAGGGCGAAGAACACCGGCGTGGCCAGCACGATGATCTGTGCGTCGGTCATGTGTCTCCTCGATGAGCGCTCGATGCGGCGCTTCTGTCGATGTCGGCGTCCGCGGTCCGGCGCCGGGGCGTCCGGTCGCTGCGGTCCGCGGGGTCAGGCCTTGGCCGTCTGCGGCGCGGTGGGCATGAATCCGGGCACGCCGGGGTCGTCCAGCGCCAGGCCGTGCAGGTGATGGTCGTCATTCCAGCCCACCAGGCTGAAGCCTTGCGGCGAATGCAGCAGCCGGTTGATGCTGGCATTGCCCAGGACCCAGCTGCGCGGCGCCTGCAGGTCGATGCGGGTCGCGGCGCGATAGAGGCAGTCCAGGACGCCGCCGTGCGCGACGATGGCGATCGTCTGCCCGGCGTGCGCCGTGGCCAGTTCGGACACCACGGCGATGCAGCGCGCATAGAGCGCGGTCAGGCTCTCGCCGCCGGACGGCTCGAAGTCCGGATCGCGGCGGCGCCAACGCAGCGCATCCTCGGGAAACGCGGCTTCGACCTCGGCCCAGAGCTTGCCTTCATGGACGCCGAACGCCCGCTCGCGCAGGCGCTTATCGTGGCGGACCTCCAACCCATGCGGCGCCGCGACATGCCGGGCGGTCACCGCGGCCCGGGCGAGGTCGCTGGCATAGACTGCGTCGATCGCGTGCTCGGCCAGCGCGGCGCCGAGCCGCTCGGCCTGGCGCATCCCCATCGCGTTCAACGGCAGGTCGAGGTGACCTTGCAGCCGGCCTTCGCGGTTCCACGCGGTCTCGCCGTGCCGGATCGCCAGGATCTGGGTCGATTCCACTCAGACGCCCCAGACCACATCGGCATTGGCGGAATGCGCGGCGCGCAGCAGTTCCAGCAGCGGCCACAGCCGCTGGCGCAGCATCACCTCCGGCTTGGGCGGCGACTTGCGGCCCTCCGCCTGCGCCTCCTGCGCGGCGCGGTCCAGCGCCTGCTGTTCCTCGGCGATGGCCGCCTCGCCGCGCGCGATCAGCGCCGGCAGGTGCCCGGCCTGGAAGATGCCCTGCGCCGCGGGCTCGCGTCCCAGCGCCTTCAGCGCCTGATCGCCATGGGCCGCCAGCATGATGACATCGGCGCCCGCCTTCGACTTGAACTTGTACAGCACGCTTGTCTCCCGGCCGTCGACGGCGGCCACCGGCGCATTGTGCCGTCGTCGTTGGAACGCCAGTGGAGAGGTCTCCCGATCCGCGCCCGCGCGCGGCCGTCCGCGTCAGGCGCCGCGCAGCAGGTGCACCGACGCGCGCGCCGGACGCAGCACTGCGGTCTGCGCGCGCGCCGCCTGCCCGGCCTGGGCCTGCGCGGCGATCTGGGCATGGCGCTCCTCGAAGGCCCGCGTCTCCAGCGCTGGCGCGCACAAGAAGCCCTGGTACTCGTGGCATCCGCAGCGGGCGAGGAAGTCGCGCTGCGCCTCGGTCTCCACGCCCTCGGCGATGACCTGTAGGTTCAGCGCGCGGCCCATCTGCACAATGGCGTTGACGATGCCGGCATCGCTGGCGTCGCCCGGCAGGCCCTTGACGAAGCTGCGGTCGATCTTGAGCCGCTGGATCGGGAAGCGCTTCAGGTAGCCGAGGCTGGAATACCCGGTGCCGAAGTCGTCGATCGCCATCAGCACGCCGAGCTCCGACAGCGCCTGCATGCGATGCAGCGCCTCGTCCGCGTCGCGCAGCAGCACGGATTCGGTCAGTTCCAGTTCCAGCAGCGACGGCGGCAGGTCATAGGCGCGCAGCGCCTGGGCGACCTGCTCGACGAACTGCGTCTGCTGGAACTGCAGCGCCGACACGTTGACCGCCACCGGCACGCGCAGGCCTTTCTCCAGCCATGCCGCCGCCTGCGCCACCGCCTGCTGCAGCACCCATTGGCCGATCGCGACGATGAAGCCGCTCTCCTCGGCGACCGGAATGAACTCGGACGGCGGCACGTCGCCGCGCAGCGGGTCGCGCCAGCGGATCAGCGCCTCGGCGCCGATCAGCTCGCCGGTCTCGAGCGACACCTGCGGCTGGAAGTGCAGCCGGAATTCGTGTTCCTGCAGTGCCTGGCGCATCGCATGGTCCAGCCGCATGCGCGACAGCAGGTCCACGTCCTTGCGCGGCTGATGGAAGCGGAACGCGCTGCGGCCGCTTTCCTTGACCCAGTGCATCGCGCGCTCGGCACTGGCGAGCAGTTCCTCGGCGCTGGCGCCGTCGCCCGGGAACAGCGCGATGCCGGTGCTGCAGGTGACGGTGAAGCTCAGGGTGTCGAAGCAGAAGGGGCGCGACATCGCCTCCTGGACGCGACGGGCCGCGTGCTCCGCGCCGCGGGCATCGGCCTGATGGATGAGCAGCGCGAACTCGTCGCCGTCCAGGCGGGCGACCGTGTCGACCTCGCGCAGCGACTCCTTCAGACGCAGCGCGACTTCCTTGAGCACGCGATCGCCATAGGCATGGCCCAGCGTGTCGTTGATCTGCTTGAAGCGGTCCAGGTCGACGTTGAGCAGCGCGAAGGGGGTTGTCTCGCGCCGCGCCATGGCCTGCGCGTAGTCGACGCGCTCCATCAGCGCGCGCCGGTTGGGCAGGCCGGTGAGCATGTCGTTGTGGGACAGCTCCTCGATGCGCTGGTGCGCCGCGAGTTTTTCGCTCAGGTCGCGGAACGAGTAGACGCGGCCGATCGGCCGGCCGCGGCTCCACTGCGGCAGCGACACGCGCTCCAGCACGCGACCGTCGATCAGCTTGAGATTGTCGCTGGTGTGCAGCAGCGGCGATTCCTGAATCGCGCCCAGCCGCATCGCATAGGCGGCGCCATCAACGACGCTGCGGCGCATCCAGGCCTGCACGGCCTCGTCGTTGCGCTCGTTGAGCAGGTCCTCGGGAATGCCCCACAGCGACGCCAGCCGCTGGTTGAAGCTGCGGATGCGGCCCGCCAGGTCAGTCACCAGGATGCCGTCGGCGGTGGATTCCAGCGTCGCGCGCAGTTCGGCGAGCAGCGTCTCCCGCTCCTCGTCGTGTTGGCGCTGCTGGGTCTGGTCGCGCATGGCGACCAGCCACAGCCCGTCGCCCTGCGGCTGCGCCACGTGGCTGATGCGACGCGAGACCCACAGCATGCGTCCATCGGCGTGACGCATCATCGTGTCGGTGTGCAGGCTCTCGCGGCGACCGATGGCGGCGTCCATCCAGAACAGCGCGTCCTCCGGCGTCGAGGCCAGCGAGTCGACGCTCGCGCCGACCAGGTCCTTCGCCGGCAGCCCGAGCAGCTGCTGCGACGCGGCGTTCACCGCGACCACGCAGTGGGTGCGGGCATCGACCAGCCACACCGCTTCCTGCAGGCCGTCGATCAACGGGAGGAAGGCGGTGTTGAACGCGACCGGCGTTGCCGCCGGCGACCGGGCGGGGAAGTTCACGCGGCCATCTCCCCGGGCGGCATGGGCTGCGGGCCGGCCGACTCGAAGAAATAGGCGATGCGGCTGCGAGGGCTGAGGTAGTCCAGCGACGCCCGCGGCAGCTGCTGCGGCTTGACGCTGCGGCGGATGCCGAGGTCGGGCAGCTCTTCCAGGTTCAGGACCAGGGCCTCTTCGCGCGGCACCTTGGCGTCATGGACCATGACCCGGGGCTTGAGCGGCCGCGAGGAGTTCACCGCCACGACCAGCGCATAGCGGTCGTCGGTCAGCTGCACGACGGAGCCCGGCGGGTACACCCCCATCATGCGGATGAAGGCATTGAGCATCGTGGCGTCGAAACGGCTGCGCCCCTGCGCGAACATCAGCGAGAGCGCCTCGTGCGGCGTCATCGCCTTGGAGCTGAGCAGCGGATTGCACAGCCCGTCGAAGCGGTTGACCAGTGCCACGATGCGGGCGCCGATGCTCATGCGGTCGGCGTTCAGGCGCTGCGGGAAGCCGCTGCCGTCGGCGTGTTCATGGTGCTGGGCGATGATCAGCAGCGGGCCGGCGCCCACCCCCATCTTCTGGCCCACCATCACGCCCTTGGCGACGTGCTGCTGGTACGCGGCGACCTCGGCGGCGGTGAAGCTGTCGTCGCGATGGCGGAAGCGGGGCGTCAGCTCCATCTTGCCGATGTCGTGCAGCAGCGCGCCCTGGCCGAGGTCCAGCATCTCGTCGCGCCCCAGGCCGAAGGCCCGGCCCAGCAGCATCGCGATCACCGCGACGTTCAGCGCATGCGCGGTGCCGCGGTCGCCGGCACCCTCGTTGAGCAGGCGGATGTTGATGTCGCCCTCGACCAGCATCTTGTCCAGCAGCGCGCGGGACAGCGCGGCGGACCGGTCGCGGGCGTCGGTCGGCTCGCGCGGCACCAGGTCGATCAGGTCGCGCAGGGCGGTGGCCGCCTCGGCGTACTGGCGCTCGCACAGCAGCAGCGCCTCGCGCTGCTCGGCCAGCAGCCGACGATGACGCTCGCGGGCATCGTCCTCGGCGTCGTGAGCGGCCTCGGCGACCACGGCCGGAGCGGCGGCCGTCGGCGGCATCGGCGTGGCTTCCAGCGGGAGCTCGCTCTTGCCCGGGCTCCAGCGCACCTGCTTCAGGCCCAGCCGGCGCAGGATCAGCAACTGCTCCTCCGAACTCAGCTTGAAGCTGCTGAGCGGGAAGGGATGCGACATCCAGCCGAGGTCGAGATGAATGAACATCCCCACTTTCAGCTGGTTCACATCGATGAGCGGATCGGCCGATCTGTCCTTCATTCTTGTAGTTCCGCGCCCGGTTCAGACGCCCTCGTCAGCAGCTTCGGCTGCCCAGGGCCGCAACTTAAATGAAAAGCGCGTCCATCGCGCGGCGCCGCGCATGATCCCGGACTGTGCGTGCAACTTGTCACGGGTTTTTCCTGAGGACCCCTATGATCCCGCGCAGCCCGCATTCTCATAAATATTCAGGAGACTTTCATGCATGCCTTTGTTTGCGATGCGCAGCGCACCCCTTTCGGGCGGTACGGCGGCGCCCTGTCGGCGGTCCGGGCGGATGACCTGGGCGCGGTGCCCATCCAGGCCTTGATGGCCCGCCATGCGGGGCTGGACTGGGAGGCGCTCGACGACGTGTTCTACGGTTGCGCCAACCAGGCCGGCGAGGACAACCGCAACGTGGCGCGGATGTCGGCGCTGCTCGCCGGCCTGCCGGTCGCGGTGCCGGGCGTGACGCTGAACCGCCTGTGCGGCTCCGGCATGGATGCCGTCGGCACCGCGGCCCGGGCGATCCGCGCGGGCGAGGCGCAGCTGCTGATCGCCGGCGGCGTCGAGAGCATGAGCCGCGCACCGTTCGTGATGCCCAAGGCGGAAAGCGCCTTCTCGCGGGCGAATGCGATCTACGACACCACCATCGGCTGGCGCTTCATCAATCCCAAGATGAAGGCCCAGTACGGCGTCGACGCGATGCCGGAGACGGCGGAGAACGTCGCCGTCGATTTCGGCATCGAGCGCGAGGCGCAGGACCGCATGGCGCTGGCGAGCCAGACCAAGGCGCTGGCAGCGCAGCGCAGCGGATTCTTCGATGCCGAGATCTGCCCGGTGACGATCCCCCAGAAGAAGGGCGAGGCGGTGGTCGTCCGCCAGGACGAGCATCCGCGCGAGACCAGCCTGGAGGCGCTGGCCAAGCTGAAAGGCGTCGTCCGACCGGACGGTAGCGTGACCGCTGGTAACGCGTCGGGCGTCAATGACGGCAGCTGCGCGCTGCTGATGGCCAGCGAGGCGGCGATCGCCCGGCACGGCCTGACCCCGCGCGCGCGGGTGCTCGGCATGGCCACCGCCGGTGTGGCGCCGCGCATCATGGGCATCGGCCCGGCGCCGGCGGCGCGCAAGGTGCTGGCGCAGGTCGGCCTGACACTTGAGCAGATGGACGTCATCGAGCTGAACGAGGCCTTCGCGGCGCAGGGCCTGGCGGTGCTGCGCGACCTGGGCCTTCGCGACGACGATCCGCGCGTCAACCCCAATGGCGGCGCGATCGCGCTTGGCCACCCGCTCGGCGCCAGCGGCGCCCGGCTGGTCATGACGGCGATCAACCAGTTGCATCGCTCGAATGGCCGTTATGCGCTGTGCACGATGTGCATCGGCGTCGGCCAGGGCATCGCGGTCGTCGTCGAACGCGTCTGAGCCTCTCCGCTTCGGCCCGGCGCCTGAGCGCGGGCCCAGGCGCCAATCAACGGCCACCCCGGATCGATACGGGGCGGCCGTTTTCAATAGTCAGACGATTGACTTCGCCGCCCTCGGTTGTCTGACCTCTTTTTGGTGCATCCAACCCCGCCAAGAGCGGCCTTGTGCGGCGTTTCGCCCATATCCAAAAGTTGGGGGCGCTAAAGAAATAGTCATGGGCGCCCGTAGGACCACGTAGGCGCCAATCGCACATCGCGTGGGATACTGACCGAGTTTGATGGCGCATACCGCTCATATATGTAGGCGGCGGCGCCACAGGCATGATGTCTGACTATTGACGGCTTGCTTAGCGACGCTCCGATCGCGATTCCGCGCACCTTTTCCCCGCTGACCGCCCGACCACACCGCTTTCCGCAGGCGGTGGGGCGTTGTGCGCAGCAAATGCACCAAGTTGATGCATTCAGGTGCGAATAGCGGAACAAAACAATTGCCCTGGCAAACATTCTTCACAGGGTTGTCCCTATAGTTTTGGACATCACCTGCTTACGCCCAGCAGATTTGGGCGTCAAACGCACGACCACCTCCCCACCATGTCCGCTGCTCGAGCCCACGATGAAGACCTGACCGCCATTCCGGTGGTCGCCCCCTCCCCTGAAGCTGAAGTCCGCACCGGTCCGCTGAAACGCGACCTGGTCGCCGGCCTGGAAAAAGGCCTGGCCGTGATCGAAGCCTTCGATCAGGAACGTCCCCGCCTGACCATCAGCGAAGTTGCCGGCCGCACCGGCCTGACCCGCGCCGCCGCCCGCCGCTACCTGCTGACGCTGACCCACCTGGGTTTCGTCTCGCAGGACCGCAAGATGTTCGCGCTGACCCCCAAGGTGCTGCGCCTGGGCCAGAGCTACATGCACTCTGCCCGCCTGCCCCGCATCATCGAGCCCGAGCTGCACAAGCTGGCCTATGCGATGAAGGAAGCCTCCTCGGCCGGCGTGCTCGACGGCAACGACGTGATCTGCATCTCCGCGACGAGCGCGGGCCGCGTGGTCTCGCCGACGCTGCAGCCGGGCACCCGCGTGCCGGCCTACTGCACCGGCAATGGCCGCGTGCTGCTGGCGGCGCAGCCGCAGGCGGAAGTCGACGCCTTCATCGCCCGCCAGGAACTGACCGCGCTGACCCCGCACACGATCACGCACCCGGAGCGCCTGCGCATCGAGATCGCCCGCGCCCGCGCCCAGGGCTACGCGCTGATCGACCAGGAGCTGGAGCAAGGCCTGCGCTCGGTGGCCGTGCCGCTGAAGAACTACAAGGGCGACACCGTCGCCGCGATGGCCATCAGCGTCCACGCGACCCGCATGAGCATGGAGCAGATGGTCGAGCACTGCCTGCCCCCGCTGCTGCAGGCGCAAGCGCATCTGCGCATGCTGCTCTGAGGCCGTTGCGGCTCAACGAAGAAGCGCCCCGAGGGGCGCTTTTTCATTTCCGGACCGACAGGGTCGCGTTCAGGCCCAGAGACGCTGGCGCAGCAGCGGGCTGATCCGGTACCGCTCGCTGCGATAGGCCTCGAAGAGCCCCGCGAGCGCATCGACCACGAGCGGCGCACCCAGTTGCGCGAGCCACTCGAAGGGCCCGGCGGGATAGTTCACGCCCAGCTTCATCGCGGTGTCCGCGCCGGCCTCGTCGCAGACGCCCTGCCAGACGGCATCGGCGCCCTCGTTGATCAGCATCGCGATCGTGCGGGCGACGGCCAGGCCCGGCACGTCGCGCAGCACCAGCGGCTCCCAGCCGAGGCGCCGCAGCAGCGTCTCGGCATGGGTCTGCTGGACGTTGTCCACGCGCGGCCCGAAGGCGATCGCCATCCCCTCGATCCGATCGGGCGCGAGCGGCCAATCGATCACCGCGAGGCCGGGTTGGCTGCGCTCCCGCGCGAGCTGTGCGGCGCAGCGTCCGCGCGTGAAATGCAGCTGGACGCCTTCGACCGCGACGCCCTGCCAGTCAGCCGTCTCGTCGCGCTCGAACGTGAGGCCTCGGGTCGCCATCCAGTCGCCCAGCAGCTCCACCAGCGGGCCGCGACCCGACAAGGTCACCGCGCCGACGTCGCCATCGATCACCGCGACGGGCGCGGCATTCTCGGGCGTGCCCTCGTAGAAGCCCTTCCCCGCCTTGCGCCCGAGGCGGCCGCCATCGACGAGCGCCTTCTGCACCAGCGAAGGCTGATAGCGCTTGTCGCCGAAGTTGGCCTCGAAGACCGACTGCGTGACCAGGTAGTTGGTGTCGTGGCCGATCAAGTCCATCAGCTCGCAAGGCCCCATGCGGAAGCCGGCGCCGCGCAGCGCCCGATCCAGTTGGGCCGGACTGCCGGCCTGCTCCTGCAGCAGTTGCAGCGTCTCTGCGTAATACGGGCGCGCGATGCGGTTGACGATGAAGCCGGGCGTCGACTTCGCATGCACCGGCGTCTTGCCCCAGCGGCGCGACAGCGCCTCGATGGCCTGCGCGGCGGAGGCGTCCGTCTCCGCGCCCCAGACGACCTCGACCAGCTTCATCAGCGGCACCGGGTTGAAGAAGTGCATGCCGACGAGCCGGCGCGGATTCGCCATGCCGTTGGCCAGCGCGGTGATGCTGATCGACGAGGTGTTGGACGCGATCAGCGCGTCGGGCGGCAGCAGCGCGTCGAGCTCGCGCAGCAGCGCCTGCTTGGGTTCGAGCTTCTCGACGATCACCTCGATGACGAGCGCGGCGTCCGCCAGCTCCGCGGTCGAGGCCGCCGGCGACAGGCGCGCCAGCACCGCGTCGCGCGCGTCGCGTTCCATGCGGCCCTTCGCCACCAGGCCATCGAGCGCCTTGCCGATCTGCGCGATCGCCGCCGCGGCCGCGCCTTCGCGCAGGTCCATGAGCCGGACCGGATGGCCCGCCTGCGCCGCCACCTGCGCGATGCCCGCGCCCATCACGCCGGCGCCGATCACCGCCACCGGTGCCTGCGCCGCATCGGCGCTCGCGATGCGCCAGGTTCCCGTCGATGCCGTCATTGCTGTCTCCATCATCTGTTTCGAATCTTGTGCGCGTGGCCGCTGCGCGTCAGTCCCGCGGGCGTCAGCGCCGGGGCACCCGAGGCCGGACGCCGAATGCTGGCCGCGCGCATCCGGCGATCGATCCTGAGGTCAGGACGCCACGTCGGTCTTCGGCACCCAGGCTGCGGGGCGCTTGCCCAGGAAGGCCGCGAAGCCTTCCTTGGCTTCGGCCCCCATGCGCACGCGGGCGATGGTCTGCGCGGTGAGTTCACGCACCTCGCCGTCCACCGGCCCCACGTCGAGTTGCGCGAACAGCGCCTTGATCTCGGCCTGCGCCTGCGGGCCGTTCATCAACAGCTCCGCGACCCAGCGCTCGACGGCCGCGTCGAGCCCGCCGGCGGCATCGCTCTCCACGACCTCGTGCAGCAGGCCGATGCGCAGCGCCTCGGCGGCGGGGATGCGGCTGGCGGTGAGCGCGAGCCGGCGCGCCTCGCGCGGGCCCACGGCATTGACCACGTAGGGGCCGATGACCGACGGCAGGATGCCGAAGCGCGCCTCGCTGACCGCGAACTGCGCGCCCGCCGCGGCGACGGCGATGTCGCAGGCGAGGGTCAGGCCCACGCCGCCGCCCAGCGCCACGCCGTGGACCTTGGCGATCGTCGGCTTGGGGCAGCGCGCGATGCGGTCCAGCATGGCGGCGAAGCGGCGCGCGTCCTCGACGTTCCAGTCCTGCGTCGCTTCCGACGCTCGCTTCATCCACTGGAGGTCGGCGCCGGCGCTGAAGGCCTTGCCCGCACCTTCGAGCACGACGATCCGCACGGCGGGGTCCCGGCCCAGGCGGTCGAAGGCGGCGTCGAGGTCCGCGATCATGGCCTCGTCGAAGGCGTTGAACACCTCGGGCCGGTTCATCGTCACGCGCGTCACGCCGCGCGCATCGGTCGCCATCTGCAGGGTTTCCACGTGCGAGTCTCCTTGTGATCGGCGGAGTATCGCAGCCCGACCGGTCGGTCGAAAAAGCCCCTCACGTCCACCCGGACCCGGACCCGGACCCGGACCCGGACCCGGACTCGGACTCGGACTCGGACTCGGACCCGCCGAGCCGAGCCGTGCCGCGGGAGCGCCCCGGTGGGCCTCAGAAGAATGGCGACGCGTCGAGCGCCACGGCGGGATCAGTCCTGCCAGACCTCGTGCACCAGCTCGCGCAGCGCCTGCAGCGCGTGGTCTTCGGCCTGTTCCTGTTGGAGCCAGCACAGCCAGGTCTCGTCCTGCCAATGCGGCCAGATGCGCAGCTCGCCGGCGTCGACCGCCGCCTGCGCCTGGTCCTTGCGCAGCACCGCGGCGCCCAGTCCGCTAGCGACCATGCCGCGCACGGCCGCCTCGGTCTCCGCCATCAGGCTGTGCGGCGGCTCGCGGCCGGCGCTCTGGAACAGCCGCTCGGCGGCCGGACGCAGACCGCAGTCGGGCGGCGTGCCGATCCAGGGCAGCGACAGCAGCGCCTCCCGCGACACCGGCCACTCCCGGTCGGCGAAGCGGCGCGGCACCGCCACGGCCAGTTCCATCCGGCGCAGGCGCTCGACCACCAGCCCGTCGGCCGCCTCGCCGTCGTAGAGCACGTAGGCGCAGTCGACCTCGCCGCGGCGCAGCGCCTGCACGCTGTGCAGCGACAGGCGCTGCATCAGCTGCAGCCCGATGCCGGGATGGCGCTCCGCCAGCTTCACCAGCACCTCGCCCAGGCGCAGCGCCAGCGGGTCGGTGACGGTGCCCATGCGCAGCCGCCCCTGCACCTCGCCGCGGATCTGCGCGGCAGCCTGGCGCAGGCGCTGCGCCGCGTCGAGCGTGCGGCGCGCTTCCTCGGCCAGCTTCTCGCCCGCGGCCGTCAGCGTCATGCCGCGCGAGCTGCGCTCGAACAGCTGCACGCCCAGCTCCTCCTCCAGCGCCTTGATCTGCGCGCTCACGGCGGGCACGCTGGTGAACACCTTCTCCGCGGCGCGGGTCAGGTTCCGTTCGGCCACGACGGCCAGAAAGCTCTTCAGCTGGTACAGCTCCATGGGGCGGGATTGTGACCAGCCGCCGGGCCGGCCGCGTTCGGATTCTTCAAACGCCTGTTCCAAACAAGCGCATGGACCGCGCGCGGGACGGCGCCCAGACTGCCCTCCCATCGCAGTTGCCAAGAAGGCCGGTCGCCATGACGCCCACCTCCTCTCCCATTGCCGCCACCGTCGCGATGCTGTTCGCGGCGATCTCCTGGGGCAGCCTGTTCCTCGTCGGCAAGCCGGTGCTGGGACGGCTGGACCCGGTCTGGTTCACCGCGGTCCGCTACCTGCTGGCCGGCGTCGGCATGACGCTGCTGGTGATGCGCTTCGGCCAGCGCCCTTGGGACAAGCTGAGGACGCACTGGGTCACGCTCACCGGCCACGGCGTGCTGGGCTACGGCTTCTTCGGCGTGCTGGTGCTGGAGGGCCTGAAGCTGTCCCTGCCCTCGCACGGCGCGGTGCTGATGGCCACGATGCCGATGACGACCATCCTGCTGCGCTGGCTGCTGGACGGCCACCGGCCGGGGCTGGGCGTGGCCGGCGCGGCGGTGCTGGCGCTGGGCGGCGTGGTGATGGTGTCGGGCGTGCTCGGTCGCGGCGACGGTCCGCCCCACATGCTGCTGGGCGACGCGCTGACGCTGCTGGGCACGATCGGCTGGGTGCTCTACACGCGAGGCGCGGCCCGGCTGCCCGCGCTGAGCCCACTGGAATACACCGGCCTGACCGCGATCGCGGCGCTGCCGTGGCAACTGCTCTTCGCCGTCGCCATGACGGCCGGCGGCTGGGTCGAGGCGCCTAGCTGGCAGGACCTGACGCCGGTCGCGCCGCACCTGCTCTACATCGCCGCGGTGCCGACCGTCGCCGCGGTCGTGGCTTTCAACTTCGGCGTGCGGCAACTCGGCGCGTCGCGCGGCACGCTGTTCCTCAATGGCGTCCCGGTCTCGGCGCTGCTGATGAGCGTCGCGCTCGGCCAGCATCCGGCGGCGCAGGAGTGGATCGGCGCGGCGCTGGTGATCGCGGCGCTGACCCTGAGCACGCGCGCTCCCGCGCCGGCCCCGCGCCCATTGCCTCAAGAGGGCGTGAAGACGCGGGCGGCGGCCGGTGCCGACGGGCGTTGTCCAGCCACTTGAAGGGCCTGCCGGCAAGCTGGAAAGCCCCGGTGCGACGGCCGCCACAAGCGGCCTCATGGCTTTTGTCACGGGTCTGCCTTGTGGCATAGGCTTCCGGCTCCGACGGGCCCGGCCCGCACTCCAGATCTGCTTGCGATGAAGAACGTCCTCCGCCTCACCACCCTCGCCCTGCTGATGCAGCTGGGCGGCCTCGCGATGGCGGCGCAGCCGCAATCGGGCCTCGACCTGAAGGGCTACGACAAGACCGTGCGTCCCCAGGACGACCTGTTCCGCGCCGCCAACGGCCATTGGCTGTCGACCACCGAGATCCCCGCGGACAAGGCCTCCTACGGCGCCTTCCACCTGCTGGCGGACCTCTCCGACAAGCGTGCCCGCGCCATCATCGAGGACCTGTCGAAGAAGAAGGCCCAGGGCGGCAGCGTCGAGCAGAAGATCGGCGACTACTACGCCGCCTACATGAACACCGCGGCGATCGACAAGGCCGGCCTGGCCCCGATCAAGCCGCTGCTGGACAGCATCGCCGCCATCCAGTCGCGGACGCAGCTCGCGACCTGGCTGGGCGCGCAGACCGGTGTCCTCGACACCCCGGTGCCGCTGGGCATCGAGGCCGACTACCAGGACCCCACCATCAACCGCCTGCAGACCTGGCAGGGCGGCCTGGGCCTGCCCGACCGCGACTACTACCTCAAGAAGGACGACGAGCGCCTGGCCAAGGCCCGCGCCGCCTACCTCGACTACCTGCAGACGCTGGCCAAGGCCGCCGGCATCGCCGATCCGGCCGGCAGCGCGCAGCGGGTGCTGGCGCTCGAGGAGCGCCTGGCCGAGGTGCAGTGGGACAAGGTCTCGCTGCGCGATCCGCAGAAGACCTACAACCCGATGACGCCGGCCGAGCTGGCGCAGAAGGCGCCGGGCTTCGACTGGAACGCCTTCTTCACCGCGGCCTCCCTGCCGGGCCTGGACAAGCTGTCCGCCTCGCAGCCGAGCTACCTCACCGGCGCGGCCAAGCTCCTGGGCGAGGCGCCGCTGGAGGACCTCAAGCTCTACCTCAGCTTCCGCGCCATCGACGCCAATGCGTCCACGCTGCCCAAGGTCTACCGCGACGCCCACTTCCAGTTCCACGGCGCGGCACTGACCGGCGCGAAGAGCCCGCTGCCGCGCTGGCAGCAGGCGGTGGGCAACGTCAACGGCGCGCTCGGCGAGGCGGTCGGCGAGGTCTACGTCAAGCGCTACTTCCCGGCCGCCGACAAGGCCCGGATGCTGCAGCTGGTCAACAACCTGCTGGCCTCCTACAAGGAGTCCATCGACAAGCTCAGCTGGATGACGCCCGCCACCAAGGCGCAGGCCCAGGACAAGCTGTCCAAGTACATGGTCAAGATCGGCTACCCGGATGTCTGGCGCGACTACGGCGCGCTGGAGGTCAAGGCCGGCGACCCGGTGGGCAACAACCTGCGCGCGGCCACCTTCGAGTGGAAGCGCCAAGCCGCCAAGGCCAGCAAGCCGGTCGATCGCCGCGAGTGGCTGATGACGCCGCAGACGGTCAACGCCTACTACAACCCGACGCTCAACGAGATCGTCTTCCCCGCCGCCATCCTGCAGCCGCCCTTCTACAACACGAAGGCCGACGACGCGGTGAACTACGGCGCGATCGGCGCGGTCATCGGGCATGAGATCAGCCACGGCTTCGACGACCAGGGCAGCCAGTTCGATGGCGACGGCAAGCTGCGCAACTGGTGGACCGACGACGACCGCAAGGCCTTCGACGCCATCGGCGCGAAGCTGGTCGCGCAGTACGAGGGCTACGAGCCAATCCCGGGCAAGCACCTCAACGGCAAGCTGACGCTGGGCGAGAACATCGCCGACCTCTCGGGCTTGCAGATCGCCTACAAGGCCTACCTGCGCTCGCTGGGCGGCAAGCCGGCGCCGGTCATCGACGGCTACACCGGCGAACAGCGCTTCTTCATGGGCTGGTCGCAGGCCTGGCGAGAGAAGGCGCGCGAAGAGCGCAAGCTGCAGCTGCTGACCATCGACCCGCACTCCCCGCCGGAGTTCCGCGCCAACGGCGCCGCCGTCAACCACGACGGCTTCCACGATGCCTTCAAGACCAAGCCGGGCGACAAGATGTTCAAGCCCAGCGAGGACCGCATCCGGATCTGGTAACCCGGACCTCCCGACAAAGCGGCCATCCCGGCCGCTTTTTCATTTCAGGGCCCAGCCCCCTCGCCCGCCCGCCTCCGCCCCAACGCAGTGAGCCGGTGATTGGGGACGGCAGGGCGCGGGGTTCCGGCGCTTGCCGCGGGAATCCTGCGCCCTGGCGGCCAACGCGCTGCTCGGCGCAGGTAGGCGGTCTCAGCGCGCCACCAACCCACAGCTCGCCAGCTGGCGATCTCAGTGCGTCAGCACATCCCGATCCAACGCCCGACTGGCCCCGAGCAACGGCGCCTGATCCGCCTCCTGCACCACGTAGGTCGGGATCGCCCGCAAATAGGACGTCAGCCGACCACAGGACTCGAAGCGCGCCCGGAACGGGCTGCGGTCGAACCAGTCGCCCAAGCGCGGCACGATGCCGCCGCCGATGTAGAGCCCGCCGCGCGCGCCCAGCGTGAGCGCGACATGCCCCGCGATGTCGCCCAGCAGCGCGCAGAACATGGTGACGACCTCGCTGCTGAAGGGCTCGCCCGCCAGCGCCGCCGCCGTGATTGCCGGCGCGGCGCGGCCTTCGCCGGGAGCGAGCTTGAGCCCGCGCAACTCGGCCAGCGCCATGTAGAGGTTTTCCAGGCCGGGCCCCGACACCGCCCGCTCCGCCGACACATGCCCGAAGCGCCGGTGCAGCAGGTCGAGCACGGCCCGCTCCTCGGGCTCGTAGGACGACAGCGTGGCGTGCCCGCCCTCCCCGCCGACCGCGACCTGCGTGTTGCCGTCGTCGGACCGCAGCAGCCCCGACACCCCCAGCCCGGTCCCGGGCCCGACCAGTCCCTTGGCCGCGCCGGCCACCGGCTCGCCGCCGCCGACCTTGCGCATCGACTGCGGGCCCAGCACCGGCAACGCCAGCGCCAGCGCGGTGAAGTCGTTGATCACCAGGACCCGCTCCGCCCCCAGCGCCGATTGCAGCGCCCGCGTGGAGAAGCTCCAGTGGTGGTTGGTCATGCGGACATGGTCGCCGGTGACGGCGGTGGCGATGCCGATCGCGCAGCTGCGTGGCCGGGGCAGGCCCTCGCGATGCAGGTGATAGAAGATCGCGTCCGCGAGCGTGTCGAAGTCGCGGCACACATAACGCGCGACGTGTTGCAGCGGCTCCGCCGCACCGCCCTGGCTGGCGAAGCGCACATGCGTCGCGCCCACGTCCGCCAGCAACCGCATTGGCGCCGTTCCGCCCTGACTCATGCCTTCTGCTCCTTCACCGATGCATCCCGTTCCGCGACGCGGCAGGAGCCGTGCCCGCCCCGTGCGCGAAAGCCTCGGATGCTGCCACAGTCCGCCCCGGCGTCGGGCCGGACGGTGACGCCGCGCCCGATGTTCAGTCCCTGGCGCTCAACGCCCGGCCTTGAAGGCCGCGATCGCGTCGCGGTACCAGTGGGCGCTGTCCTTGGCCAGGCGCTGCTGGGTCGCGTAGTCGACGTGGAACAGGCCGAAGCGCTTCTGGTAGCCCGAGTTCCATTCGAAGTTGTCGAGCAGGCTCCAGTAGAAGTAGCCCCGCACGTCCGCGCCCAGCGCCACCGCCTGGGCCAGCGCCTCGAGGTGGCCGCGCAGGTAGGCGATGCGCGCCGCGTCGGGCACGCGGCCGTCGACGATGCTGTCCGCATTGGCCATGCCGTTCTCGGTGATGACCAGCGGTGGCGGCGTGTACTCGCGGGTGATGCGCAGCAGGTGCTGGGTCAGTGCCTGCGGATAGATCTCCCAGCCCATGTCGGTGAAGCCCAGTTCCCCGGGCGGCGTCACGAACTGCTGGCGGCCGTTGAGCACGCTGCGGGTGTAGAAGTTGATGCCCAGGAAGTCCAGCGGCTGCTGGATCAGCGCCAGGTCGCCGTCCTGCACGCGCGGCGCGTCGGCGCCCAGGTACTCCACGATGTCGGCCGGGTACTGGCCGCGGAACACCGGGTCCATGTACCAGCGCACGTTGGTGCCGTCGTCGATGCGCGCGGCGCGGCGGTCCGCCTCGCTGAGCGGGTCGGCCGGGAAGGACGGCGTGTGGTTGAGCACGATCCCCAGTTGCGCCTTCGAGCCTACCGCGCGCATGGCCTGCATCGCGGCGCCATGCATCATCAGCAGGTGGTGCGAGACCTGGTAGGCCTCGGCGCGGCTGGTGTGGCCGGGCGCGAACTGCGCGGTCTCGTAGCCCAGCGTCGCCGAGCACCAGGGCTCGTTCAGCGTGGCGATCGTCGCCAGCCGGTCGCCGAAGCGGCGCGCGATCTCGGCGGCGTAGTCGGCGAACAGCGGCACCACCTCGCGCGACAGCAGCCCGCCGATCGAATCGTCCAGCGCCTGCGGCAGATCCCAGTGGTACAGGGTCGCGTTGGGCTTGATGCCGGCCTGGAGCAGTTCGTCGATCAGGCGGTCGTAGAAATCGAAGCCGGCCTCGTTCCAGGCGCCGCGGCCCAGCGGCTGCACCCGCGGCCAGGAGAACGAGAAGCGGTAGGCGTCCAGGCCCAGCCATCGCATCAGCTTCACGTCCTCCGGATAGCGGCGGTAATGGTCGCAGGCGACGTCGATGTTGGAGCCGTCCTTGATGCGGCCCGGCTGGGCGCAGAAACGGTCCCAGATGGACTCGCCCTTGCCGTCCTCGCGGCCGGCGCCCTCGATCTGCGCGGCGCTGGTCGCGGAGCCCCACTGGAAGTCCGCGGGCAGCGACTGGATCAGCGCGTGGAAGGTTGCGGTGTCGGCGGCGGGGGTGGCGTCGTTCGCGTTCATGGTGTTCAGCGTCGTGGTCGTGGGAATCGTGGAAAGAGGGGCGCCGCGAGGGTCCCTGGACGGCGGGAGCGCCGGGGGCGTCGCGGGTCCGGTGGGTGTCGGGGCGGTGGTCATGGCGAGGGGGTCACTGGGCGGCGAGGCCGGTCAGCCGCGCACGGCGCCGGAGGTCAGCCCGGCGACCAGCCGCCGGGCGCTGAAGAGGTAGGCCACCAGCAGCGGCAGCATCGCGATGGCGCTACCCATCATCAGCGCGCCCCATTCGGTGTTGTTGGGGGCCTGCATCGAGCGCAGCGCCAGCGGCAGCGTGTAGTGCTCGGCCGAGCGCATCACGACCAGCGGCGCGACGAAGTTGTTCCAGCTCGCGATGAAGGTGATCAGGCCCAGCGTGCCCAGCGCGGGCTTGAGCAGCGGCAGCACGATGGACCAGAAGATGCGGAACTCGCCGCAGCCGTCGATGCGCGCGGCGTCGATCAGGTCCGGCGGGATGGCCGAGCCGATGTACTGCCGCATCAGGAAGATGCCCAGCGCGCTGGCGGCCGCCGGCACGTAGAGCGCGCGCGGCTCATCGATCCAGCCCAGCGCGTCCATGACCATGAAGCTCGGGATCATGTGCAGGAAGGCCGGCAGCATCATCGAGCCCAGCACGATCGCGAAGAGCGCGCGCTTGAAGCGGAACTCATAGATCGCGAAGGCGTAGCCGGCCAGCGAGCACAGCAGCAGGTTCAGCGCCGTCGTCATCGACGCGACGTACAGGCTCATGCCCAGGTTGCGCCAGAACGGCAGCCGCTCCTGCAGCAGCCGCAGGTTGGACCCTGCCGCGTCGCCGAACCACAGCGGCGGCGGCGTGTCGAAGATGGCCGCGCGGTCCTGCGTCGCGAAGACGAAGGTGAAGTACAGCGGCGAGACCAGCACCAGCGCGCCCACGATCACCAGGCCCCAGGCGAGCCAGGGCCGGCCCGCGGGGCGGCGCGCGCGCGTCGCGCGGCCGTCGCGCGTCGGCGCGGGCCGCATCGGCAGGCCGTCAGCGCGCGCCATGGCGGCCTCCCGGGTCGCGGCCGAACAGCTTCGCGTTGAGCCAGGTCAGCGCGGCGATCAACACGAACATCAGCCAGGACATCGCCGAGGCGGTGCCGAAGTCGCCGTCGGAGAAGGCCGTGCGGTACATGAAGATCGCCGTCGTCATCACCGACGAGGCCACGCCCTTCTCGCCGTCCACCAGGATGAAGGGCTCCTCGAACAGCTGCAGGTTGCCGATGATCGTCAGCGTCACCGCGAAGAACATCATCGGCTTGAGCAGCGGCAGCGTGACATGGCGGAACTGCTGCCACTCGCTCGCGCCGTCCAGCGTCGCGGCCTCGTAGAGGTCCTTGTCGATGACCTGCAGCGCCGACAGGTAGAGCACCAGGTTCCAGCCCAGGTAGCGCCAGAACACGACGAAGGCGACGGCGGGGCGGGTGACGTCGGCGTCGCCGAGCCAGTCGATGCCGCCCTCCCGCAGCGCGGTCAACGAGGCCAGCGGGCTGCCGATGAACGGGATGCGCGTCAGCTCCGCCAGCGCCGCGTTGATCAGGCCGTAGTCCTTCGAATACAGCGTCGTGAAGATCAGCGCGATCGCGACGCTGGAGGTGATGTACGGGACGAAATAGGCGCCGACGACCAGGTCGCGGCCGCGCTTGAAGCGGCGGTGGATGAAGAAGGCCAGCGGCACCGCCACCAGGTGCTGCGGCAGCCCCGACACCAGCGCGAACCAGGCGGTGTTGTAGAGCGCATCCCAGAACCACGGGTCGGTGAGCGCATAGCCGTAGTTCTCGAGTCCGACCCAGTGCATCGTGTGCAGGCCCTCGGCGGGGTTCCACTGCTGCAGCGACAGGTAGATCGAGAACAGCAGCGGGAACAGGCCAAACACCAGGAACAGCGCGAAGAACGGCGCGATGAACAGGTAGGGCGCGATCCGGCGCGAGCGCAGCGCCGGCAGGCGGCGCGGGCGGGAGTCGCGTGGTGGCGCGGACATGGGGGCGGCTCCTCAGCGACGGCGCGCGCGGCGCTCGATCAGGCGGCGCGCGTCGGCCAGCGCCTCGGGAATGGCCTTGCCGCGGGCGATGACGCGTTCGAACTCGTCGCGGATCACCGTCGTCGCGAGCGCGTCGAAGCGGTTGACCGGGATCGCGGGAATGCGCACCGCGGTCTCGCGCCACAGCTGGCGCGCACGCTGCCCGCCGAGGAACGCGATCGGCTCGTCCATCACCGGGTCGTCCAGCACCGCCCGCATCGCCGGGAAGCTGTCGAGCGCCTTCAGGCTCTCGCGCTGCACCTCGGCATCGGCCGTCATCAGCCGGATGAAGTCCCACGCGGCCGCCTTGTTGGCCGCCTTCTTCGGGATCGCATAGAAGGAGCCGCCGTAGGCCGCGCGCACGCCGCCGGGCAGCGGCGCCGAGCGCCACAGGCCCGAGGTCGCGGGCGCGATCCAGTTGCGCAGCTGGCCGACGAGCCAGGCGCCGATCATCTGGGTGGCGATGCGCCCCTGCTTGAAGCCCGCCGCCCAGTCGTTGGTCCAGGCGATCGCGCGGGCATCGAGGCCGGCGCGGCGCGCGGCGCGGCCGAGCTCGAAGGCCTGGCGGAAGCGCGCCGACTCGACCAGCACGCGGCCGTCGGCGTCGAAGTACAGGCCCTCGCCATCGCGCAGGCCCTGGCGCAGCGCGATGTCGCGCAGGTCGGCGGCGTCGGCCATCAGGTAGGCGCCGGTGGCCTTGCGCAGGCGCTCGCCGGCGGACAGGTAGGCGGACCAGTCGCGGGTGATCTCGGCCTCGCTGACGCCGGCGCGGTCGAGCAGGTCCTTGCGGTAGATCAGCGTACCGGGGCCGATGTCGGCCGGAATCGCCACCTGCGTGCCGCCGGGTCCGGCGCCCTGCGCCATCGCGAAGCGGACGTAGTCATCCGCATGCGACGCGGCCAGGTACGGCGCCTGGTTGAGATCGACGAAACCACCCGAGCCGGCGAACTTGCCGATGTAGCGCAGGTCGATCGCCATCACGTCGGGCAGGCCGGAGCCGGTCGCCAGCGCCGTCGTCATCGACAGGTGGTGGTCGGCGTACTGCATCGACAGCAGCTTGAGCTCGACCTCCGGATGGCGTGCGCGCCAACGCGGCGCCGCGGCGATCGCGGCCCGGTCGAGGTCGGGAAAGGTGGCGACGCGCAGCACCGAGGCCGGTGCGCGCGTCGCGGGGCTCTGCGCCGCCGCCGGCATGGCGGCGGACAGCCCGGCGGCCAGCAGCGCGCCGGCCGCCGAGCGCCGGGTCAGCGTGCCCGCCAGTCCCTCGGCTCTCGCGCGATCGTCGGTGGCATCGGGGGTGACCATCGACGGGACCTGCGCGGGAGACTCGGTGCGGCGGACGGCGCGGCGGACGGAAACGACTGGGCCCGAGGGCTCAGAAGTTGTAGCCCGCGTTCAGGCCGAAGGTGCGCGGCGCGGCGTACTGCGCGGTCCAGATCGGATTGGCGAAGCTGCCCGAGCTGCCGGCGCTGGTCTTGATCTTCTCGTCCGAGACGTTGCGCACGAAGGCGTCGACGTACCAGTTCTTCTTCGACGAGTAGCGCACCGCGATGTCGGCGGTCGAGTAGGCCTTCTGGCGATCGCCGTCGCCGAGGTTGAAGACCGACAGCCAGTTCGCCGATTGGTAGTGGTAGCTGATGCGCGGCGCGACCTGATCGCCATTGGCGAGCGGGAACACATGCTCGTACATCAGCTGGATCGCCACCTTGGGCGCATGCGGCAGCTCGTTGCCGGTGACGTTCAGGCAGTTGCCGGTCAGGTTCGGCTCGGTGCAGACCGGCAGCTGGTAGTCGTTGGACGCCGCCACCAGCTGGCCCAGCTTGGTCTTGGTGTACGAGGCCGACAGCTGCAGCTTGTCGTCGTTGGTGATCATCCAGGCGGTCTCGATCTCCAGGCCGGAGACCTTGGCGCCTTCGGCGTTGGAGTAGGCGAACTGGCGGTTGCCGTTGACGATCACCGGCGCGCTGAACTGGAAGTCCTTGAACTTCATGTGGTACGCGCTGATGTTGAAGGCCATGCGACCGTCCAGCAGCGAGGTCTTGTAGCCGACCTCGTAGTTGGTCAGCGTCTCCGGCCCGTAGGGCAGGCCGCCGTCGCCGGTGCCGCCGGACTTGTAGCCGGTCGACACGCTGGCGTAGGCCATCGCGTCCTTGCTCAGGTCGTAGGTCGCGCGCGCCAGCCAGGTGGTCTTGCTGCCCTTGTAGTGGGCATCGTTGATGTTGCCGGCGCTGTAGCCGTTGGCCGGATCGGTCGGGTCGATCGTCGGGTTCAGCGGGATTTGCGGCGCGGCGGCGTTGCCGGCCCAGAACCAGCCGCGACCGCCGACGTTCTTGCGGTCGTCATGCGTGTAGCGCAGGCCGCCGGTGAGGTGCAGCGCATCGGTCAGGTTCCAGGTCGCCTGGCCGAAGGCGGCCTTGGAATCGACGGTCTCCTTGGGCTGGATGAACGAGCCCTGCCAGTTGACGGTGCCCTGCTGGGTGCCGTTCATGATCGGGATGTCGAAGCGGATGCCGTTGTCCTCGGCCGCGTAGTACAGGCCCAGCACCCAGTCGATGGTCTGCTTCTGCGTGCTCTGCAGCGTCACTTCATGGCTCTGGCTGCGGTAGCGCGTCCAGACGGTGTTGTCTTCCTGGTGCGTCGCGCCGGTGGTGAAGCTGGTCGGCATGTTCACGCCGAAGTCCTGGTCGTAGGTGCCCGAGCCCTTGAAGCTCGTGTAGCCCGCGACGTAGGCCAGCGCCATGCCGCCCATGTCGTATTCCATGCGGCTGCGGATCGAGGTGGAGTCCCGCTTGAGCGAGGGCGCGGTGTCGATCAGCGCGGACCACAGCTTCTCGCCGGCGCGCGGCGTCTGCATCAGGCTCATCGCCGGCGTGCCGCGATCGGCGAACTGCTCCAGCGACAGGTCCCAGCGGAAGGTTTTGACCGGCTGCCAGAGGAAGCTCAGGCGCGCGGCGGTCTGGTCCTGGGCGTTGTACTTCGGGCCGCCGGTGACGAACAGGTTGTAGTTGATCGGCTGGAAGGCCGGGAAGTTGCCGGCCGTGTTGCCCGCGTTGTAGGCCGCCTGCTGCTGCGCCAGCGTGTACTGGGTGGGCTTCTGGTAGTCGACGTAGCCGTCGTGCTGCTCGTGGATGAAGGCCACGCGCGCCGCGAGCGTGTCGCTCAGCGGGATGTTGACGGCGCCCTTGGCGCCCAGGCGGTTGTAGCTGCCGGTGCCGACCTCCAGGTAGCCGGAGCTGTCCTTCAGCACCGGCTTGGCCGTCTTCATGTTGATGGTGCCGACGGTGGAGTTGCGGCCCCACAGCGTGCCCTGCGGACCGCGCAGGACCTCGATGCCGTCGAGGTCGAACAGCATCGTGGCGGCGCCTTCGGGGCGCGGCGCGAAGACGCCGTCGACGAACAGCGCCACTTCGGGGTCGGCGTACTCGGTCTTGGCCGAGTCGTTGCCGATGCCGCGCAGCGTGATGCTGACGATGCCGTGGTCGCCCTGCCCGGTGCCCTGCATGCTGGGCACGAGGTTGAACACGTCGAGCATGCTCTTGACGTGGTTGTCCTCGATCGTCGAGGCGCTGATCGCTGTCACTGCAATCGGGGTCTTCTGCAGCGAGGTCGAGCGCTTGGTCGCGGTCACCACGACCTGCGGCAGCGCCTTGCTGTCCTTGCCGTCGGCGGCAGCGGACGCGGCGGTGGAAGAGGTCTCGGCCTGCGGCGCGGGCGCCTCGGCGGATTGGGCGTGCGCAGCGCTGGCGAGCAGGGCCAGCACGGCGATCTGAATGGGCGAAGCCAGGCCAAGGCGCGGCCGGTGGATGAGGCGGTCGGTCATGTTGTTGTCTCCAGTGGACTCTCGAGGTGAAGCTCTGATCCGGGGTTGTTCTTGTAGTTTCGATACATCGTAGGAGTGCCATGACAACGTTGTCAACGGGTCGGTTGACATCGTTGTCATCTTCGACCCTATCATTTACCCGTAGTCCGCCTACGAAGACCCGCGACGCCCAGGACCCCCATGGATACGGGGTTGTCGTCCACACACCACAACGACCCGGAGACCTTCATGACCCCGATCCAGGACATCCTCATCGTCGGCGGCGGCACGGCCGGCTGGCTGACCGCCGCCTTCCTCGCGCGGCAGCTGGGCACCGAGCAAGGCGGGGTGCGCATCACGCTGGTCGAGTCCAGCGACATCGGCATCATCGGTGTCGGCGAGGGGACCTTCCCGTCGATCCGCGGAACGCTGTCGGCGATCGGCATCGGCGAGGCGGAGTTCCTCCAGGCCTGCTCCGCCACCTACAAGCAGGGCATCCGCTTCGACCACTGGGTCCGGCCGCCCGGCACGCCCGGCGCCGATCACTACTTCCATCCGTTCAGCCAGCCCAGCCAGCGTCCCGGCGCGCCGGAGCTGCTGCCCTACTGGCTCGCCGGCGAGGCCGGTCCGACGCGTGCGTTCGCCGAGGCGGTCACGCTGCAGAAGGCCGTCGCCGACGCGCGGCATGGGCCGAAGCGGGCCGCCGACGGCGACTACCTCGGGCCGCTGAACCATGCGTATCACTTCGACGCGGGCCGCTTCGCGACCTTGCTCGCCACGCACGGCCAGGCCCTGGGCGTGCGGCGCGTGATCGCGACGGTGGATCGCGTCGACCTCGATGAACAGGGGGCGATCGCCGCGGTGCACACCCGCGAGGCCGGCACGCTGACAGCCGGGCTCTACATCGATTGCAGCGGCTTCCGCGCCCGGCTCATCGGCGAGGCGCTGGGCTCGCCGTTCCGCTCGATGCGCGACGTGCTCTTCGTCGACCGTGCGCTGGCGATGCAGGTGCCGTATGCACGGCCCGAGGCGCCGATCGCCTCGTACACGATCGCGAGCGCTCAGGAGAGCGGCTGGATCTGGGACATCGGCCTGCAGGAGCGCCGCGGCATCGGGCATGTCTACAGCAGCCGCCATTGCGACGACGCCGATGCCGAGCTCGTGCTGCGCCGCTACATCGGCCCGGCGTCCGACGGACTGACGCCGCGGCGGCTCACGCTGGACATCGGTTATCGCGAGACGCACTGGGTGAAGAACTGCGTCGCGGTGGGCCTGGCGGGCGGGTTCCTGGAGCCGCTGGAATCGTCCGGCATCGGGCTGATCGAGACCGCCGCCTACCTGATCGGCCAGCTGTTCCCGTTCAACGGCGACACCGCGCCGGTCGCGCGCCACTTCAACGCCTTCATGAAGGCGCGGTATGAGCGCATCGTCGACTTCATCAAGCTGCATTACGGCCTGACGCAGCGCACCGATACCGCGTTCTGGCGCGACAACGCGGATCCGGCGTCATTCACCGATTCGCTGAAGGAGAAGCTGGCGATGTGGCGCTGCCGGCCGCCGCAGCGGCTGGACTTCATCACCGACGTCGAGATGTACCTGCCGGCGAGCTGGCAGTACGTGCTCTACGGCATGGAATTCAAGACCCAGCCCGGCGCCTGGATGGCGCCGCTCCATCGCGGCGAGGAGGCGCGGCGGGAATTCGCGGCGATCGCGCAGCTGGGGGCGCATGCGCTCCGGGACCTGCCGCCGCATCGGACCTTGATCGAGCAGATCCTCGCGCGCGCCGATCGGCGAGCCGCCTGATCGGGCGGCGGGTCGTCCGGGCGCTCAGCCGGACTTCTTCGCGCGCGGCGCCGCCTTGGCGCCCAGTACCGCGGTGGAATCGCGCACGACCAGCTCATGCGGCAGCACGTGGTGCTTGAGCTTGGCGGGCGCCGCGGCATCCGCATCGCGCGGCGCGCCGATCAGCAGGTCGACCGCGGCGCGCGCCATGTCGTCCATCGGCTGGCGCACCGTGGTCAGCGGCGGCCAGACGCGCGCCGCCGCCGGCGTGTCGTCAAAGCCCGCGATCGAGAGGTCGCCCGGCACCGACAGGCCCAGCCGCTGCGCCGCGGCCAGCACGCCCAGCGCCATGTCGTCGTTGCTCGCGAAGACGGCCGTCGGGCGCTGGCGCCGGCTCAGCAGCTGGTAGGCGGCTTCGACGCCCGCGTCGAAAGTGAAGTCGCCCTGCACCACCAGGTCCTTGTCCAGCGCGATCCGGTGCGCCTTCAGCGCCGCCAGGTAGCCCTGGTAGCGGCGCTTGGACGCGACCTGGTCCTTCGCACCCTTGATGATCGCGATCCGCGTGTGGCCGAGGCTGATCAGCAGGTTGGTGATCTCCTCGGCCGCATGCACGTCGTCCATGCGGACGCTGGGATGGTCGGGCTCGTCGGCCGCGGGCGAGATCAGCACGCATGGCGTATGGCTCTCGCGCAGCGCGGACAGCACCTGCGGGTTGTCGCACAGCGGCGGGGTCAGGATCATCCCGTCCGGCCGCAGCGCCGACACCATGCGGTCGACCTGCATCGCCAGGTCGGGGGCATCGTTGTGGAGGGACTCGACCACGAGGTGGTAGCCAGCCTCGCGGCAGCGCAGCGTCGCGCCCTGCTGAACACCGCCGACGAAGGCCGCCGACGGGTCGTAGTACAGCAGGCCGATCAGGAAGGAGCGCCCGCCCGCCAGGCTGCGGGCGGATTGCTTGGGACGGTACTTGAGGTCGGCCACGACCTTGAGCACCGCCTCGCGGGTTTCGGAGTGGACACCCGGCTCCTGGTTCAGCACCCGGGAAACCGTCTTGATGGAAACGCCAGCTTCGCGAGCGACGTCGATGATGGTGGCGGGTTTCGGTGGCGGCATGGCGGTGGGGAAAACTCGCCTGACTGTGCCATATCGGAGCGGACGCGGCGGGAAGGGTCAGCCCGCGATCCTTGGGGGCCCGCATTCGGGCACGAGCAGCGCTCATCGCGGAGAGGACTCGGTCACGCTTCGCGCGACCCCGGTTTGGACCAACGGTCCAAACCATTCGAGTCCCCCCGTGATGTCCACCGGACATCACTTCCTGGGCGGAAGAATGAGAAAAGCCGGCTCGAGGCCGGCTTTTCAGATTTGGTGCCCAGGAGAGGACTCGAACCTCCACGGAGTTACCCGCTAGTACCTGAAACTAGTGCGTCTACCAATTCCGCCACCTGGGCTTTCAGGATTTGTCTTCGCGTCAACTGCGTTGCAGCGAAGAATTGGACTGTAGCACGGTTTCGGAATCTGACAAGCAGTTCATCCGCCCCAATCCACTTTTCCCATTCGACCGTGCGGATCCCACAACATCTGTACGCGCCGCGCCCAATCCAGCACGCCGGGTTCCACCCGCATCCAATGCGCCCGGTACGCCGCCTGCAGCTGCGGCCCCACCCCGTGCTCCGCGCTGATCGAGCCCCCCAGCTCCGCCACCAGCGCATACAGCCCATCGCGCAGGGCCAGTTCCTGTTCAGCGGTCCACTCGCCAGCGTCCACCGGCCACACCATGTTGAAGTGCATGCCGCCGTCGCCCAGGTGGCCGAAGTCCGCCAGGCGCAGCTGCGGGAAGCGCTGCGCCAGCCACTCCGCCCCGCGCGCGCGAAAGCGCATGAAGTGCCGTCGCGGCAGCGAGAGATCCAGGCCGATCACCTTGCCCTGCGTGCGCAGCCCTTCGCTGATGCGATGACGCAGGCCCCAGATCGCCTCGTCGGCGTCGAGCACGGCATCGCGCACCCGCCCGGTCTCGAACTCCTGCTCGAGCCAGCCCTGCAGCAACCCGCCCAGCGCGAGTTGCTCGGCCGGCAATTCGCTGCTGAGCTCGATCAGCATCGCGTAGTCCGGCAACTGCCCGTCGAACCAGCGTGCCACGTCCTGGCCGTGCAGGCCGGCCTCGAGCGCCGCGCGGCTGATGCCTTCGAAGGCCGATACCAGCCCGCCCCAGCGCTGCATGACCTCGGCGTACAGCGGGAACACCTCGTCGAGCGATGACGGGGCCACCAGCGCCACCGCACGCTGACGCGGCAGCGGCGACAGCTTGATCGTGACCTCGCTCACCAGCCCCAGGCTGCCCGAGGACCCGATGAACAGCTGCCCCATCGCGAGCGCCGAGTTGTCCTTCTGCAGGCCCTGTCCGAAGCGCACAACCTGCCCCGCCGGCTCCGCCAGCACCACCTCCAGCGCGAGCGTGTTCGCGCGCACGTCGCCGTAGCGCAGCATGCGCGTGCCGCCGGTGTTGTGCGCGACCATGCCGCCGATCGAGGGATCGGCGCTGAGGTCCACCGGGAACCACAACCCGTGCGGCTCCAGGCGCTCGTTGATCTCCGACAGCCGATACCCCGACGACACCCGCAGCGTGCGGTCCAGCAGGTCGAGCTCGAAGACCTCGCGCAGCCGCTCGGTGCTGAGCAGCACCTCGCCCTGCGCGTCATCCGGCGTGCCCGCGCGGACCAGGCCGGTATGCGCGCCCTGCACCACCACCCGCAGCCCGCAGGCCGCCGCCAGCGCGAGCACGCGCGCCGCCTCGTCCCGGTGGCCCGGGCGCACCAGCGCCGCCGCCTGCCCCGCCGCATAACGCGCCGGCTGCAGGTAGCGCGGCTCGATCGCCGCGCCGTCCTGCACGAAGGCCTCGCCGCAAACGGCGCGGGCTTCCGCGAGGAAGCCCGTCAGTTGGCCGCAGGCACCGGCGGCTTGCGGCAAGTCCGACGTTCCGCTCAGCACGAAGCCGCCTCGCCCGCGGTGTCCGCGTCGGTTGCCGCGCTGGCCGTCATCTTGAAGATGCCGGTCGCGTTGCCCGCGTCGAAGGCCAGGTCCAGCGCACCGGACTCGTCCAGCGGCGCGCGCTGGATGAATTCATGGAAGCTGCCTGGCACCTCCAGCATCACGCGCTGGCCGCGGTCGAGGAACTCGCGCATCACCCGCGCCGCCTTGAACGCGGTCTGGCGCACGCGCCCGGTCGCGGAGGTCTCGATCGTGTCCTTCACCGGTCGCTCCAGCGCGCGCTGCGCCGCGACGACGGCGTCGATGTCGGTCACGCGATCGGTCGCATGGTTGAACGCGTTGCCCTCGGTCGCGATCCAGGCCATCTCGGCGGACTCGGCCAGCAGCACCTGATAGTCGTCCGCCTCGAACAGCCCATGCTGGCGCGCGAAGCAGCCCACCAGCCGGGGCAGCAGCGCGCTCGCCGCCGCCATCGGCAGGTCGCCGTCACGCGCCAGTTGCTCCAGCACTGCCAGGTCATCGGGGGTCAAGGGATCCCGCGAGGTCGACAGCACGCGCGTCACCGCGCCCTGGAAGCTGCCGGAGAAGCGCTCCGGATGCAGCTCCGAGACGAAGAATTGCGCGATGTCCTCGGGGAAGTCGGCATGGCGCCAGGCGCGGCCGGTCATCTTCAGCCGCGGCAGCGGATAGATCGCCGCCATCGTGAAGCCCAGCGGGCGCAGCACGCGGGTGATGGCGGCCTCGCCGGGCGGCAGCGCGCCGCTCGGCCACGCCACCGTGCGCAGCGCGCCATGGTCGAACACCAGTTGCTGGCCTTCGCGCTGCAGGTCGGCGACATAGGCCGCCGCCATCGGCACGCGCTGCGTGACGTCGAGGAACAGCGCCATGTTCAGCGCCTGCGCCAGCTCCGCGCGGGAGACGCGCTCCCCTGCAGGCTTCAACAGACCGGGCACGACATGCAGCCGCTCGAAGGCGGCCTGCGCCGCGTCCAGGCCCAGCGCACCGCGCAGCAGCGCAAAGACGCCGCTGCCGGCGGCCTCGGCCACGCGCAGGCTCAGCGCGCTCTGCACCTTCAGTTCGCTCGCGCGCTCAGACATCGAACTTCACGCCCTGCGCCAGCGGCAGCTCGCGCGAGTAGTTGACGGTATTGGTGGTGCGGCGCATGTAGGCCTTCCACGCGTCCGAGCCGGACTCGCGCCCGCCGCCGGTCTCCTTCTCGCCGCCGAAGGCGCCGCCGATCTCCGCGCCCGAGGTGCCGATGTTCACGTTGGCGATGCCGCAATCGGAGCCGCTGGCGCTGACGAAGGTCTCGGCCTCGCGGATGTCGTTCGTGAAGATCGCCGAGGACAGGCCCTGCGGCACGTCGTTCTGCAGCGCGATCGCCTCGTCCAGCGTCTTGTACTTCAGCGTGTACAGGATGGGCGCGAAGGTCTCGTGCTTGACGATGTCCGTCTGCGCCGGCATGCGGACCAGCGCCGGCACCGCGTAGAACGCCTCCGGATACTGCGACGCCAGCGCGCGCTCGCCGCCGCTGACTTCGCCGCCCTGCTCACGCGCGGCCTTCAGCGCCGCCTGCATCGCGTCGAAGGCGCCCTGGTCGATCAGCGGGCCGATCAGGTTGCCGGGCTCGACCGGGCTGCCGATCTTGAGCTGCGCGCGGGCGCGGTCCAGTCGGGCGACGAGCTCGTCATGGATGGACTCGTGCGCGATGACGCGGCGCGTCGTCGTGCAGCGCTGGCCCGCCGTGCCGTAGGCGCCGAACAGGATGCCGCGCACGGCCAGGTCCAGGTCGGCGCTCGGGGTCACGATGATCGCGTTGTTGCCGCCCAGCTCCAGCAGGCAGCGGCCGAAGCGCGCCGCGACGCGCGGACCGACCGCGCGGCCCATGCGGGTCGAGCCGGTGGCGGAGACCAGCGCGACGCGCGTGTCGTCGACCAGCGCCTCGCCGACGGCCGCGCCGCCGATGAGGACCTGCGACAGATGCGCCGGCGCGCCCTGGTAGCGGGCGACGGCCTTCTCGAACAGGGCCTGCGTCGCGAGCGCCGTCAGCGGGGTCTTCTCGCTGGGCTTCCACACGCAGGTGTCGCCGCAGACCAGCGCGAGCGCCGAGTTCCACGCCCACACCGCGACCGGGAAGTTGAAGGCCGAGATGATGCCCACCACGCCCAGCGGCAGGTACTGCTCCATCATTCGGTGGCCGGGGCGCTCGCTGGCGATGGTCAGGCCATGCAGCTGGCGCGACAGGCCGACGGCGAAGTCGCAGATGTCGATCATCTCCTGCACTTCGCCCTCGCCCTCGCTGGTCACCTTGCCGGCTTCCAGCGACACCAGGCGGGCGAGCGCGGCCTTGTTGGCGCGCAGTTCCTCGCCGAACAGGCGGACCAGCTCGCCGCGCTTGGGCGCCGGCACGGTGCGCCAGGCCAGGAAGGCCTGCTGCGCCTGGGCGATCGCGGCGGTCATGTCGGCGGCCTTGGCCTCGTGGACCGCGCCGATCACCGCGCCGTCGATCGGGCTGCGGACGGTCATGGAGCCGCCGGTGAAGGCGGCGCTCGGCACGCCCAGGGCGGCCAGCAGGTCGGTGGTGGTAGTCATCGCGGGATTCTCCTTCAGCCGATCGATTCGACCTGGCGCGACTGCTGATAGGCCTTGCCGAAGCGGTTGGCGAGGAAGTCCGGCAGCGCGACCTCTTCCTGGCGGATGAATCCGGACTGCGGCAGCTTGCCTTCGCGGAACAGGTCGACCGCTGCGCAGATGCCGGCGGCGGTGGTGATCTGGATGGCCGACAGCGGCTGCTCGCCATCGCGCTCGGCGAAGATCTTGCGGGCGAAGACCTCCTGCATCAGCACGCCGTTCTTCATGCCCGAGACCGTCACGAACACCAGGACCACGTCCTGCATCGTGGCCGGCATGCTCTTGCGCATGATGTCCTTGAGCTTCTCCTGGTCGTTCTTCAGCGCCAGGTCGTCGAGCAGGAACATCATCAGGTCGCGGTGACCCGGATAGCGGACGGTCTTGTAGTCCAGGTTGCGGACCTTGTTCTCCCAGGTCTCGCACAGCGTGCCCAGGCCGCCGGAGGTGTTGAAGGCCTCGTACTCGACGCCGTCGAGCGAGAAGTGCTCCAGGCCCTCGAGCGGCAGCGCGGAGATCGCGGCGCCGTCGTGGATGGCCTCGCAGGGGTGGCAGTACTCGTTGATGAGGCCGTCGACCGACCAGGTCAGGTTGTACTTCAGCGCATTGGTGGGGAAGGCGGGCAGCGCGCCGACGCGCATCTTCACGTCCTGGAGCGAATCGAAGCGCTTGGCCAAGTGGTGCGCGACGATGCCGATGAAGCCGGGGGCCAGGCCGCATTGCGGCATGAAGGCGGTCTTGGCGCCTTGGGCGATGCGCTTGATCTCCTTGGTGGCGGCCACGTCCTCGGTCAGGTCGAAGTAGTGGCAGCCGGCTTCCAGCGCCATGTGCGCGGCGGTGATCGCCAGGTGGTACGGCAGCGCGTTGACCACGACGTCATGGCCGCGCAGCGCCGCGGCGAGCTGGCCCTTGTCCTCGGTGTCGACGGTCTTCGTCGACAGGCCCTGGCCGGCCAGGTGCTTGAGCGCGGCGGCGTTCTTGTCCATCACGGTGACCTGGTAGTCGCCGCTGCCCTGCAGCAGTCGCGCGATCGTCTGGCCGATGTGTCCGGCGCCCAGCAATGCCACTTTCATGTCGTGCTCCTTGTGATCCTGGAAGAAGAGTCCCGGCGCGCGCGGCACGCCGGAGAGATGCGATGGCCGCAGTGTCGGAACCTCTGCTGACGAAAGAAAGCGCGACTTCGACGAAAAACGCCTCTATGCTGACGATTCGTCGGCGTGATCATTCATTCCGGCGAAAACAAGGGTTTATCCCAAGCACTCCATCACGATCCGCCAAGGCCCTCATGAACGCCAAGAAGAGCGCGCCCCAGCCCTCGCCCGCCACGCCAGCGACGCTGCGCGACCAGACCGACCGCGAGTTGATCGCGCTGCTGCAAGCCAATGCCCGCGCGAGCACCGCCGACCTCGCCCGCCAATTGGGCGTGGCACGCACCACGGTGGTGGCGCGGCTGGCGCGGCTGGAGGCGGAGGGCCTGATCGCCGGCTACACGGTGCGGCTGGGCGGCGAGGCGGTGGAGCGCGGCGTGCAGGCTTTCGTGGGCATCACGGTGCAGCCACGCGCGGGGCGGGAGGTCGTGAAGCGCCTGTCACGGCTGCCGGAGTTGCGCCAGCTGGCGTCCGTCAGCGGGGAGTTCGACTACATGGCCACGCTGCGCGCCGACAGCACGGCGCGGCTGGATGCGCTGCTGGACGAGATCGGCGAGATCGAAGGCGTGATCAAGACGCACACCTCCGTGCTGCTGGCGCTGCGGGTGGACCGGAGCGCCTGAGGGCCGACGCGGCCGCGGGACGGGCCACGTGACGGGAAGTGACCAACGTGACGTCGATCACGGACGGGCATGTCCTGCTCGTCAAGCCCGCGTAACGCTGTGTTTTTGACGCATTCGGCAGTCAACGGCGCAAGTTGGCACGCCGTTTGCACGGCATGAGCTGACAGCTCCAGGAGCGCACCATGTCGAAGCCATCCGTCACCGCCAAGCATGTCCCGCCGATCTTCCTCGGCATGAAGGCCGTCGCGATCCTCGCGGTCGCCTGGGGCGCGGTCTACCCGGCGCTGCTGTGGGGCCTGGGCGCCGTGCTGCCCTGAGCCCGGCGGCAAGCCTCGCTGGAGTTCCGCCATGAAAGCCCCCGCCCGCCTCGGCGGCGCGCACGTGTCCGCGCCGCGCCCCGCGTCCGATCACCGCTGGCGCCGCGTCTTGCTGCGGGCGCTCGGCATCGCCGTCGCCCTGCTGGCGCTGCTGGCCGCGCTGGCCTGGCTCGACCATGCCGAAGGCGACCTGCGCCAGGTCCGGGCCTCGCCGACGGCCCCCGTCCCGCCCGCATTCGCCCCGTCGCCGACAACGGTCTCTTGATCCGGACCGCACTGGTGAGCCGCTACCGGCGCGGGCATAGTCCGCGCCGACAAGGAGCGACTTCACCATGTGGGCACTGATCCTCGGATTGATCCTGTTCCTCGGACCGCATTCGGTCCGCATCGTCGCGCCGGCCTGGCGTGACGCCCGCCTCGCCGCCTGGGGCGAGCGCCGCTGGAAGCTGAGCTACACCGCCGTCTCCCTCGTCGGCCTGCTGCTGATCGTCTGGGGTTATGGCCAGGCGCGACTCGATCCCCATCCACTCTGGGCGACGCCGCGCGGCATGAATCACCTGGCGGGGCTGCTGATGCTGGGGTCGTTGATCCTGCTGGCGGCCGCCTACGTGCCGCGCAACCACCTCAAGGCCAGGCTGGGGCACCCGATGGTGCTGGCGGTGAAGCTCTGGGCTTTGGGCCACCTGCTGGCCAACAACACCGTCGCGGACCTCGTGCTGTTCGGCGCCTTCCTGGTCTGGGCGGTCCTGGACTACCGCTCGGCGCGGCGTCGGCCCGAACCACGCCCGCCGGCCGGCACCGCGCGCGGAACCGCGATCGCGGTGGCGATCGGCGTCGTGGTCTGGATCGTGTTCGTGGCTGGACTGCACCGCGCGCTCATCGGCGTCAGCCCGTTCCCGACCGTCGGATGAAGGAAGCCCCGCGCGCTGGCGGGGCCCTCAAGCGCGATCGGCGCTGCGGATCAGAGACTGCGCTTGCGCTGCAGCACCAGCAGCCAGAAGCACACGCCGGCCAGCGCCAGCCCGCCGAAGAACTGCGGATGCAGCGCCGCATGCAGGACCTGCGGCAGGCCTTCGCGGGCGAAGTCGGGGAAGCGGAACAGCATGTCGAAGAAGTCCTGCATGTCGAGCCGTCCGTCGCCGTTGGACTCGACGACCAACCGGGTGCCGCTCTGCACCCAGGCGCTGGCGACGCCTTCCATCTGCGTCTTGAGCAGCTGCTTCAGCGTCTGGGCGACGGGCTCGTCCTTGTAGATCTTGAGGAAGGCGCCCACGCCGATCACCAGCAGCGGCGCCCCCCAGCGCCGGAGCCAGGCCGAGGCGGCCATCAGCGCCAGCGCGATCGGCGCGATCCACAGCGACGCCAGCACCACGCCGACGACCAGCCGCAGGCTCAGCCAGAGCGTGGCCTGGAACAGCGCGGCCCACTGCGTCTGCTGCAGCGCCGAGAGGCCGAACTCCTTGAACGCCATCGCCGAGCCGACGACCACGCCACCGGCGACGCCGAGCAGCACGGCGACCGCCGGCATCAGCACGCCATGCGCGACGATCGGCGCGCCCAGGCTCGCCGCATGGCTGCCGGGCAGCGAGGACCAGAACTCGATCGAGCGGTCCTGCTGGTCGCGCCTGGCCAGGCCCAGCAACTGGTAGCCGGAGACGGCCATGGCCAGGGTCAGCACCAGCGCGACCGTCAGCAGGCCGGCGATCAGCGCGACCGGCTCCGGGCTGGGCACGTCGATGCCGTCGACCTGGCTGAACGGCACCAGCGCCAGCAGCACCAGGATGGGCACCAGCACCAGGCCGAGCCAGGCGCGCTTGTATTGCAGCCACTCGCGCAGCAGCAGCGTGTTGAAGAGCGTCATGGGATGTCCTTGAGGAGGGGTCGCGGGTCAGGCCGATTCCGGCGTGCGCGCCTGGATCTCGGGCTTGCGGGTCAGGGCCATGAACAGGTCCACGAGGCTGGGGCGCACGCGCTGCCCCAGGTGAGCGACGGTGTCCGGCGCGACGCCGTCGAACAGCGCGGCCGGCCGGCCCTGCACGCGGTAGCGCAGCAGCGGGTGGTTGGCCGCGACGGCCTCGGCGGCCTCCGGATCGTGCGACAGCGCGACGAAGCGCTCGTCCATTTCCGCCAGCGAGATGTCCAGCACCAGCCGGCCCTCGTCCAGCATGATCACGTCCGACAGCAGCGACTCGACCTCCTCCACCTGATGGGTGGAGATCAGCACGGAGCGCTCGCCGTCGCACCACTCGTCGATGAGCATCTCGTAGAAGCTCTTGCGCGACATCACGTCCAGGCCGAGGGTGGGCTCGTCCAGGATCATGAGCTTCGCGTCGATGGCCGCGACCAGTGCCAGGTGCAGCTGGGTGACCATGCCCTTGGACAGGTGCTTGACCTTGTCGTTCTCGCCGACGGAGGTGCGGCGCAGCAGCTGGCGGGCGCGCTCGGTGGAGAAGCGCGGCTGCAGGCCGGCCATCAGGCGGATCAGTTCCGACACCCGGGCCCAGGTGGGCAGGACGGCGACGTCGGGGATGTAGCAGAGGGAGGTCAGCAGCCGGGCGCGGTCCGCATGCGGGTCCAGGCCCAGCACGCGGAGCTGGCCGGTGGGCTGCTTCAGGCCGACCAGCGTCTTCATCAGCGTGGTCTTGCCGGCGCCGTTGTGGCCGAGCAGGCCGACGACGCGACCGGCGGGGATGGAGAAGGTCAGGTCCTGCAGGGCCGCCTTGCGGCCGTAGTGGAGGCTCAGGTGGCTGGCCTCGATGAGCGTTTTCATGCGTCCTCCCAATTCAGGTCCTGGGGGCGGAGGCCCAGGCGGCGAAGTTTCTCCCGCAGGCGGGGCCATTCCTCCTGGAGGAACTGCTCGCGCTCGCTGCGCAACAGCCGGACGCGGGCGCCGTCGCGGACGTACATGCCCAGGCCGCGGCGGCTCTCGACCAGGCCCTCGTCCACGAGGGCCTGCAGCGCGCGGCTGACGGTCAACGGATTGATCAGGTACTGGCTGGCGAGCGCGCGCACGGATGGCAGCGCCTCGCCCTCGGGGGGATCGCCGTCCAGCAGCTGCGACGCGAGGCGGTCGGCGAGCTGCTGATAGATCGGCGCTTGATCGTTCCAGCTGTGCATGACGCGAGGCGCCGGGGCGCCGGTGTGTTGCTGATGTAGCACACCATATCAACCGGCCCCGGCCCGCCCCCAGTGGGGGGCGACAGACTGCAGAAATGGGGGGATGAAGCGGGGAACTGGGTGTCGGTTTGCGCTGAATCTGGAACTGTTCGCGCTTAAGTTTGAACCTGCCAAGGCACGCCAAGAAGGTTAGGGCGATGCTAAGTTATTGATTTTATTAGCCTCTAATAGAGTGCCGTGCGGCAATCCCGCGTGGGGCAATGTCCGCTTAGATGGCCAAAGCGGTACCTCGGCTGTAGAAAGATCACAGAAGAAACATGCTGTTGTTTTGAACAGCAACTACTGGCAGACTCGGACTGGCGGCACCCGCCAGTTCGACGAGAATGCCAAGATGAAAAGCACAAAAGCGCGCAGTGAGGGAATGCCGGCGCACTTCTCCGGGCATGAGACATTTCCTCTACGACAGATGTGGCTCAAAAAGGCCTTTGACGAAGCAAGCGAGGGCGGCGTGCTTCCTAAGTCCACCTTCGCCGAAGAGAGCGCTATCGCAGCCTTTGGCGTGGGCAAGAACATGGTCGCGTCGATTCGACATTGGGCCTTGGCGTGCGGCGTCATGTATGAGGTGGACAACGGGTTCCGCATTGGCAGTCTCGCCGCCGAGATCCTCCGAGACGGAGGCCTTGATCCGTATGCTGAGAGCCCGTCAACTGCTTGGTTGGCACATTGGCAGCTTGCGGGGCACTGCTTCCGCTCGACAACATGGCATTGGCTGTTCAATCATGTAACGGCCCCAAGCTTCACCCGCCAGGAACTCGAAGAGCCGCTCGCCAGATACGCACGTGCGCTTGACCCGAAGCACCGCCTTTCAGCGTCGACCATCTCGCGTGACTTGGAAACATGCCTACGCAGTTATGCGCCACGCGCGGCCGGTGGCTCACCTGAAGACTTCGCCGAGCCACTGCTGGGGGAATTGGGCCTTCTACAAGAAGTCCATAAAGGCCAATACGCCTTCCGCCGTGGGCCCAAGGCCTCTCTGCATGACGGCGTCTTCGCGTATGCCCTCGTCGACTTCTGGGACAAGACGGCTAAGGGCCAAAGCTCCCTCGCCTTCGAAGCGGTAGCCTACGCAGAGGGCTCCCCTGGGCGGGTCTTCAAGCTTGATGAGGAGTCGGTCGCCCAACGGCTGATCGGCCTCTCAGACTCCACCGGGCGAAAACTCGAATGGACCGACTCAGCGGGGCTCAGGCAAGTCCATCGGATGGAGATGTCTAAGGACGAAGTCAAGGACTTGATCAGGCGCGCGTATGACTGAAAAAAAACAACTGGCGCTGTCAGACATCGTCCAAATCTCGCGCCAATACCAGCGCTCCATCCGTGTCGACGCCGACATCGGCCGCGCGGACGCCTTTGCCGGCTACATCTGTCATGCGACGGCGGCCTCTGTGGTTGACGGCATGTGCAAGCAGCTCTCTGGCACCAACCAACGCTGCTTCACCTGGACCGGGCCTTTCGGCGGCGGCAAGAGCTCTCTGGCCGTGGCCTTGGCGAGCGCGCTGCACCCCGACAAGAACCTGCGGGCCAAGGCCCGCGAGGCGCTGCGCCTGGACTCGAAGGCCGCCTTCGACAAGGCTTTCCCGGTGCGCAAGGGATGGCTGCTCGTGCCGGCCGTGGGCCGGCGCGGGAGCGTCGTCGCCGAGCTGCATGCTTCGCTCCGCCGCGCGCAGGGCCGCAACGCCGACGGCCGCAGCAAGCCCACCGCCCAATCGCTGATCTCCGAGCTTCTCGAAGAGGCCAAGAGTCGCCCGCATGACGGCGTGCTGGTCATCATCGACGAGATGGGCAAATTCCTCGAAGCCTCCGCGCTGGGCTCAGGTGACGACGTCTACTTTTTCCAAGAGCTGGCCGAGGCCGCAGCCCGATCCGAAGGTCGCCTGGTGGTCGTTGGCGTGCTGCATCAGTCTTTTGCGCAGTATTCGGCCCGGCTCGGCATCGACACCCGCGACGACTGGGCCAAGGTCCAAGGCCGCTATGTGGACTTGCCCTTCGTAGCCGCGAGCGACGAGGTGGTCGAACTCATAGGCCGAGCGATCCAAGCCACGATGCGCCCTGAATGGATGGCCGACGCCTCCGTCGCGATCGCCGAGGCTATCCGCTCGCGGCGCCCCGCCGTGGGCAAGGACTTCGCCAAGGCCTTGGAGGCCTGCTGGCCGCTCCATCCGGCGATGGCCGCGCTGTTGGGGCCGATCTCCAAGCGGCAGTTCGGCCAGAACGAGCGCAGCACCTTCGGATTCTTGTCGTCGGTGGAGCCGCATGGCTTCCGCTCCTACCTGAACTCGACGCTCAAGGACGAGGCGAGCTGGTATCGCCCGAGCGACTACTGGGACTACCTGCGCTCGAACTTGGAGCCGGCGATCCTGGCCTCGCCCGATGGACATCGCTGGTCGCAGGCTGTCGAAGCGGTCGAACGGGCTGAAGCCAAGACGGGCGATGCGTTGCTCGTGTCGATGATCAAAAACATTGCGGTGATCGACCTCTTCCGCAACGGGTCGGGCCTGGCGGCCGATGCCAAGGTGATCGGCGCCCTCTATTACGACAGGACTCGCGAGCAGCTCGACGAGGCCCTCAAAAGGCTTTCCGATCTCAAGGTTGCCCTCTACAAAAGCTACACCGGCGCTTGGTCGGTGTTCGAGGGCAGCGACTTCGACATCGACGCGGCGATCGGGCAAGCCCTAGCCGCCTCGCCTGGCATCGACTACGCCCGGCTCGCGCAACTCATGGGCCTGCATCCGGTGGTTGCCAAGCGCCATTACCACGAGACCGGCTCCATGCGCTGGATGGAGCTCTCGCTGTGCAGTATCGAACAGGCCGAGAAGATCGCCGCCGACTACCGCCCCAAGAAGGGCGAATTCGGCGCCTTCATCCTCGCGCTGCCGAGCAAGGGCATGAAGCCCAGGGACGCTCGCAAGCGTGCGCAGGCCAGCGCGAAGCTGCGCCCTTGGCCGGTGTTGATCGGGATCCCTGAAAACCACGCCCGCATCGCCGAACTCTCGGCGGAGCTGGTGGCCTTGGAGCAAGTGAAGGATCGCCACGAGCTCTCGGGCGACGCCGTGGCTCGTCGAGAGGTTTACGCTCGCCTGGCGGCCACGCGTGCCGACCTGGAAGACCAATTGCAAGCCGCCGTGTCGCTGGCAAAGTGGCACGACGGGTCAGATCAGGTCATCGAACCTGGCTCGAAGCTATCTCCCGTGGCCTCTCAGCTAGCCGAAGAGCTTTTCGCCCACTCGCCTCTGGTGTGGAGCGAGCTGGTCAACCGCGACAGCGTGTCCAGCAACAGCGTGAGGGCGAGAGGCGACCTTCTGCACGCGATGATCAACGCCGAGGGCCAAGAGGCCTTGGGCTTCGAGGGCTACCCGGCCGAGCGAGGCCTCTACGACACGCTTCTTAAACGCACGGAGCTGCATCGCCAAGACGCCTCCGGCGCATGGCGCTTTATGCCACCTGGCGACGGTTTCGCCGAAGGCTTCGAGCCGCTGTGGGAAGCCACGCGCGGACTCTTCTCGGACGCTGACGCCCGAGTCGGCGCCCACGAGATCTACGCTTTGTGGAGCGCGCCGCCGTTTGGCGTGAAACTGGGCATTCAGCCGGTGATCCTCACGGCTTTCCTGCTCGCCCACAAGGCCAACATCGCGGTCTACAAGGACGGGATGTTTGTGCCCCGGCTCACCGACTTCGACATCGACGAGTGCCTGCAAGACCCCGACCGCTTCTCACTACGCTGGGTGGCCATCGACGAGGACAAGAACCGGATCCTCGAAGGCATCTCTAAACTTCTCGCCGAGATCGGCGAAAACGCCGGGGCGGCTGACCCGCTCGAGGCCGCGCGCGGCTTGGTGGCGATGGTCTTCAACCTGCCCGAATGGGCTCGCCGGACCGCGCGGCTGGGACAGACCGCCAAGGACATGCGCGACATGCTCTTGAAGGCCAGCGACCCCCATAAGGTGTTGTTCGTCGACCTGGCGTCCCTTCTGGGCGCGGCCGACGGCAAAGCCTACGTCAAGGCGCTGCGCGCTCCGCTGCAGGAGCTCGCCGGCGCCTACGGCAAGATGCTCTCGGAAGTCGAGGCCAAGATGCTCTCCGCCCTCGACGCGAGCCGCGACGACCTTGAATCGCTGCGCGAGCGGGCGAAGTCTGTCTCCGGCATCTCGGGCGATTTCCAAATGGATGGCTTCGCAACGCGCCTGGCCAACTATGACGGATCGCGCGCCTCTCTCGAAGGCATCTTGGCCCTAGCAGCCGAGAGGCCTCCTCGCGATTGGGTGGACCGCCATATCGACGCGGCCGTCTTGGAGCTGGCCAGGTTCGCCCGGCGCTTCCGCGAGTCGGAGGCGTTCGCAGCCGTGCAGGGCCGCAAGGCGCACAGCGAAGCCATCGCGGTCGTCATTGGCGCGGGCGCGGACACGAGGACGATCTCTCGCTCGTTCGCGATCTCGGATCGGCATCGCAAAACTGTGGAGGCGAAGGCCGACGAGCTAGCCTCAATGCTCGAAGGCCAAGGCTTGGGGACCGACGTACTGCTGGCGATCCTGGCCAAGGCCGGGATGAAGCTGGCATCCATCGACAAGGAGGCGGCCAATGGCTGAGCGGCATGTTCTGGGGATCTCGGGCGGAAAGGACAGCGCGGCGCTCGCCGTCTACATGGCCGCCAAGCACCCTGAGCTCGACATCGAATACTTCTACACGGACACCGGTGAAGAGCTTCCTGAGGTCTACGAGTTTCTCGCCAAACTTGAAGGCAAGCTGCACAAGCCCATCCTACGGCTGAACCCCAACCGAGACTTCAAGTTTTGGCTGCGGCAATACAACCACTTCCTGCCCAACCCGAACTCGCGCTGGTGCACCCGGAAGTTGAAGCTGGCCCCATTCGAGGAGTGGGTCAGGCCGATGCTGGCAGCCGGCGACAAGGTCACCTCCTACGTCGCGATCCGTGCCGACGAGGACTACCGCGAGGGCTATGCCGCGAAGGCCGACAACCTCTTCGTGAAGCTGCCCTTTCGCGAGGCCGGCATTGACAAGGCCGGCGTCATCGACATCTTGGAGAACTCCGGCGTCGGCTATCCCAAGTATTACGAGTGGCGGTCGCGCAGCGGCTGCACGTTCTGCTTCTTCCAACAGAAGATTGAATGGGTGCGCCTGCGCGAGAAGCACCCCGATGCCTACGCGGCGGCGAAGGCCTTGGAGAAGGACGCGTTGGAGCACGGATCGCCCTTCACCTGGTCAAAGGGCGAGTCGCTTGCGGACATGGAACAGCCGGAGCGCATCGCGGAGATCGAAGCCGAATACGGCGTCCGCCGCGCACGCATGCTCAAAGCCATCCCCATCAATCCCCTCCGGCCTGTGAAGGAGCAGCCGGATGACATCGATGACGTCTACGGCGTAGACGAAGGAAATGGCTCGTGCACCGTGTGCCACAAGTAGCTCATGAAGCGCTGTATTGACGCCCTCTTCGGCAAATTCGGCAGTACCAATGAACAGGCAGCCGCCGGGCGGCCGTCTGCGGTCTTGGCGCCGGAGCGCCCGGCCGTGCGAAACGGTGTAGCGCATCACCGACAAACAGCGAGAATCCCCGCAAATTGAAGTCCAAACGGTCAAAGCCGTAGTGGACCCCGACCGGCCCTGCTCGGAGGTAGGACCGGAATCATTGACAGGGAGGGAACGTGACGCCACCGGCCGCACACTGGATTCGATTTCTCCGCAACTACGGACCGCTGCCCACCAACGGCAACCTTTTCGATGAGCACATCAACGCCGCTCTCAAGCGGGCGCAGGTGCGTCCCATCGAACTTCCGACGCCCACGGTTGACGCCATGGCTGAGAAGTTGGCCGCCGGCGAAGTGCGGTCGATTCTGATCGCCGGCACCGCCGGCGACGGCAAGACTTACCACGCCCGCAAGCTCTGGGAGAGGCTAGGGGGTGATCCGATAGGTTGGGACCGGCACGAGAAGACCAAGAGCCTCGAACTCGCCGGCGGCCGCGCTCTCACGTTCGTCAAGGACCTCAGCGAGCTGACGCCGGAACAGGGTCTCGATGTGCTGGCTGGCCTGGAGGCCTCAGCACTGACGCCGCACCATCCGGTGGGCTACGTCATTGCGTGCAACCACGGCCAGATCCTCGATCGGCTTCGCACCTTCCGCTCGCCTGCGGACGGCTCGCCCTCGCGCCTGCTCGACGACGTGCAGCGGGCGTTCCTGGAGCCCGGCCGCACGATTCCAGGGCTCTTGCTTAACGACCTCGGCGGCGCGATGCAACGTCAGTCGTTCCGAGCGGTGATCAAGGCGGTGACCGAGCACCCGGACTGGAGTCACTGCGACGGGTGCCAACTGAACGTAGGCGAGCGACAGTGCCCGATAGCCGCCAACCGCCAGCGCGCAACAGGAACCGACGATGGCGGTCTTTTCGTAGGACGACTCGAGGACCTCATCGACCTTGCGCGGCTGAACGGCGCCCACCTTCCCATGCGCGACTTGCTGGCCCTGGTGGCCAACATGTTGCTGGGTCATCCGGACGCGAAGGACAACCTGATGACCTGCGGCGACGTCGCACGCCTGCAGGAAGAGCGGCTGACTGAAAAGGCGAGCATCTACCGCAACGTATTTGGCGCCAACCTCGGACATCGCCGCGCTATGGCGCGCACGGTGTTCCGCACCTTGGGCTCGTTCGGCATCGGGGACGAGTCGACGAACACGATCGACGGCCTCCTCGTCTACGGTCAGCATGACCAGTCGCTGCGCGCCGACTTTGACCGCTTGGTGGCCAACGACCGTGTGTACGGAGCGAGCGATTGCTACCTGACGCAACAGGCGCAGTACCTGGAGGGTGACGAGTTGGCCCGCGAGGAGCAGACCGCCTCCGCCTTCGTGCAGCGCCTCAGCGATCAGCGGCAGCGGCTGTTCTTCACGCTGCCCAGCGCGGACGCGAACGCCTACCCGTTCTGGAGCCTGTCGATGTTCCGCTTCGCAGGCGACTACCTGGCATTGCAGCGCTGCTGCGAGCAGAAGCTCCCGGTGTCGCCCCACGTGCGCGGGCGCATGGTGCGCGGCTTGAACCGTGTGATGACCGGGCTCCTGCTCGACAACACAGACACGATCTTCATTGCGAGCTCCGGCGGGTTCAGCCAGTCGAAGATCAGCGTACTGTGCGACACCGAGGCGCCTGCCAAGCGGGTCGGCAATGGGTCGGGGCTCATCCTGCGATTCGATCAGGCCACACAGCGTCCCGCCATCGAGATCCATGTCGCCCCTGGCGCGGCCGCATCGGTCAAGTTCGACCTGACACCGGTCCGGTTCGAATTCATCTGCAGAGTGGCCGAGGGTGCGTTGCCCAGCAGCTTCTCCAACGAATGCTACGAGGACCTGCTGGCATTCAAGGTGCGCCTCTTGCGCAAGGCAGAGCACATGCGCCAGCAGCAAATGGCAGAGCATGACGACGAGCCGGGCGAGCCCACTGCCGACGCCGGCGAGCTGCAGCTTGCGTTCATCGAGATCGAAGAGAACGGAAGCGGCTTCCTGAAGCGTGTGACCGTGGGAGCCTGCGCATGACGCCCACCATCAAGGAAGTCTCATTCGTCGTCGACGAGCAGATCTGGGGCCACCGGCTGTACGACGAGCAGCTGCCCCACCTCGCGGTGCTCGAGTTCTTCAACGTCCTCCAGTCGAACCAGGCAAGCCCGCTGCGCGAACCGACGCAAGGCCGCGTCCGCTACCGCCCGCAGCACCAAGTGCGCCTGCGCAACATCCTCTTCAACAACCCGTACATCGAGGTCGTGCGTGCGTCGACCGGTTCCGACGAGGCGAAGTGGACTCGCTGGGTCGAATTGTTCCGCGAGGATGCGACGGATCCCCCGGACCGATACGTGGGCGAGTTGAAGCACAGCTTCACGAGCTTCGACGACTTCGCGCGCGCCGTCGAACTGCTGCGCACCTCGGCGTTCGAGGGCCAGAGCAACAAGCGATGGAGTTCGCGCTTCGTGTTCCCGTTCGGACCGGCGGCGCTGTACGAGGACCTGCGCTTCGACGCCAGCGGCAACTCGTCGAACGATCGCCGCTTCTTCGCTCGCACCGGAGAACTGCTCTACATGATGCTGAGCCGCGCAGCACGCGGCCCACAGCTCGGCGACGAACTTGTTCGACGCATGTTCCAGACGGACTCGCAGATGAACCGTCTGGTCGCGTCCCTGCAGGGGCCACCACATCTCGCGGACAAGGAGAAAGAAGTCGGCTACCTGCCGCTGGCTTCTGCACCGCGCTTCGACCGCCTGTGCGACGACTGGCTGGCCGTGCTGTCGCGCGACATGCCGCTGTACGACGGCCTGGACCACCTCATCACCATCACCGGCCTGAACCTCCTGCTGTACTTCCTCGAGCAGGCGCGGACCGCTATCGGCGCCGACGAGCCGGTGGAGCTGCTGTGCGAGATCGTCTCCAAGCATCGGACTAAGGTCAGGGCGCTGTCGATCGCTGGCTTCCAGACCAACCAAGGAATGTCCGTGCGCGCCATCGAAGCGCTGATCCAGCGCTTCAAGACGACACCCGCATGGCTTGAAGCGCTCGCCTCGGAAGACCCGACCGGCAACTGCGCGGCCCTCGTGCGGGAGCACTTTCAGTACGAAAAGGACGATGATGTGCCGTTGACCAACATGGCGCCGAACGAGCTGCTCGGCCGCCTTCTTGAGCGAGCCCTCACTCGGCACGAGCAGCATGTCGGCCGCATCCATGGCACCTGGTCTCGGGCGCTCGGCCTCAGTTCGCGACGGCTGAGCCGGCGCCTGCGCTACGCGCCAAGCGACCGGCTGCTGAAGGCGCTCGTCGTGACGGTCGTCGACGACACGATGGAGTACTCGCAGTTCCTGGCGGAGATCTACCGGCGCTACGGCATCGTCGTCGGACACCTTGAGGGCGCGCGCTATATCGAGAGCCACCAGGTCGACCAAGCTGCGCTCATGGACAACGCAGCACATCTGGAGACTCGCCTCCTCGGGCTCGGTCTGGTGCGGCGCCTGTCCGATTCCTGCGCCTTTGTGGAGAACCCGTTTACCCGCCGAGGTGCGCAATGAGTATCGCAGACATCATTGTCGGCCGCGTGGGCGCGGCCATCCTCCGGCAGCGCGTCGCCACTGCCAAGCAGGCAGACGGCGCGTCCGACGCGCCGGCGCTGTTCCGCCTCGACCGGCTGAGCAGCGGCCACATCGCCGCGGTCGTTCGAGAGATCCACGGCGACGCAGCGCTCCAGGCGCTCGTCGACGTGCGAATCCCCAGGACGCTGGTGGCGAACGAGACCCTGCCGCCCGACGTGCTCACCGACGAGAACGCCGGTGCCGTTCGCAACACGCCGACCGACAAGGCGGCGATGCTGACGGCCAACGGCCTCGAACCGAACCTCGAAGACACCCTGGGTCATGTCACACCGATCGGCGCGGCCGAGTTTCACGGTCAGGCCGCCGATTGGGTCGAGGCAACGATCCTCGGCACTGGGCTGCTGCTCGCCGACGACGACCATCAGGTCTTCATCTCGGCCCTGAGAGGGCTGCTCGCTGCCGAGGAGTTCTCGCTTCACCAGCTGGCCGCGTTCTGCGCAGCCATCGGCCAAGCATCAAAGTCCGAAGGCCTGCCGATTCGTGCAGCGATCGGACGGGCGCTGCCCGAGCTCTTCTTGCCCCGCGATACGGCCTTGTTCACCAACAGCCGCACCTATGGCACCGCCATGGTGCCCTGGCGCAAGGCGTTTGAGAAGCTCTTCAGCGAGAGAGCGCCGCTCGTCGTCAAGCAGCGGAAAAACGGCCAGACGATCGATGGCGCGGACATCAGTGACCGGTTCACTGAGAACGAGGCCATCATCAAGCCGGAGGCGCGACCTGTCGTCAGCGCCTTCATCGCCGCGCAGCCGGGTGACCTCGAGGTGGCGCGGGCGCTGTGCGACTTCGAATGGGAAGCCGATGGCATCCATCTGCTGTTCGACCGTCCCAAGGAGAAGAAGCAGGGCTTGGCTGCCGAAACCATCGACTTCTTCAAGGAAGACTGCAACGACACGGACGTTCTGTCGCCCGAGTGGGAAGCCCATCTGGTCGATCTCAAGACCCGCGAGAAGCGCAACGAGTGGACCGACGAGGACGAGCAGTTCTTCGACCTCCATCGCGCCTATCTGGACCAGCACCCGAAGCTCAAGGCCAGGTGGGAGAAAGCGCTCTTCGGCAAGCCGATCGACTGCACGGACTTCCTGGAAGGCCTGGTCACTGCGATCCAACGGCTGACTGCGGCTGAAGCCAGCGCCGTCGGCGACCGTCGGGTCCGTATCAAGGTTGCCCGCGGCCGCAAGGACTGGCGCGAGCGCTTCAACCACGACATCGGCAACTACTTTTCGACGATGTATCGGGCACTTCGGGTGCTCCTTCAAGAGCGCGTGACGTTCGAGAGGTCGGTGCCGAACTACCCCGGACTGCCAGATCCGCTTTTCGACTTCCCGGCGTTCCTCGAATTCGAGCGAGCGCGCAAGCCAGAGACGGCCAAGCCGGTGATCTCCGTTGCGCGCCAGCAGATCCAGCTGAAGTTCGAGGTTTCACTGGAGATCCGCCAGGGCGACAAACTTGTGTCGGCCGACAAGACGCACCTGGTCTGGTGGGGGCAGCCGGAAGCGATCGGCCTGCAGCTCTTGGACGACGTGCAGCGGCTGCGGCAGAAGGGCACGATCGCCTGCACGGAGGTTCCGCGACGTCTGGTCAGCAAGAAGGGCGGCATCCAATCGGTGTCGCTGCTCGACGTGAGCACGCTGGAGGCGACGTTCGGACGGGACGCCGGCTCTCTGGTGCCGCAGCCTGCAAAGATCCGCAACCTCGGCCGCGAAGTGGCCCAGGCCATCAAACAGCTGAAGGAGCAGGAGCGCCTGACGGCTGAGCAGGCCAGGGCCATCACCGCGGCATGGGACCGCTTCCAGGAAACCTATCAACAGGCGCTCAGCGACATGATTGGGCGCGGCCTGCACACCGACGCGGTGATGGATCAGGCCGAGCACTTCGCGGCTCTGCTGCGCCTGCTGAAGGAAAACGCCCGGGGCGACGTCGCTCGGTCGAAGCTGGTCAGCCTGGTGCTGCGTGCCGGCACCGTTGTCGTCACAGGCGACCAGCCGAGTCTGGTGGTGCCGCCGTGGCACCCTGAAAGGATGAAGGCGCTGGCCGTCAAGCTCAGGCGGACCGCAGGCTTGATCAACCACCTGCTTTCATCCGAGCACATCGACTTCGGCGACCGCAACATCTTCTTCCAGGAATTTACCGAGGAGCTGGCGCACCCGTTCTACCCCGAGGTGGCGGTCGCCGAGCGCAATGGCGCACCCGTGCTGGTGGCCGAGTCCAGCACCGTAAACGGCTACAGCCTCATGGAGCAGCCGGTGCAGTCGGGCGACGATGAGCTGACCGACGTGAGCCCCACGGAAGCTGCGCGGCAGGTGCGCGAGCTGATCGAACGCTATGTTGGCCTGCAGCGGCACGAGGCGAGCAGCATGTCCGTGGTGCTCTACAACGCTGACGCGGCCGCCCTGCCCTTAGCCACCGTTCGGGCACTCACCGACCTCGAGAGTGAGGAATCCGATCTGCAGTGCAACGTCGCCGTGCGCCACACGGATCCGGGCAAGCTGCGCAAGCTCTACGCAGAGCTCGTGAGCAAGTCGGATGCGGACCCGGATGTTCCCGTGGTCAGCGAGACCTCGGACAACTTCATGTCCAAGCTTCGGATCTCCGTCGTGCCCACCAGCGGCTCGTTGCCCGAATCCGCCCACGGCTTCCGCCCCTTCGACATCGCCTTCCTTCACGACGTCGTGGCGCGCACCGCCTCGCCGGAGTGGGTGCCGCAGCACTGGCTCAACGATCGCGATTCGCTCGAGCACGCACCGTCCCGCTGGTCGTACCGCAGCGTGTCCGGGGAGAACGAACTCAAGTCAACCACCTTCCTGACCTGTCCGCAGCAGACCGCTTCGGGGCGCGCCTACGTCGACATGGTGGGTGCAGTCGTGCGGCAGCAGGACCCGCCGGCGGGGCACCACTTGGTGCCGGCGCGCCAGATCTCGCTGAAGAACGAACGCTTGGGCGACATCTTCCGGGATGCGCATGAGATCGCCGAGTGGGTGGCGACCTACGACGAGCTGCTCGACAAGCGTCAGCTGCTGGCCAACGACATCAAGGTGGTTCGGTACCGCCGTCATCGGACCAACGGCCGCAACATGATCGTGAGCTCAACGTCTGAGCTGCGGCTGCTCAAGGTCCTCGCGAGGCGCCGCATGGACGAGTTGGGCCTCAGCGTGCCGACCGAAAGGCTCGACGCGGCGGCGGACCGCGTCATCCGCGATGCATTGGCGGTGTCCGGCGACATCGTCCTGCGCGCTGCGAAGCGCGGCGTGTCCGCCGGCGAGATGCTGGGCCTGATCCTCAGCCGCTATCTCGTGCAGCACGAGTTCTCGCGCATGTGCGGCAGCCCGCAGAAGAGCCCGGTCCAGGTCTTCTTCCTCCTCGACGACTACGCGAGCTGGCTGGCACAACGCGAAAGCCGCATCGCCGACTTGCTCGGCCTGTGCATCGAAGAGTCGGCGGAGGGCATCCGCTTGCACCTGGCCGTCGTGGAATCGAAATACGTCGTAGCCGAGGCCGCCGCGGACGCGAAGCGAGGCTCCCGTGCGCAGCTGCTGGCCACACTCACCACGCTGCGGGAGGCGCTCTTCGGCGATCCGGGTCGGCTGGACAGGGACCTGTGGCTTGCCCGCCTGGCCGACCTCCTGATCGATGCCGTCATCCCCCCCGATCAGACCGCGCTGCTCGAGCGCGCCCGCGACGAGATCCGCAAGGGGACCGTTCAGCTGTCCTTGCGAGGCTACTCGCATGTGTTCCTTCACAGCGCCGACGCTGGCCAGCCGGACTCGCAGTCGATGCGCGCGCCGGTGGAGATCAGCACGCCCGCGATCGCCTTCCAAGAGGTCTTCGACCGCACCGCCTTGCGGCGCGTCGCGGAGGCCTACGTGCTCGAGCGCGATCCGACTGAGGTCCGTGAAGCGATCGATGGTGACAAGCCATGGGAGCTGCGCGATGCCCACGCGCCCGCGGCACGGGTTACGTGGACCGACATGATCGCCAAGCTGATGGTGGACACGGCATCCGCAACTGTCGGCCTGGTCACGGCGCCGGAAGTGACCTCGGCCGCGCCGACGGAAAAGCAAGCTGCGGTCGCTGCGCCTGACCTCGCTGTGCCCGTAGAACCACCCGTGGTGGTGGCAATCGCCGCGCCGGCCACCGCGGACGTAGTGACGGCTGAGCCGGTGTCGGCTTACGGGCCGGCCCTGCTGCAGCTAATCGGCAGCCACGCCGGGTCGGGATCGATCGCCACCGACGACAGGGAGGCCTGGGCGCAAGACATGACCGCGGCGCTCAAGAAGGCCTTGAACAGCTACGGCCTGCAAGCCAACGTGATCAGCACCCGCCTGACGCCTAACGGCTGCCTTGTACGGCTGGCAGGTTCCGACAGACTCCGCGTCGAGGATATCGAATCGAAGCGCATGCAGCTGCTCACGACCCACAGCTTGCAGTTGGTGACCGTTCAACCGAAGCCTGGCGAGATCATCGTGTCGATCGCCGGGGAAAAGCGCCAGGCGGTTTCGCTGTGGGACGTATGGGCGCGGCGTGAGCTGAAGCGCAACGCTTCGGGCATCAACACGTCGTTCGTGCTCGGGCTGCAGGAGCTCAACGGCAACGTCCTCTACCTTAATTTGGGTGGGGACTTCGGCGGGCTGTCGCAGCACGAGCCCCACTCGCTGGTCGCTGGCGCCACCGGCAGCGGTAAGTCGGTGCTCATTCAGTCGCTGCTGCTCGACATCGCCGCGACCAACCCCAGCCACCTGGCCAAGATAGTCTTGATCGATCCAAAGATGGGCGTGGACTACGCGGCGCTCGAGGCGTTGCCCCACTTGCGTGAGCCCATCATCACGACACAGGAGCGCGCGATCGAGGTCTTGAAGGCGCTCGTCGAAGAGATGGACCAGCGGTACCGGCAGTTCGCTGAAGCCCGCGCCCGGGATCTTCCAACGTTCAATTCCAAGGTCACGGCGGATCGCCGTCTTCCGATGATCGTGCTGGTGCACGATGAGTTCGCGGACTGGATGCTCGACGACAACTACAAGGGGGTGGTGAGCGCCGCAGTCGCCCGACTGGGAGTCAAGGCGCGAGCCGCTGGCATCCACCTCGTGTTTGCCGCGCAGCGGCCTGACAAGGACGTGATGCCCATGCAGCTGCGCGAAAACCTGGGCAATCGGCTGATCCTCAAGGTCGCGAGCGAAGCGACGTCAAAGATTGCGCTCGACCGCCCCGGTGCTGAGCTTCTTCTGGGCAAAGGACATCTGGCAGCGAAGCTGGCCGGAGAGCAAGGCCTGTTGTTTGGCCAGGCTCCCTATCTCAGCGATGACGAGATTTTGGCGGCGGTCGAAGCTATCGCTCAGGACTGCCTTAAGCCCGCCAGCCCATGAGTTCACTCCCACCTCCTCCGGCAGGACCATCTATTGCGGCGGCCGTCGCGCCTGCTAACCCTGAGGGTCAATTTCCATGGAGATGACCCGGCACAAACAGCATTAGCACACCTCGAAGGTACCCCGACTGCCGGTGCGCGTTGCCCCCGGATCCGCAAGTGAACTCCTTAGCTATTCGCCGCCTCGTCAGGGAGGGAACGTTTGCTTGAACCGGACTGTTGGGCCTCTGGTGCCGGCGAGTGCCGCGCAGGATCCAAGCTACCTTGGCGCGTTGCCCACAGGTCTTTGCCGGTGTGCACGTCAAGCACCGGCGGGAGTCGGTGACCGCCGACCGTCAGCATGTTGTGCGCCCACTTGAAAAGCCAGATGTCGGGTGTCGCGAAAAACTGCTCGTGCGCTGCGACTCCACTGACCTCCGCCGCCGCTCGAATCGGGTTCAGCGCATAAAGAAGGTCATATCCGTATCTGCCCTCGAGAATCTGGTGAGCGACGAGCTTGCGCTCTGTGCCCTCCATGTCTTCGTACGGGCGGTCGCGTATGTGCCACAGGGCATGGGTTAAGACGCCGATCAGCTGGCGGTACATACCACTGGGATAACCGAACTGCAGCCCTTCGTGTCTAGCCATCGGCATGATCCGCTCGTTCACAAGGTCGATCAGCGCCTGCGCTATGCCGCCGCCGATAAGTTCGCTGTAGACCAGCAAAATCATCCGCTGGACCCGGCGCCCCCACTCGAATGCGGATTCACTGCAACCGTCGGCGTGGGCCAAACGAAGCAGAAGAATCTCGGCCGTCAGCGCGTCCAAACTGGCTCGTCGCTCGAGAGCGACGGCCGTGCGCTTATCGATCTGGTGCAGAGGTTCTATGCCTCGACGCCATTCCCCCAAATGATCGTAGACCACCCACCGAACTGGTCGAGGCAAGCGTTCGACGAGCTCTTCCAGCTGGCGTTGTTTCAGCAGGCGTGCTGTCAGCGCGTCCCAAAGAGGAATTGTCAGGAGCACATTGGCTCGCGGAAACATGGCCTCGACGGCAGGTAGCACCGTACGCGGCACGGTACGACCCGACCGGTATCTGGACCACTTGCTGCTATGGAAACGCTCGCCGTCGCGATTCTTGCCGATGGTCTTTGGCTCGATCAGCGCTTCCAAGCCGTACGGAGCGTTCACTCCCGCCCGATGCCGCAGGCGGAAGTACCAGAGCACCGTTGCGATGACGTACGCGTCGTCAGTCCTTGATTTTCGTCCGGAGACAGTACGGTTCCGCACGCGAAAGTCGGCAAGAGAAAGTCGTGCGGATTCATAGGCCTTCATAGGCGTGCAGACGGTGAGCAGGCATTGGGCAGCCGGCGAAATGGCCGCGAACGCGACTCCTTTCGCGCTTGCAGGCGATTCTCTACGATGGGTGTGACCAGGCAGCACCTGACCCTTTAGGCCCAAACGCACCAGTGGAAACCGACACCGAAAACCAGTTGGCTCAAGAGATTGAGCGCGAGCTGTACGAGCGGCATGGAGCGACGTTGGGCGGGCCTCCGCTCTATCGCGCGCTCGGCTTCCCGACCGCTGCGGCGATGCGTCAGGCGGTGTCGCGTGGGCGGATGCCCGTTCCCCTGTTTGATATCGAAGGCCGGCGAGGGCGGTTCGCCCTGACGCGCGAGGTCGCTCGCTGGCTGGCCAGCTGCAGGACCAAGGGCCTGACGCAATCCTCTGGCGCGCAACGCGCGGCCACGGGCACGACGAAGGAGGACGCCATGTAAGAAAAACGCCGATCAATCTTTCGAATGACCGGCGTTTCCGCCGGGAGATGCTCCCAACGGGTTTGGCGACCTGAGTATCTCCCTGCGGTTCGCGCTGGTCAAGCTCGCCCCTACGCCTGGCGTCAGGGGCCAAAAAGACCGCAAGGAGAACCATGGACACCCCCGTCCGTCGGCTCATCAAGCCGACCACGCCTCGGACCGTCCACCTCCTGAACCTCAAGGGCGTCCTGCCCTCGCCGGTTCAGGCCGAGGCCACCACCGAGAGCGCCTTCGTACAGGTCGCGGCGCTATGTCCTGCGACCCGGTACATCGCTTCCCAGCCCGAGACCCTCGAGCTTCCGGGGCAGACCTATACCCCGGACTACCGCATCGAGACCCTCGACGGTCGAACCTCCGTCTGGGAGGTCAAGCTCGAAGCGCGCATCCCCAAGCACCGAGCGCTGTTCAGCCTCGCCTCGGCCCACCTGGCCAAGCGAGGCGAACCGTTCTTTGTGATCTCCGAGAAGTCACTGCGACGGCAAGAGCAGCACCAGGTCGTTCGCCAGGTGTTGCGGTATGCCAAGGGGCACTTCGACGCCACGGACATTCAGAAGGTTGTGCAGCACCTGCACGCCGTGCCGGCCGGCGCCACCGTCGAAGCGCTGACGACGCAACTCGCCGTCCCCCGCGAGCTGCTGTTCCACCTCGTCGCCCGGCGTGCCATCACCTTCGCAGGCCGGCCGCGCATCGAGTCGAGCACCCGCCTGATCCACACCGACTACTTGGAGAACAAAGATGCCCTTCACCTTGCACGCTGGCTTGGTGTTTCGCCGTGGCGCGCGGACGCTTGAACTGATGCGCGAGCTGGAAGACGGCTGCTGGAGCTACGAGGACTGCCATACCCGCCGCCCCGGGACCATGCCGAAGCACAAGCTCCTGAAAGCCGTTTGGAGCGGCGAGATCACGTTGATCGTTCAAGAGACATCCAAGGCTCGACCGGCTGCGGAGGCCGCGGCGCTGCCGCTCGTGTCGCTGGACAGCCTGAAGGAAGCGCATGCCGCCGATCTCAAGCGCAAGATGGACTACGTCGTAGCCGTCCGCCAGGCTCACTTGAGCCGCGGAATGCGCAAGGCCATCGAACAGCTGATCGACCGAGTGGCCGAGCGGCTGAACGATCTCAAGCCGCCTGCCGCCAGCACGGTCATGAATTGGTTTCGGAAGTTCGATCAGGCGCAACAGGCGCCGCAGGCGCTGGTGACCGGACACGCGCAGCGCGCGCGAACGAGCAAGCTGCACCCCGAGATGGATCGGCTGGTCAATGAGTCTCTGCGCAAGCACTACCTGACGCGCGACCGCTTTTCAATGCGGCACACCCTTGCGATGGTGCGCGCGCAAGCCAAACCATTGGTCGTCCAGGGCACGCTCAGCGAGGAAGACACGCAAATCTCATTGAGCACGCTGTCAAGGCGCGTTCAGAAGATGGACCGGTACCGCGTGATCGAGGCGCGCGAGGGTGCGGCGCGCGCTCGCATGGTGACGCGCACGACGATGGACGGCACCGTGGCGCAGTACCCGTTGGACGTCGTCGAAGTGGACCACACGCCGCTGAATTGGGTGGTGATCTGCGACCGCACCGGCCTGCCGCTCGGGCGGCCGCTGCTGACCGTGATGATCGATGCCTACTCCGGCTACGTGCTCGGGTTCTACGTCAGCTTCTACGGCGCCGGCCTGAGCAGCGTCAGCGGCGTGGTGCGGTGCGCGCTGATGCCCAAGGCGGACATGGTCGCCAGCGTGAAGCTGGAGCACCAGTGGATCTCCGAGGGCATCCCTGACACCGTGAAGCTGGACAACGGCCTGGAGTTCCACTCGCCGGTGTTTCAGCGGATGGGCTGGGAGCTCGGCAGCCACTTCACCTACTGCCGTGTTCGCACGCCGTGGCTCAAACCCCATGTCGAGCGCTTTTTCGGATCGCTTGACAATCTGACCCTTGCTCGCGGGCGCGTTCACAAGCGCGTGGCGAACGTGGTCAACATGAACCCCGACCAGGATGCCGCCATCATGTTCTCGGCGTTCGTTCGGGGGTTGGTCATGTACATCGTCGATGAACACCCATTTCAGGTCAACGAGCGCAAGCTGAAGAGGCCGCACGACCTGATGCAGGAAGGGTTGCTGAGTGTGCCACCCGCGCGGTTCCCGCACGACCTTCAGTCGCTTCGCATGGTGTCGGCCTTGTCCAAGCAGCTGACGGTTCACCAAGGTGGTGTGGAGCTGCACGGCTTACCCTTCGGCGGCGCAGAGCTGCTGTCGATGCGCAAGGCCCTTGGCCAGCGATTCAAGACGTGGATCAAGTGGGACCCGGACGACATGTCCCAGGTCTGGGTACAGGAGCCGAGAAGCCAGCACTGGGTCGCCAGCCCTTGCAGGTGGGGCAACTACGCCAACGGGCTCAGCTGGAACCAGCACCTGCAGATTCGCAAGTTCGCACGCAACGAGCTGAAGCTCAAGGGGGCCTACGACGACCTCGAACGCGCACGGCTACGCCTGCATGACCACTGGCAGGAATCGGTGAGCTGGAAGACCCGCGCGGATCAGAAGCTGGCAGCCCGCTATTCCGGCGCGACCTCGGCTCGCGTGCTCGATGGTTCGCCGCAGCCGCCTAAAGCTGCGGTCCCCGACGCCCCGCCCGTCAGCGTCGAGGACATAAAGAAGTTGCCTCCCTTCAACCCGGACGACTTCGAAGTCGTCAACCTGTGATCAGCATGAACAACTTCGACATCATCGACATCGGCGACGGCGCCGAGGAAGAAGCTCGCCAGACTGCGGCTCGGCGCATGTTCATGTACTCCGAGCGCGCACTGCTCGCGGCGGACGAGGTCGACCGCAAGTATGTGGTCTTCCCCGACTTGCGCAATGTGCTCGCGGCGTTGGACCGCGCCTACCAGCTCGCTCTGCGGACCAGTAGGCCGCAGGGCATCCTGATCTCAGGGCCGCCGGGATCATCCAAGACGAGCGTCACGACGTACTTCAAGAGAGGGCTGCCGGCGGCGACCGACATCATCGATGGGCACGGCGCGCTCGGCATCCGTCTGCGATCGAACCCCTGTGCGGGTGCAATCGTGTCCTTGCTGCTGCGTGCCGTGCGACACCCGTTCACGACGATCCGCAGCGGCCGCTTGGGCACGATGCGCGACATCGCGTTCGAGGCGCTGCAACAACTTGGGACGAGGATGGTCGTCGTCGACCAGGCTCATGTTCTCGCGCAGACTGCGCGGCGATCGCGTGTCTCCAAGGCGGCGCTGGAAACGACGGCGTCCGAAGTTCTTCGCGACCTGATGGATGAGACTGGCGTCGCGCTCGTGCTGCTTGCCTGCGAAGGCTTCGGTGGCCTCGAGTCGATCGATGGGTCCTTGGCCGACCGCGTGTCGGTGCGCTTGACGCTCAAGCACTTCGACGAAGACGCGTCCTGGCGAGGCTTCCTCAGCCATATCGGGCAAGGCACCACCTGCATCGACTTCAAGCTGCTCGCCGATCCGGAGATCGCGGCTTTGACGCATCGCGCTGTGCTGGGTAACCGACGGCGCACGAAGCTGCTTTTGACCGAAGCCGTCTTGGTGGCGATCGACGCAGGTGAGAAAGTTGTCCAGCGCGCGCATCTGGAGCTGGCCTTTCAGCGCATCTGCGGACCCGCCGGCCAAGTGGTGAACCCCTATGCGGCCGCATGAGCATTCCCGTCTAGCTGTGTCCGTGGCGGCGAGGCCGGGTGAATCGGGCATGAGCTTGCTGCTGAGAGCTTTTCAGGCCAACGGTGTCGACTACCAGCACGGCATGCGCTGGCTTGGCTTGGACCGCCGCCGCGGCATCGGCGACCCCGATGTCGGCTTGCTCGCATGGGCTCTAAACGTTGATGCCGATGACCTACGGGCGCGGTTGGTCGTATTGGAGTGGCGCTGTGGCGGCCGCTGGGTGCACCTGGGCGGCCAGCGCCTCAGTCGCTGGATCGCGCCGACAACCATGATGGCAAAGCTGTGCCCGGTCTGCCTGCGCGAGAACGGCATCGCAGAGATGTCGTGGATGACGCGTCTTGCGCCTGCGTGTGCCAGGCATGGCTTCAGCTTGATGCAGAAGTGCGGCAACTGCGGCAAGCCGATCCGCTGGACAAGGCCATGCTTGCAGGTGTGCGCGTGCGGCCGCTTCTTCAAGTCGTCCGGTTCGTCCGGCTCGGCGCCGCCGAACGTGCAGGCTTGGTTGACCTGGGTGCAGGCCATTCTGCAAGGCGACGCTACTGCGGCCGACGCGGCGCTGGTTCGCCTTCCTTCCCTGCTGCACGGGATGAGTTTGGACGGCGCGTACCGGCTGGTCGAGGCGTTCGGGCTGCTGGAAGTCGCGTCGACCCCCGTGAGGGAGCTGCGGCACGGCGCCGCGAGCCTCGAGGTCGTCGGCGCCGGGCTCGCTCGAGGCCTCGAGCGGCTCGCGCTGTTCACCGGGCCGGATGACGCGAGCCGTCTGCCGTTCGACCTCGTGCACCTGCCCATCCTCCATGAGCTTGCCGAGACGCCTGCCCGCGACGGGGATGGCCAACGCGCCGCCTGGCTGCTCGATATCCACCGCGCCACCCGCCCGTCGGGTGTGCGCCGCGTCGGCGCCCGCCCGCGCCGCCAACTGCCTCTTTTCCTATGAACGTCGCCAAACCCAAACTGACCTTTGGCGTGCCGCCGCCATTCCCGTTCGAAGCGCCGAGCTCGTGGCTCAGCCGCCTGGCTTTCGCGCTGGGGCTGGGCTCCCTACACGAGCTGGCCGAGTTCCTGGAGCTCCCATTCGGCGCCGACCTCGACTGGCACTTGCGCGGCGAGGCTCTACAAAAACTTCGACGGCAGTGCGACCTGCCGCCATCCAGCTTTGCCATCGCGCACCGCGTCATGAGCGGCGCGGCGGCATCCGGCGTTTCGCCGCATCGGCTGCTTCTGGTGGGCAAAACGGGCGCGGCACGGTTTCGCTGCTGCCCGGCCTGCATCGCCGAGCGTCGCGTTGCGTACTTCGACATCCATTGGCGCTTCCAGGCGTGGCGCGCATGCCCGGTGCACGGCTGCATGTTGATCGATGCGTGCCCAAGCTGCGCCTCCGCGCTGGTTCATCCAATGCACATCGAGTCGACCGCAGCGAGCCGGGCAGGGCACGCGTCGCTCGGACGCTGTCCGCGGTGCGCGAGCCACCTCGGCGCGGCGGCGGTGAGGCAGTTGGCCTCGGAGGACATCGGCAAGTTGGGCAGGCGGGAGAAGACCCGGCTGGCCAACGGCAGGGCCTTGCTGGCTGCTCTGTTCCAGCGGCAGTTCGCCCTGGGAGGTGAGGTTCGAACGGTGGAGGGCCTCAGGAACTTCTACAGCCGCGGCCTGTTTCCAGTGGCGGACGGCAACGATCTCATCGATCAAAAGCTCAAGGCGTGGCGAACCGTTAAGACTTTCACGACCGATGCGGAAAACTCATGAACACCCATCGAACTGGCTTGCGATCCACAGATGGCCGGAGGTCGCCATGACCACGCCTGAAGAGCGGCGGCGGAACTGGATCTGGGGCCACCAGATGCTGGGTGAGTTGGCGCAGGACGAGCAGTTGCCCATCTCGGATCGGCGGCTCGCGGCGGCGTTGCTTGCGGCCTACCCGGCAGAGGAGCAACTCGCGGGTATGGACGCCGAGCACGTAGAGCGGCTCCCGGTCGACTTCGCCGATTTACTCACCGCTTCCAGGCACCTGTTCTCGCGGCTCCATGTCGACGACGGAGTGGCGGAAGGTCGTCGCAGAGCCCTACTAGTCATCTTGAGGCACTTTCGATAGTCGTGCCCTGTGCCGACATGGAGGCATAAGTTCCCGTGTCTGCTGCGACGGGGCGCATGCCTGTCAGAGGGTTACCCGAGTGGGATACCGCGAAAGGCGCGTTGATCGCCCGAGGCGGTCATGGCATCTGCAGCGCCTCCGATGTGGCTGGAGAATAGAATGAGGCGTTGGCCCTGGGTACCGTTGGCGCGAGCTCCCCCCAAGGACATCCGATCAGGCCCGCCGCGCGCGGGCCTTTTTTGTTGGTGCGCCGGAGTGACCCAGTTGCGCCCCGGAAGCTGTGGATGCACAGCAGGTCCCCTTCGAAGGCTCGCCTGGTGAGCCGCCGCAGGGCAACAATGGGCCGTCCACCGCTGCTTGAGGGTCAAGATGGCATCTCACGTGTATCTGCTGGCGCACGTCAGTCAGGCGCGCTTCAAGGTCGGCAAAGCAAACGACATCCTGACGCGTGCCCGTTCGTTCGGCTGGGAAGAGATCGACTTCCAGCAATCGCTTGGACTTGAGCTGAGCACCGAACAAGCTGCGCACGATCTTGAGCGGCAGCTCCTAGGAGCGTTCGCTGCCTCACGCGTTCCTTCCGAGGAGGTTCGCATGCAAGGGGGCCGCACGGACGGCGCGACCAAGTGGCTGCGATCGGATTGCCGTCCTAGGCTCGAGCGCTTCCTTGACCAAGTGCAGGATCTTTTCCCGCATCGGCGCCGGCACGGGCATGAGCTGCCGAAGAGCTACGCCTGCGTCAGCTGCCTTCCCGGTCGGCCGTCGAGCGCGCCCTGCGTCAGCAGGAAAAGCTGGACAAGGCGATGGCCAAGCGTCAAGAGCGCGAACTGCGCTTCAGGCGTTCGCAAGAGCAACGTGAATTGGGGATGGTGCGCGTGGCTGCATCATTGTGGACTGAGTTGATGCGGCTCAACAACGATCGGCTGCTGATCGGAGTCTGTCCGCGCCAGAGCAGTTGCGACGTGGTCTTGCTTCGCCATGGCGCGCGGTCGAAAGATGAGATCTGGTCGCTCGGCGTTGCCGAGACGCAGTGCCATTGGGACAGCGGCGCATCTTCGACTGTGCACCACACTGCCGGAATGGGTACCGCCGACATGCTGCTGGAAGTGGTGGGCCTTTCGCTCGTCGACCACCGAGGTCGCCTAAAGGGCGCGGTTTTTCTGCCCCACCTGCGCTTCTTGAATGGGATGCCGCGCATCGACGAAACAGAACTTGACGCGATCTTTCCCCTTGGCTTCGTTGTCGATGAGGAAGGTCGAGAGGCGCGAGTGGCCATGGCAGAAATGCTTGCATCCCGTTATCCGCCCTTCGACGAACGCCAGATCAAGCTCTTCTGTTGATTCCCGCGCGATCCTGACCCACCGTTTCCATCCAATCTTGACCCACCCTTGTTCGAGCCGCTGAGGCTCAGGCTGTGGGTAACTTCTTGGTCTTGGACTCCTTGGGGGTGGGTTGA
>Ga0157319_1000019_pt1 | contig 97293 bp, 68 predicted proteins | sample MCvi2old240510_FD_105326 | JGI IMG/M metagenome (GOLD analysis project Ga0157319, IMG submission 105326) | Arabidopsis rhizosphere microbial communities from North Carolina - M.Cvi.2.old.240510 | ecosystem: Host-associated > Plants > Roots > Rhizosphere | place: USA: North Carolina | collected... | reverse complement strand
TCACGGTGAGCGCGCCCGCCGTATTGCCGCTGCCGGCGAGCAGGTAGTTGGCCGCGTCGGGGCCGCTCAGGCCGGCGACGCCCGCCCACCAGCTGCCGCCAACCGTCGGCCGGGCGACCGGCGCGCCGCTGCCGTCCAGCGCGGTCAGCGCCGGGCTCACCGACGCGCCGGGCAGCAGTCCGTCGAGGACCGTGACGTTGGTCGACGCGGTCGGCGCATTGCCGTAGATCGCCGAACCGGCCGCGACGCTCCAGGTGATCGGCTTGGGCGTGACGGTCCACGTGCCGTTCGTGTTGCCGGCGGCGGCGATCGTGTAGTTGCCGGCGCCCGCGCCCGACAAGGAGCCGGCGAGCACCGTCGAGGTGTAGGTTCCCGCGCGGGAGCCCGCGTCCAGCAGCCAGAGATTGCCGCCCGATTCGATCGCCGGGGCGGCTGTGATCTGGTCGCCCGCGACCACGCCGGAGAGCGCCGGCATCGCGCCGCTCTGCGGCGTGCCATAGACGTTGCTGCCGGTGGCCGCGACATAGGTCAGCGCCTTGGGCAGCACGTTGACGGTCATGGCGGTGTTGCCGCTGCCCGCGATCACGTAGTTGCCGGCGTCCGCGCCGGTCAGCCAGAGCAGCGTCGTGGCGTACTGGCCCACCGGCCACGCCTGCGAATGACCGCTGCCAGCGTCCACGCGCAGCGCATCGACCTTCTGGAAGCCGGCGACGACGTCTCCCGCCAGCACGCCGTTGAGCACCGGCGAGGGCAGCGCGAGGCCGTAGACCTGGTCGACCGTGGTGCCGGTGTAGGTGACCGGCTTCGGGGCGACGACGAACTGCCCGGGCGTGTTGCCGCTGGTGGCGAGCGCGTAGTTGCCGGCCTGCGGGCCGGTCAGCGCGGACACGATCTCGGTGTAGGTGCCGGCGCGGGTGGTCGCTGCCGGCGCGAACACGGTCGAGCCGCCGTCGGCGCTGGGCGAGACAGTGCCGTTCACGACGTCGCCGGCCAGCACGCCGCTGAGCGCCGCGCCGCCGAGCGTGCCCAGCGTCCCGTAGACGCCGCCGCCCGCGCCGACCGACCAGGTCAGCAGCTTCGGGTCGACGCGATAGACGCCGTCGTGGTTGTTGATCGTGCCCACGCTGTAGTTGGACGCGGAAGCGCCGCCCAGCGAGGTGACCGAGGCGACGTAGCTGCCCGCGGCCAGGCGGTCGTTCACCGCGACGGGCGTGCCGCCGGACGTGAGTCCGACCACCGGCGTCACGTCGTCGCCGGCCAGCACGCCGCCGATGAAGGCCGTGGGCATCGTGTGTGTCGAGCCATAGGTCTGCGAGCCGTTGCCCACGAAGTAATCCAGCGGCTTCTTCGCGATCGACAGCTGGGCGTTCACCGTGCCCGACAGGTCCAGCGTGTAGTTGGAGGCCGCGCTGCCGCCGAGGCCGGTCAGCGTGAAGTTCCAGCTGCCCGCGCCGACCCGGTCGGCGAAGCCGTAGCCGGCGCCGTTCGCGCCCATCGCGATGCCGCCCTGCGCGCCGAGCGTCGCGATCGGCGCGACGCTGTCGCCGTTCACGACGCCGGCCAGGCTCACGACCGCGCCCGGCGAGCCGTAGACATAGCTGCCGTTCGAGACCGTCGGTGTCAGCGCGCGGCGCGTGATCGTGAGCGGCATCGTCGCCGCGCTCAGGTCGACGAAGAAGTTGCCGACGGCCGCCGCGTCGATGGCCGCGGAGCCGGTGGCCGACAGCGTCAGCGTGCCGCTGCCCGCGGGCGCGGCGACGCCGGGGCCGGTCACGCTCAGCGAGCCGGCGGCGAACAGCCCATCCACCGAGGCCGGCGTCCCGCGCACCACATGGACCGGCGCGCGGCCGAGGTGATCGGCATCCGGCTCCGCGTCGCCATAGACGCGGGTGACCGCCGTGCCGGTGTCGTTGCCGAGCGCGACGCGCGTCGCGTCGACGCCGCCCAGCCGCGCGAGCCGGGTGACGACGCCGCTCTCGACGAACCGGAACCCGCCTTCGCCGAGGATCGTGTCGCTGCCTTCCGTGGTCCAGGTGACGGAGCCGCCCGCGACTTCGCTGGCGCCGCTGACGCGGATCGGGCCGCTCAGCGTGGCCGCGCCCGCCACCGACACGTCGCCCTGCAGGATCAACTCGGCGGGCGAGCCGCCGCCGGTCGTGGCCGTCGGCATCACCGTCGCCGTCAGCGACTGGCCGGCGAAGGCGCCGATGCGCAGCGCGCCCGCGGTGCGCTCGGTGTTGCCGGCGCCGTCGGCCAGCAGCAGCGTCAACGGACCGTTGTCGTTGATGAAGCGCGCGCCCGACAGGTCCAGCGAGGCCGGGCCGCCGCCGCGCTCCGCATCGACGACGCCATGCGCGGCGGTGTCGTTGGCGGTCAGCATCCAGTGGCCGCCGCCGTTGCTGAAGACGCCCGCGAGCGTGATGGAGCGGCCGGCCGCCAACGTCAGGTCGCCCACCGGTGCCGCGCCGCGCGTGATGCCGGTGAAGAAGGTCGACCAGCTGATGTCCTGGCTGGCCTGCAGGCGGACGCTGACGCCGCTGCCCAGCAGCGCGGCCAGGTCGGCCGAGTTCAGCGTCGTCGCCGTGCCGGGCGCGTCGCCGTAGCCGATGTCGCCGGACGGCGTGGCCGAAGCGCCGTCGCCGATGACGATGTCCTGCGGATCGAGCAGCAGGCGCGCGCCCGCGCCAAGGGTCAGGCGGTTCAGCGCGACCGATTGCACCGTCGAGGCGGACGAGATCTCCACCGCGCCGCCCGATGCCGCGCCGCTCGCGTCGAGACGGCCGAGCATGCGCGTGGCGCGCTCGCTCCACAGTACGGCGGTGCCGCCCAGGCCTTGCGGGCCGCGCGCGGAGACGTCGATCCGGCTGCCGGCGTCGACCGACACCTGATCGGCCGAGGCCAGCGCGGGCAGCGCACCGAAGCGGTCGAGGAAGCGTTCATGTCCCTCGGCCTGGGCGCCGCTGGCCTTGCCCCCCTGGAAGGCGCCGCCGACGCGGACCAGACCGCCGCGGGTCGCGCCGCTGGCATCGAGCGCCGCGCCGGCCAACTCGACACGCTGGCCGGTGATGTCGATGCGCCCGCCCGCGGCATCGGCCGACGAGGCGTCCACGCGGCCGCTGACGCGCACCGTGCCGCCGGCGCCGCCGTCCAGCACGATCGCGCCATCGCTGCCGGACAGCGTCGTCGCGCGGATCTCGCCGGGCAGGTGGATGGCCTCGCGCAGCGCCTCGCGGACCGTGGCGGCGCGCAGCGCGACCAGGCCAGCCGCGATGCGGCCGTTGCTCTCCACGAGCGGGCGGCTGTCGCCGTCGACCGCGTCGGCCGGCAGGATCACCTGCAGGAATCCATCGCCGGAGAAATCCAGCGTCGCGACCGAGGCGCTACCCAGCGCGACCTTGCCCAGCGGGGCCAGGATGACGCCGTCGTTCTGGACATGGCTGCCCAGCAGCGCGACCTGACCGCCGCCGCCGGCCGTGATCAGACCCTGGTTGAGCACGGTGCCGCCGCGCCCGTTGAAGCGCAGCCGGCCGGCCATGAAGTCCTCGTCGGACAGGCCCAGCGTCGACGCGATGAAACCGGAGCGCGTGTCGACGACGCCGCTCGGCGTGATCGCGATGCCTTGCGGGTTGACCAGGAACAGGCTGCCGTTGGACTTCAGCGAGCCGGCGATCTCGCTGCCCAGCGGGCCGGTGACGACGTTGAGCGTCGCGGCCTGGGCGTTCGGCAGCTTGAACTCGACGGCGCTGCCGGCGCCGACCGAGAAGCTGTCCCAGCGCAGCACCGCGCGCTGCGACTGCTGCCGGATGTCGAGCCGGTTGCGGGCGGGCGCGCCGATGACGGCCTGGCCGGCGCTGACGCTGCCGTTCCCGGGCAGCGTCGGCGACGCCGCCGTCTGGGCGCCACCGGTCAGCGGCAGCAGGCCGGCGAGCATCGCGGCGGTCAGCGCCGTGAGGCGCGGGCGCCGGACCGGAGCTCGGCGGGAGCCCGCGGGGCGGGCGGGGAGGGCGGGGAAGGAGGAGGGGGTGGGCAGGAGGCGGGTCATGGTCGTCAGAACTGGACTTGCGCTTTCACGAAGGCCTGGAACTCGTCCACGCCGAAGGGGCGGTAGCGGCGGCGGCCGGCCTCCACCGAGAGCTCGGCGCCGCGCCATTGGGTGCGCAGGCCCGCGCCGCCGGACGCGGCCAGGCGATGGCCCGCCGCGGGCAGCTCGGACATCGGCCGGCCCAGCGCCGCGAACAGGTAGGGCTGCAGGAACAGGCCGGCGCCGCCCAGCGTCGGCGACCAGGCGCGGGAGAGCTCCTGGCGCAGCGTCCAGCCGCCGTCGTCCGAGATCGCGCCCGAGCGGAAGGTCGACAGCGCGTCCTCGCCATCCAGGCTGAAGAGCTCCGCGCTCGGCAGCACGCCGCCGAACGAGTCCTGCAGGCGCGCCGAGGTCCGCGCGTTCAAGCCCCAGGGCAGCGGCAGCTCGACGCTCGCGTTGGCCTCGAGCTTGGTGAAGTACGGTCTCGCGCCGGGCCGTGAGACCGGGATGCCGGTCGCCGCGAGGTCGGCCGCGGTCCGCGCGCCCAGTCCCGGCAGGCCGCGCGACAGCGTCACGCCGGCGCGCAGCCGGGCCGCGTCGCCGTTGCGGTTCCAGTCGACGGTGAGCCGGCCGACGCGCAGCTTGTCCTCGCTCATCGTGAAGTCGAAATCGGGCAGCGAGTCGACCTGCCGGCTGGCGTCGAGCGTGGCGGTCAGGTTGATCTCCTGGGCGCGTGTCAGCTGCAGCGGATAGATCAGGCGCAGGCTGTAGCGCTCCAGCTGGCTGCGCGAACGCAGGCTGCCGGCGGGCACGCGTGGCTGCGTGTCAGAGACGGTGAACTCGGGGTTGAGGCTCAGGCCGTCGGCGCTCAGCGGCACGATCGCGCCGCCGCCCAGCACGCGCCGCGGCGCGTCGTCGCGCCAGGCGGTGCCCCAGTCCTTGCCGCCGGAGACGTAGCTGTAGAACTGCTCGCCGCGCCGCAGCGGCTGGTTCAGGCGCAGCTGGATCGTCGTCTGCCAGGGGCCCAGCGATTCGCCCAGGCGGCGGTCGGCCGAGACGGTGAGCGCCGTTTCCCGGTGCTCGCCTTCGAGCACCAGCACCGTGCCGCCGAGCTCGCGGCCGGCGCCCAGCGCACTGCGCAGCTGCAGGCCGGGACCGCGGCCGGCGATCGTCAGCGCGCGTTCGAGGTCCTCGCCGCGCAGCCGGCGGCGGCCGAGCAGCGGGGCGAGCGAGCGCTCGACCGCATGGCGCGCGCGTTCCGGCACGGCGGCGGTGTCGATGCGCTCGATGTGGCCGTCGACCACGCGCAGCGCGAAGACGCCGCCATCCTTCACCGACTGCGGCGGCACGACCACGCGCGCCAGCGGATAACCGGCCTCGCGGTAGGCCGCCTCGATCGCGTCGGCCAGCTCGTAGAACGCCGACACCGGCAGGCGCTGGCCGCGCAGCGGCGCGGTGAGGGTCTCGGTGGCGCTGGTGAGTTCGGGGAAACCGTCCTCGACGCGGATCCCGGCGGGCGACACGCGCAGCGCGCGGGCCTGCGCCGGAACGGCGTTGGGCGCGGGCGTGGGCAGCGGCGCGGCGGAGGCGGCGGGCTCGGGCGGACGCAGGTCGCGCGGCGTGACCTGAGGCGCTTGCGGGGCCTGCTGGGCGAACGCGCCGCCGGCGGCCAGCGCCAGGATCGCGCCGCTCAACGCGGGGGACGGGAATCGACGGGGAGAGAGCATGCCGCCACTGTCGACGCCAGGCGCGGCAAAGTCCTGAAGCCCGTCTGAATCGTTCCGAAACGATTCAGCAAGGTGGCGTTTCAGGATTTTTCAGTGGCGCGCCGTCCTGCTTTCTGCGGGCCTGCTCGCGCGCCGGCGCCGAGGGCCGGGGCCCCGTCAGTCGACGTCGGTCAGCGCGAACGCCAGCGCGCCGATGTCGGCGTTGCGCAGCAGCATGCCGTCCTGCTTCAGGCGCTCGAACTCGGCCGCGCCCAGCGCTTCCCGCGCCAGCCGCTGGGCGCGGGCGCCTGCCAGGGCCTCGTTCTCGCCGAAGCGCAGGAGGCCCGCGGTGCCGGACTCCACATGGCCCGCGAGCCGGGCCGCGGCGCGTGGCCGGCCCTCGAGCGCGGCCAGCAGCGACAGGTACTGGCACCAGTAGCGCTGCAGGTCGGCCTGGGCCGCCAGCGGCCAGCCTTGCTCCGCCAGCGGGCGGAATGAGCGGGTGTCGCCGAGCGCGAGATACGCGGCCGCGGTGTTGAGGCGGGCATAGGCGAGCCCGTACTCGTCGCGGCCCGGTTGCAACTGCGCCAGCAGCGCGATGCCGGTGCGGATCGCGCCTTCCGGATCGCCCGCCAGCAGCTGGGCGTCGGCCAGGTTGGCGAGGTAGATCGGGTTGGCGTCGCCGCCGGCGCGGCAGTTGGCCACGATCCGGTGGCCCAGGCGCAACTGCTCCCGCGGATCGGAGCGGTTGAGCATCAAGCCGATCAGGCCGTAGTGCAGGCGCTGCGGCGGCCAGTCGGGATCCTCGAGCGCGCACAGTTCGGCGTCCTCGTCCTCGCGGCCGGCCGGCGGCATGGCCAGGGACATGGCGAGCGCGCGGTACAGGTGGAAGCGGCCGTCGGGCGCGTCGATCCGCGCGCGGGCGACCTCGACCATCCGCCGCATGTGCGCCTGGGCGCGCGGGTTGTGGACGCTGTTCAGGTATTGCATCGCCACGCCGAGGCTGGCCTGCAGCCACATCGGGCCCTGGGCGCCGCCGGCCAGTGCGTCGAAACGGTCGCACAGCGCGTTGCGTTCAGCGTGCAGCGTGCGCGGCAGCGCGAAGAGCAGCATCGCGATGATCGCGAGCGCCGCGTCGGTGTCGCCCAGCGCCTGCGCGCGCAGCAGCGCCTCGCGTGCGTTGTCGAGGTCGGCGCGGGCGCGTTCTCCCCAGGCATCGACGCCGATCTCGCCGCTCAGGCGCGCGTGGTGCAAGGCTTCGCACAGCGTCGCCACGGCGCGCGCGTGCCGGTCGCGGACCAGATCGTCCTCGTCCGACCGCGCCAGCAGTTCGCGCGCGAAGGCCCTCGGGCTGTCGAGTAGCCGGTAGCGCGGCGGTGACTCCGCGTCGTCGCCGACGACGCACACGAGCAGCGAACGCTCGACCAGCACCGTCACCGCGTCGAGCACGGCCCACTCGTCAAGCTCGACGGGGTCCTGGGCATCGAGCGGCCTCTGGATCGGGCGGCCGCCCGGCGCGTCGCCGGCCACCTGCTGGATCAGCTCGAGCGAGGCGCTGCCCGCGATGACGGCCAGGCGCCGGAACACGATGCGCTCGCGCTCGTCGAGGAAGCCGTGGCTCCACTCCAGGGCCGCACGCAGCGTCTGCTGGCGGGCCGGCGCGTCGCGGTTGCGGCTGCTGGTCAGCAGGCGCAGCCGCTCGTCCAGCGAGGCGGCGAGCCGCTGCACGCCGAGCATGGGCGCCCGGGCCGCGGCGAGCTCGATCGCGAGCGCCAGGCCGTCGAGCGCGCGGCACAGTTCGATCACTGCCGGCGCATTGGCGTCGGTCAGCGCGAAGCGCGCGTCCGCGGCCTGGGCGCGTTCGACGAACAGCGCGACCGCGCCGAAGTTCAGCGCCTGCGCCGCGGACACCGCCCCCTGGGGCGTGGACAGCGCTTCCAGTCGGTAGACGCGTTCCGGCGGCAGCTTCAGCGGGGCCTGGCTGGTCACGACGATGCGCAGGCCCGGCGCCGCGGCGTGCAGCACGCCCGCGATCCGCGCGGTGGCATCGAGCAGGTGCTCGGCGTTGTCGAGCGCGAGCAGCAGGGTCAGGGACGCGAGGGCGGCGGCCAGGCCGTCCAGCGGCTCCTCGCCGGCGCCCAGCCGGATGCCCAGGGCCGCGGCGATCGCGCCCGGCAGTGCCGCGGCGTCCGTGACCGGGGCCAGTTCGACCCAGCACACGCCATGCGGATAGGCCTCGGTGCGGGAGTGCAGCAGCGCCTGCGCGAGCCGCGTCTTGCCCATGCCGCCGGCGCCGACGAGGGTCACCAGGCGGTGGTGCTCGATCAGGCTGAGCAGGGCGGCCAGGTCCTCGTCGCGGCCCAGCAGCCGCGGCAGACCGGCCGGCAGGTTGGTCCGCAAGGCGAGGGTCGCGGGCGGCGGCGGGGAATGAGGCGAGGAAGGGGGCGAGGTGCGCGGCGGCGCGGCGTGCGGCGCGTCCTCGACGCGCGCCGTGAAGCGGTAGCCGCGGCCGGGAATCGTCGTGATGACATCGCCGCCCAGCACCTTGCGCAGCGCGCTGACCTGCACCTGCAGGTTGTTCTCCTCGACGACGACGCCGGGCCAGGCCAGGTCGATCAGCTCGCTTTTCCCGACCAGTTCGCCAGCGCGCTGGATCAGCGCGATCAGCACGTCCAGCGCCCGGGAACCGAGCGTCGCGGGCTGGCCGTCGACCAGCAGGCGTCGCTCCAGCGGTTGCAATTCGAAGCGGTCGGCGAATCTGAGGCTGGCGGCGCGCATGAAGGGGACGGGACGGGGCGGGGACGGCGGGCAGGCCCGGGGGCCGGCGACTGGGGCGCGCACGGGCGCGGACGTGCGCGCAGGATAGCGGAGCGGGAGCCCCCCTGAAGAATCCTGAAACCGGCCGCGTTGCGACTTTCCGGACGATTCAGCCGCAATTCATCCGGGGCTCAGGACTTTCAGGTCGCCGCGGCGCAGAGTGCGGGGCGACGGCTCATCCCATGGGGCTCGATACGTCCAGGAGTGACCGGCGCATCCTCCGCCCGCCCGCCGCTCAACCGAGATCGAGCACCAGCCGCTCGCTCCGGGCGCGCGAGCAGCAGGGCGTGAACTGATCGTTGGCCGCCTGTTCCTCCGGCGTGAGGTACAGGTCGCGGTGCTCGGGCTCGCCGGCCAGCACGCCGGTCAGGCAGGTGCCGCAGACGCCTTGCTCGCAGGACGTCAGCAGCGGGACGCCCGCCGCGATCAGCGCCTGCGCGGCGCTCTGACCGACCGCCACGGGAATGACGCGGCCCGAGCGCAGTTCGAGCTCGAACGGGCGGTCCTGGCCCGGCGCCGGCGCCTCGGTGCCGGCGAAGAACTCGTGATGCACCCGGTCGCCTGTCCAACCCAGCGCCCGGGCAGCCTCGGTCACGGCGTCGATCAGGCGCTTGGGACCGCAGACGTAGACATGCGTGTCGGCGGCTTGCGCCGCCAGCAGCCCAGGCACGTCCATCCGGTCGGGGCCGACATGGAAGCGGGCCGCGCCGGCCCAGGCGCTGGCCTCGATCTCCGCGCGGAAGGCCATGCGCTCGAGGTCGCGGGCCGCGTAATGCAGCGCGAAGTCCGCGCCCGCGCCCGCGAGCTGGCGCGCCATCGCGAGCAGCGGCGTGATGCCGATGCCGCCGGCGATCAGCAGGCTGCGACGCGCCGAGGGCGACAGCGGGAAATGATTGCGCGGCGCGCCGATCTGCAGCGTCTGGCCCGGCATCAACTGCTCATGCACCGCGCGCGATCCGCCGCGCGAGGTCGCTTCCCGCAGCACGCCCAGCACGTAGCGATGGGTCTCGGCGGGATCGTTGCTGAGGGAGTACTGCCGCACCAGGCCGCCCGGCAGATGGACGTCCACATGCGCGCCGGCGGTGAACGCGGGCAGGGCGCCGCCATCGGCGGCCACCAGGGTGACGGCGCAGACGTCCTGCGCGGTGGTGGCCTTGGCCTGGACGCGGACGGGGATCAGCGCCGTGATGGGCGCGGGGATCGACGTGCTCATGCCCGCGCCGCCATCAGCCGATCGATGACTTTGCGCGACTGCACGCCGCCGCCGTCGATGTTGAGCATCAGCAGCGGGCGCTGCGGCCAGGCCAGCAGGTTCTGCTGCTGGCGCTCCAGCATCTCCTGGTCCTCGGCGAAGATCCGGCCCTGGCCTTCGCGGATCTGCTCGGTGAGCGCCGGGTCCTGGGGTTTGAACTTGCGCGCCATGCCCCAGAAGTAGTGGATGGAGGTGTCGGTCTCCGGGGTGATGAAGTCCACCACCCAGCTCGCCGCCTTGACCTCGTCGGGCGCCTCGTAGCCCCCGTGGCCGGCCAGCGCCACGCCGACCTCGATCATGATGTGGCTGGGCGGCGTGAAGTGGCAGATCTGCCAGCGGTCCACCGGCTGGTCCTCGGGCAGGCCGTTCATGCGCAGCGCCATCCGCCAGAACGGCGGCGCCTCGATGCCCTGCATGTGGCGCTCGGTGATGACGTGGTCGCCGTTCACGCGCGTGGTGCAGGGGATCTCGTCGATCTCCTTCTGGCCGATGCTGCCGGCATGCACATAGGTCTCGTGGGTGAGGTCCATCAGGTTGTCGATCATCAGCCGGTAGTCGCAGGCGATGTGGTACAGGCCGCCGCCATAACCGAAGGCCGGGTTGCCCAGCCACTCGAAGGCCGGCAGCGCGGCCAGGTCCGCCTGCGCGGCCTCGCCCGGCCAGACCCAGATGAAGCCGTGCGCCTCATGGACCGGGAAACTGCGGATGGCCGGAAAGCCGCGCACGCGCTGGCAGGGCATGGACACGGTCCTGCCGTCGCCGCCCATGGCCAGGCCGTGGTAGCCGCAGACCAGCGTGTCGCCGTTCACGCGGCCCAGCGACAGCGGCGCGCCGCGGTGCGGGCAGAAGTCCTCCACCGCGCGGACGGCGCCGGCGCTGTCGCGGAAGAAGGCCATCGCGTGGTTGCAGACCTTGCGGCCCAGCGGCTTGTCGGTGCCGACCTCCTCGCTGCGGGCGGCGACGTACCAGGTGTTGGTGATGAACATGGGAACTCCTCGGGAACGGACCTGGGGCGGGACCGGCGCGCTCAGCGCGGCGCCATGCGCAGCGCGCCGTCGAGGCGGATGACCTCGCCGTTGAGGTGGCCGTTGGCGACGATGTGCGCGGCCAGCGCGGCGAATTCCTCGGGCAGGCCCAGGCGCTTGGGGAAGGGGATGGCCGCGGCCAGGTTCTGCTGCACCTCCTCGGGCAATTCCTTCATCAGCGGGGTGGCGAACAGGCCGGGCGCGATGGTGCAGACGCGCACGCCGAACTGGGCGAGGTCGCGCGCCAGCGGCAGCGTCATGCCGACGATGCCGCCCTTGGAGGCCGAGTAGGCCTCCTGGCCGACCTGGCCATCGAAGGCGGCGACCGAGGCGGTGTTGACGACGACACCGCGTTCGCCGTCGGCCAGCGGCGCCAGCGCCGCGATGCGGCTCACCGCCAGGCGCGTCATGTTGTAGGTGCCGATCAGGTTGATGCGCACGACGCGCTCGAAGTCCTCCAGCGGCGCGGGCGAGCCGTCGCGCTGCACGATGCGCTTGGCGGTGCCGATGCCGGCGACGTTCATGAGGATGCGGGCCGGGCCGTGGGCGGCCGTGGCGGCGTCCAGCGCGGCGGTGACGGAGGCGGCGTCGGTGATGTCGCAGCGCAGTGCCAGCGCGCGGTCGGCGCCGAGCTCATCGGCCACGCGGCGCGCGCCGGCCTCGTTGATGTCGAGCAGCGCGACGCGAACGCCTTGGGCGGCGAGGGTGCGGGCGACGGCTTCGCCGAGGCCGGAGCCGGCGCCGGTGACGAGGGCGGCTTGTCCAGTGAGGTTCATGGTGGTCAGCGGTGGGGGGTGATGACGTCGGGATGGCCGTCGGCGGCCTCGTGCAGCAGCTCGACCAGCGCCGCGCGGCGGCTCAGCACCGCGCGCTGGTTGATCGAGCCCTTGTCGGTGATCTCGCCGCCGTCGATGGACGGCGGCTCGGCGAGCAGCAGCAGCCGCGCCGGGCGGTTGGCGCTGCCGGTGCCCTGGGCCCAGAGCTGGTCGGCGAGGTCCTGGAAGAAGCCGCGCACGATCGCATGGGCCAGCACCTGGGCGGCGGGCAGGCTGTCGGGCAGCTCCGCCAGCCGGCGGACCTCGCCCAGGCGCGGCACGATCAGCAGGCCGATCTCGTCGCGCCCCAGGCCGGTGACGACCGCGTCGTGCACGCAGGGGAAACCCAGCGCGACCACGCGGGCGCGCAGCGGTCCGACGCTGACGAAGGTGCCGGTGGACAGCTTGAAGTCCTCGGCGATGCGGCCGTCAAACATCAGGCCCTGGGCCGGGTCGGCGGGATCGGCGGGCCGCGCGGCGTCGCCGGTGCGGTAGTAGCCCTCGTCGTCGAAGGCCTCGCGCGTCAGCTCGGGCTCGCGCCAGTAGCCGGGCATCACATTGGGGCCGCGGAAGCGCACCTCGTGCTTGTCGCCGGCCGGCACCAGCTTGACCTCCACGCCGGGCACCGGGCAGCCGATGAAGCCGGGCCGGCTGGCCTCGGGGATGGCGAAGGTGCAGGTCGGGGCGGTCTCGGTCATGCCCAGCCCCGCGGCCAGGCGGATGCGTTCGCCGATGGCCGCCTCGGCCAGCTGGTTGAAGGCGTCCAGCGTCTTGGCCGAGAGCCCCGCGCCGCCGCATTCCACCAGGCGCAGCCGGCTGAAGAAGTGGTCGCGCAGCGCGGTGTCGGCCCGCAGCGCCGAGACCAGCTCGTCATACCCCTTGGGCACGTTGAAGAAGATCGTCGGCGCGATCTCGCGCAGGTTGCGCAGCGTGTCCTCGAAGCGGCCCGGCACCGGCTTGCCCTCGTCGATGTAGAGGCTGCCGCCGTTGTAGAGCACGATGCCCAGGTTGTGGTTGCCGCCGAAGGTGTGATTCCACGGCAGCCAGTCCAGCACCACCGGCGGCTCCTCCGCCAGGAAGGGCAGCGTCTGCAGCGTCATCTGCTGGTTGGCGCACCACATGCGCTGCGTCACGATCACGCCCTTGGGCGCCTTGGTCGAGCCCGAGGTGAACATCAGCTTGACGATGGTGTCCGGACCGACCTGCGCATGGGCGGCGTCCAATGCAGGCCCCGGCGCGGTGTCCAGCAGCTCGTCGAAGCGCTCCGTGGCCCGGCCGGCGAGCCGGCCTTCGCCGAGGATCACGCAGGTGCCGGCGTCGACCACGGCCTCGATGGCCGCCGCGTAGCCGGGATCCGCCGCGTAGACGGCACCCGGCGTGGCCTTGCCGACGATGTGGCGCAGGCGGCCGAAGTCGGTCGACACCAGCGAGTAGGCGGGCGAGATGCTGACGCTCGGGATGCCGGCCCACATCGCGCCCAGCATCAGGCTCAGGTGCGGGAGGTCGTTGTCGGACAGGAGCACCAGCGGCCGGTCCACGCCCAGGCCCCGGTCCAGCAGCGCCTGGCCCAGCGAGCGCGCCCGCGCCAGCATGTCGGCGTAGCTGAGGGCGCGCCAGGCGCCGTCCGGATCGCGCTTCGCGGCGAAGAGCCGGTCCGGCGCGGTCCGCGCCCAGTGCTGGAGGCGCTCGCCCATGTGCCGGGGATAGGCCGCCAGCGCCTCGGTCGAGCGCAGCACGAAGCCGCCGTCGTCGCGCGGCTCGACGCGGGTGTGGTCCAGGCAGCCGCCGATGGCGACGGGGCGGTAGCGCGGCTTCATGACTTGACGATCTTGGGGCTGCGTTTCTGCAGGAAGTCCTGCAGCCGTTGCTTGGCCACTTCGTCGCCCTGGGCGATGGCGGCCATCAGCGACTCCATGAACAGGCCGTCGGCCTGCGGCAGGTCGGCGATGCGCGGCAGCGCCTGCGTCACGGCGAAGTTGGACAGCGGCGCATTCTGCGCGATGCGGCCGGCCAGCTCGATGGCCTTGGCGACGGCCTCGCCGGGCGGCACCACGTACTGTGCCAGGCCGCGCCGCTCGCCCTCGTGGGCATCCAGCACGCGGCCGGTGAGCATCATGTCGGTCATGCAGGCCGTGCCGGCCAGGCGCGGGATGCGGGCCGAGCCGCCGCCGCCGACGAAGATGCCGCGCTGGCCCTCGGGCAGGCCGAAGTAGGCGGTCTCGTCGGCCACGCGGATGTGGACGGCCGCCGCCAGCTCCAGCCCGCCGCCCACGACCGCGCCGTGCAGCGCCGCCACGACCGGCACGCTGCAGAACTGCAGCGCGTCCATGACCACATGCCAGCCGCGCGAGTGCAGCACGCCTTCGGCCACGCTGCGCTCGCTGAGGTCGGACAGGTCCAGGCCGGCGCAGAAGTGCGCGCCTTCGCCGCTGACGACCAGCGCCCGCGTCGACGCCGGCAGGTTGAGCAGGGCGGTGTGCAGCTGCCGCATCAACGCCTCGTTGATGGCGTTGCGCTTGGCGGGACGGTTCAGGCGCAGGTGCGTGACGGCGCCGGCATGCTCGATGAGCAGCAGGTCGAGCTGGGCCAGCAGGCCGCTGGCGGGGAGGAAGTCTGTGGCGGCGTTCATGCGGGGCTCGCGGAGGTGAGGGCGGCGGCCAGGCCGCCCCAATGGTCGCGGAAAAGTCCGGCGTCCATGGTCTTCACGTCGCGCATCAGCGGGCGGAATTCCATGTGGGCCAGCACGTCGCGCTCCAGGTCGATGCCGGGCGCGATCTCGGTCAGTTCCAGGCCGTCCTCGCGCAGCGCGAAGACGGCGCGCTCGGTCACGAAGAGCACCTCCTGGCCGCGGCGCGCGGCATCGCGGCCGTTGAAGGTGATCTGCTCGACCTGCTCGACGAACTTGCGCGCGCGCCCTTCCTGACGGATGTGGAGCTCGCCGTCGGCAACGGCGAGTTCGACGCCACCCGCGGTGAAGCTGCCGCAGAACACGAGGCGCGGCGTCGAGGCGGTGATGTTGATGAAGCCGCCGCAGCCGACCGGGCGGCCGTTGAACTTGCTGACGTTGACGTTGCCATGGCGGTCGGTCTGGGCCAGCCCCAGGAAGCTGCAGTCCAGGCCGCCGCCGTCGTAGAAGTCGAACTGCGAGGACTGCTCGATGATGGAGTCGGGGTTGTAGGCCAGGCCGAAGTCGCCGCCCTGCGCGGGCACGCCGCCGTTCACGCCGCATTCGACGCTCAGCGTGAGCAGGCCCGCCACGCCTTCCTCGGCCGCCACCGACGGCACGCCGGCCGGGATGCCGATGCCCAGGTTGGTGACCGCGCCGGGCCGCAGCTCCATCGCGGTGCGGCGGGCGATGACCTTGCGCTCGTCCAGCGGCAGCGCCGGCACGCGGTCCAGCGGCACGCGCACGTCGCCGCTGAAGGCGGGATTGAAGGCGGTGGTGATGGTCTGCAGATGGTTCTCCGGCTGGGCGACGACGACGTAGTCCACCACCAGGCCCGGCACCTTGACGCTCTTGGGATGCAGGCTGCCGGCGGCTACGACCGCCTCGACCTGAGCGACCACGATGCCGCCGCAGGCGCGCGCCGCCTGCGCGATGGCGAGCTGCTCCAGCAGCACGCCTTCCTTGTCCATGCTGAGGTTGCCGCGCTCGTCGGCATAGGTGGCGCGGATGAAGGCGACGTCGATGCGCGGCGCGGGATGGAAGAGCCACTCCTCGCCTTCGAACTCGACCAGGCGCACCAGGTCCTCGCGCGAAGCGGCGTTGAGCCGGCCGCCTTCCTGCCGCGGGTCCACGAAGGTGCCCAGGCCGACCTTGGTCAGCAGGCCCGGCGAGCGGCTGGCGATGTGCCGCGTGAGGCTGGACAGCGAGCCCTGCGGGAAGTTGTAGGCCTCGACCTCGCCGGCATGGACCCGGGCCATCATGGCCTTGCCCGTCTGCCCGAAATGGCCGGCGACGACGCGCTTGACCATGCCCGGATGGGCCAGGTGGGCCATGCCGCCGCTGCCGGCGTTGCCGATCGCGCCGCAGGCCCAGGTGGTGAGCTGGTTGGGATGGCCGGTGGCGAGGAAGTGGCGCTCCAGTCCCTGCAGCACTTCCTCGGCCAGGCCCATCATGGCCAGGCCGCCGAGGAAGAGGGTGGCGCCATCCTTGACGAGGGGACCGACCTGGTCGGCGGTGATGATCTTCATGGGGGCCTCAGGCAGCGGGGTTTTCGATCAGCAGCGCCATGCCCTGACCGCCGCCGACGCAGGCGGAGACGATGGCGTAGCGGCCACCGCGACGCTGCAGTTCGCGCGCGGCGGTGAGGGTCAGGCGCACGCCGGTGGCGGCCAGCGGGTGGCCCAGCGCGATGGCGCCGCCGTTGACGTTGAGCCGGTCCAGGTCCAGGCCGAGCTCCTTCGCGCAGGCCAGGGTCTGGGCGCCCTGGGCCTCGTTGATCTCGATGAGGTCGATGTCGGCCAGCGTCAGCCCGCAGCGCGACAGCAGCGCGCGGATGGCTGGCGCGGGACCGATGCCCATGATCTCGGGCGGCACGCCGGCCGCCGCCGCGCCGCGCAGGCGCGCTAGCGGCCGCAGCCCGCGATCGCGCACCTGGGCGCCGGAAGCCACGACCACCGCCGCCGCGCCGTCGACCAGTGCCGAGGAGTTGCCGGCTGTCTGCACGCCGCCTTCGTACACCGGCCGCAGCGCGGCGAGTGCCTCGAGCGGGGACGGGCGCGGATGGGTGTCGCGATCGGCGACGGCGACCTTGCGCGGCAGCTTGATGCCGCGCGGCTCATAGCCGTCGAGCTCGAAGCGCTCGCTCGTCACCGGCACGATCTCTCCGGCATGGAAGCCGTCGGCCTGCGCCCGCAGCGCGCGCTCGAAGGAGGACGCGGCATAGGCGTCGACCTCGGCGCGCGTGATGCCGTATTTCCGCGCGAGGTTCTCGGCCGTCTGGATCATCGACACCTTGGCGGCCGGGTCGTCGAGCGCTTCCCACAGGAAGTCCTTGAACTCGACCGGCGCGCCGAGCCGGAAGCCGCCGCGGTGCGTGTAGGCGCAGATCGGATTGCGCGACATCGACTCCGCGCCCACCACCAGCGCCAGGCTGGCGTAGCCCAGCGTGATCTGGTCGGCGGCCTGGCGAATGATCTCGAAGCCGCTGCCGCAGATGCGCTGCACCAGGATGGCCGGGACCTCGATGGGCACGCCGGCGTACAGGCCGACGTGGCGCGGCAGCATGTAGGCGTCGAAGGAGGCTTGCGCCATCGAGGCGGTGACGACCGAGTCGATGGCGGCGCCGGGCACCTGGGCGCGCGTCAGCGCGGCGCGGGCCGCCTTGATGCCCAGGTCGATGGGCGAGACCTCGGCCAGCGCGCCGCAGTAGTCCACCAGCGGCGTGCGCGCGCCGTCGAGGAGCCAGTGATCGTCGAATCGGGCGGAGAAGTCGGGCATGGGGGCGTCTGGCGAAGCCAGCTGCTTGGCTGCTGATGATTAACAGTATTAACTAAAAGAAGAGTGAGACATTCAGGGTTTGCACGGACATCGGAACCGCAATCAGCGGCTTCACTGGCACCTGATCGGCAGTGCGGCGCAGGCTTGCGCGGCCGCGGCGATGTCGCCGGCGGCTATCAAGCGATGGATTGATTACTGAAATGAATTGATTGCCACAGCCAAAATGGCCGCAGTTCAGCCGGCCGGCGCTGGCGGCTGCGCCGCGCGCTGCAGGCGATAGGCCAGCTGCGCCCGCGTGAGACCCAGGCGGCGGGCGGCGGCGGCGAGGTTGCCGTGCTCGGCCTCGGTGGCCTCGCGCAGCAGCTGGCGCTCGATGGCGTCCAGCGCGACGTGGCCGGCGCTGCCGAGGTGCAGCGCCTCACCGAGCAGGTCCAGCAAGCGCGGCGCCGGCGCGCCGCCCTTGCGCAGCGTGCCGTGCGCGCCGATGGCCAGCAGCGCCTCGTCGCTGAGCTGCTCGCGCCGGAACATATGGGCCACGTCGATGGCCTGGCCGTCCTCGGCCGAGATGACGCCGCGCTCGACCAGGTTCTGCAGCTCGCGGATGTTGCCGGGGAAGGCGTAGTGCAGCATCGCCCGCACGGCGCGGGGCGTGAAGCCGGTCGGATGGCGGCCGTGCCGCTGGGCCTCGCGCCGCAGGAAATGCGCCATCAGCAGCGGGACGTCGTCGCGCCGCTCGCGCAGCGGCGGCAGGTGGATGGGGTAGACGTTGAGGCGGTAGTAGAGGTCCTCGCGGAAGCGCCCGGCGCTGACCTCGGCCTGCAGGTCGACGTTGGTCGCGGCGACCACGCGGACGTCGACCTCCAGCACGCGCGTGCCGCCCACGCGCTCGATCTCGCCCTCTTGCAGCGCGCGCAGCAGCTTGCCCTGGCTGACCAGGCTCAGCGTGCCGATCTCGTCCAGGAACAGCGTGCCGCCGTGCGCCCGCTCGAAGCGCCCAGGGCGCGACTGGCTGGCCCCGGTGAACGCGCCGCGCTCGACGCCGAAGAGCTCGCTCTCGATCAGCGTCTCCGGAATGGCCGCGCAGTTCACCGCCATGAAGGGCCCGGCCGCGCGCGGACTGACGCGGTGCAGCCGGCGCGCGAAGGCCTCCTTGCCGACGCCCGATTCGCCGGTGAAGAGCACGGTGGCGCGGGTGGGCGCCACGCGCGCGAGCTGGTGGCAGGCGGAGTTGAAGGCGGAGGAGGCGCCGACGATGTCGTGGCGTTCGGCTTGGTGGCCTGCATGGCCTTCTGCGTGGCGTTCGGCGGGGTCTCCATCACGCTCGGCGGGCCGCTCGCCACGGGTGTCGGGCGACGCGGCACGCGGCGTCGGGGCGGGCTCCGCGGCGGCGTTGATGCGGCGGAAGTCCTTGGCCTCCAGGTAGCGCAGGTCCTCGCTGATGTCGCCCCAGGCCGCGGCGTGCCGGCCGATCACGCGGCACACGCTCGCGCCCATGGCGCGGCACTCCACCTCGCGGAAGATCACGAGCTGGCCGAACAGGCTGGTCACGTAGCCGGTGGCGTAGCCCACCTGCGACCAGCAGGCCGCCTCGGTGCCGATGCCGTAGGCGCTGATGTGCTCGTCGTCCTCGCTGGAGTGCTCCCAGAGGAACTCGCCCTCGTAGGTGCCGCGGTCGATGTCGAAGTCGAAGGCCAGCGGCGTCACCTTCACCACGCCCTCGAGCGCATGCAGCCGCGTGCCGGCCATGAAGACGTTAGCCGCGTCGGCCTGCGGCCAGCGCTCGCGCACCAACTGCGCGTCGCGCGCGCCGGAGACGTAGCCGGCTCGCGTGAGCAGGCCCCGCGCGCGCTCCAGGCCCAGCGTGTCGATCAGCTCGCGCCGCAGGTGCCCGACGGCGGAGCTGTGCAGCAGCAGCATGCGCTGGTCGTTGAGCCAGATGCGGCCGTCGCCGGGCGAGAAGAACAGTGACTCGGTCAGGTCGTCCATCGTCGGCTGCTGTGCCTCGACGAAGTGCCGGCTGTCGCCGCGGCGCAGCATCGCGCCGGTCTGGCGGGCCACTTCGGCCAGGGAGATGCGAGGCGGCTTGGTCATGGCTTGATCAATTGAGCAGGTCGACCGCGGGTCGGGTCCTCAAATTGTTTTCATTTCATAAATATCGATGACCCGGGATAACCCGTGAAAGTGGCATTCACATTGAGGGCAGGGAAAGTCCCAGGGCGGGCGATGGTTTCACTCTGAAAACGATCCAGGCCGGCGCATCGATGCACCGCGGCGGCGCGCCGCCCTGGCATGGCGCGGCACGGGCGTTGCACTGGAAGAGGGCGAGCGAACACCGGGTTCGTGCCTTTCAACCTCTTCAGCGTGGCCTGACATGACCTCTCGACCCTTCCTCGACCCCGCCCTGTGGCAGGAGCACGTGTACAGCGGTGGCTGGCGCGCCGCCGCCGAGTCCGCCGACCTGATCGAGCCCGCCACCGGCGCGGTGCTGACGCGCACCGGCGTTGCCGTGGCGGCCGACGTGGCGCCGGCCGCGCGCATCGCCGCGCAGGCGCAGGCGGGCTGGGCGGCCACACCGCCGCGCGAGCGCGCCGCCGTGTTCCTGCGCGCGGCGCAGCTGTTCCAGGATCACTTCGACGAGCTGGCGCTCTTCGTCACCCGCGAGAGCGGCGCCATCCTGCCCAAGGGCCAGCACGAGCTGCGCGAGGCCATCGCGTTCTGCCAGATCGCAGCCTCCATGCCGCTGCAGGCGCAGGGGCAGGTGCTGCCCAGCACGCCGGGGCGGCTGTCGGTCGCGCGGCGCGTGCCGCTCGGCGTGGTGGGGGTGATCTCGCCCTTCAACTTCCCGCTGGTGCTGACGCTGCGCGTCGTGGCGCCGGCGCTGGCCGCGGGCAACGCCGTCGTCATCAAGCCCGACCCGCGCACGCCGGTCAGCGGCGGCTTCCTGATCGCCCGCGTCTTCGAGGCCGCCGGCCTGCCCGCCGGCCTGTTGCACGTGCTGCCGGGCGGCGCGGCCGTGGGCGAGGCGCTGGTCGAGGATCCGGCCATCGCGATGATCTCCTTCACCGGCTCGGTCGGCGTGGGGCGCCGCATCGGCGAGCTGGCGGGCCGCCATCTGAAGAAGGTCTCGCTGGAGCTGGGCGGGAGCAATGCGCTGGTCGTGCTCGACGACGCCGACCTCGACCTGGCCGCGAGCAACATCGCCTGGGGCGCCTGGCTGCATCAGGGCCAGATCTGCATGGCCAGCAACCGCGTGCTGGTGCACGAAGCCATCGCCCCCGCCATCACCGAGCGCCTGGTGGCCAAGGCCCGGCAGCTGCCGGTGGGCGACGGTGCCACCGGCCAGGTCGCGCTGGGGCCGCTGATCGATGAGCGCCAGCGCGACCGCGTGCATGCCGCGGTGCAGGCCAGCGTCCGGGCTGGCGCCCAGCTGCTGGCCGGTGGCACTTTCGATCGGCTCTTCTACAAGCCCACCGTGCTGGCCGGCGTGCGGCCCGGCATGCCGACCTACGACCACGAGACCTTCGGCCCCGTCGTCAACCTGGTGACCTTCAAGACGGACGAGGAGGCCGTGGCGCTGGCCAACGACAGCCAGGGCGGGCTGGCGGCCGGCGTGATCTCGCGCTCGGTGGGCCGCGCGCTGGCGCTGGGGCGGCAACTGCGCGCCGGCATGGTCCACATCAACGACCAGACGGTCAACGACGACGCGGTCAATCCCTTTGGCGGCCCCGGCATCGCGGGCAACGGCAACTCGCACGGCGGCCCCGGCGACTGGGAGCAGTTCAGCACCTGGCAGTGGCTGACCGTCAAGGACGCGCCGCCGCAGTTCCCGTTCTGACGCGCGCCGCGCGAGACGGCGCGGGCCCGCGGCAGCAGACAGACGACAACACACAAGGAGACAAGCATGCACTTCCATGGCAAGACCATCGTCATCACCGGCGCGAGCTCCGGCATCGGCGCCGAGACCGCGCGCTTCCTGCGCCTGAAGGGCGCGCGCGTCATCGGCGTGGACCGCAACGAGCCCGCGCTGACGCTGGACGGCTTCATCAAGGCCGACCTGTCGGAGCAGGCCGCGATCGACGCCGCCTTCAAGCAGTTGCCCGAGCGCTTCGACGCGCTGTGCAACGTCGCCGGCGTGCCCGGCACCGCGCCGGTGGACCTGGTGGCGCGGGTCAACTACCTCGGGCTGCGCCACCTGTGCACGCGCGCCATCGAGCGCCTGCCTCATGGGAATCAAGGCGGCGCGATCGTCAACATCGCCTCCATCCTCGGCGCCGAATGGCCCGAGCGGCTGGCGCTGCACAAGGCGCTGGCGGAGACGCCCAGCTTCGAGGCCGGCCTGGCCTTCCTCGCGAAGAAGCCGGTGGCGCAGGAGACCTGCTACCAGTACTTCAAGGAAGCGCTGATCGTCTGGACCCTCGCGCAGTCGCAGAAGTGGTTCCTCGCGCATGGCGTGCGGATGAACTGCGTCGCGCCCGGTCCGGTGATGACGCCCATCCTGGGCGACTTCGTGCAGATGCTCGGCGAGGAGCGCGTGCAGAAGGACGCTCACCGCATCAAGCGCCCGGCGCTGGCGGATGAGGTCGCGCCCGTGATCGCCTTCCTGTGCGCCGACGAGTCGCGCTGGATCAGCGGCGTCAATCTGCCGGTCGACGGCGGGCTGGCCTCGACCTACCTCTGATTCATTCAAGCGGGCCGCCGAGCCCGCACCACCCTCGAGGAGACACCATGACCCGACCCACCCGCCTCGCGCTGGCGGTGGCGGCAGCTTTTGCTCTGCCGGCCGCCCACGCCTTCGACATCGACCTGCCCAGCAGCGACTACAAGCTGCGCCTGGACCTGACGCCCAAGTACAGCACCGCCGTGCGGCTCAAGAATCCGTCCGCCGCGCTGACGCGCCTGGACGTGGCGGTCGATCCCGGCACCGTCAACGAGGACGACGGCGACCACAACTTCAAGCGCGGACAGATCTCCAACCGCTTCGACCTGCTGGCCGAGCTCGACCTCACCAGCCAGAACTTCGGCGCGCGGCTCAGCGGCAACGCGTGGCGTGACGCGGTCTACCTGCGCAAGAACCGCTACGCCGGCACCGAGCTCTACGCCGGCGGCAACGACCTGGGCACCGCCGTCCCGACGTCCAACGGCTTCCCGGGCCAGGCCGCCAACGAGTTCCTCCCCGACACGCGCCGCCAGCATGGTCGCAGCGGCGAGTTCCTCGATGCCTTCGTCTACTTCAAGGGCGAGATCGCCGGCATGAAGGGCACCGTGCGCATCGGACGCCACACGCTGCAATGGGGCGAGAGCCTCTTCTTCGGCCAGAACGGCATCGCCAACGCGCAAGGGCCGGTGGACGTGGCCAAGATCATGTCGGTGCCCGGCTGGCAGTTCAAGGAAGTGCTGCTGCCGGTGGAGCAGGTGTCGGGCTCGCTGCAGATCGCCGAGGGCCTCTCGCTGGGCGCCTACTACCAGCTCAAGTGGCGGCCGAGCAAGATCCCCGGCGTCGGCAGCTACTTCTCCAACCAGGACTACGTCGGCACCGGTACCGTCAACTTCGGCCAGGCGCCCGACGGCAGTCCCATCCTGCTGACCTACGACAGGAGCCGCGACCTGCGGCCGCGCGACTCGGGGCAGGGCGGCGTGCAGCTGCGCATCAGCCCGACCGGCAGCGACTACGAGTTCGGCCTCTACGCCGCGCAGTACCACGACAAGACGCCCGCCGTGCCGGTGTTCGACTTCGTCAACGGCAATGTGCATCTGGCCTATGGCGACGACATCCGCACCCTCGGCGCGAGCGTCACCTCGTCGATCGGCCAGTTGAACTGGGCCGTCGAGGGCTCGCTGCGCTGGAATGCGCCGCTGAACAGCGATCCCGCCGTGCTCGGCCTGGGCCCGGTGCTGAGCTGCGGTGGCAGCGACGCGCCGTGTTTCGCGGTGGGCCGCACCGCCCATCTGCAGGCCTCGGGCATCTACGTGCTGCAGCCGGGCGCGCTGTGGCAGGGCGGGGCGCTGCTGGCCGAGCTGGCCTACAACCGCCGGCTCAGCGTGACCAAGGACATCTTCGCCGCCAGCAACGGCGCGAGCCAGGGCATCGGCGGGCTGGACCCGAACACCACCAAGGGCGCCTTCGCCTTGCGCGTGCTCTTCGAGCCGCAGTACTTCCAGGTGCTGCCGGGACTGGACCTTTCGGTCCCCATCGGCCTGGGCTGGAACTTCGGCGGCCGGTCCTCCGCCATCGCCAACTTCGCCGGCGGCGCGTCCAAGGCCGGTGACTACAGCATCGGGCTCAAGGGCAAGTACCAGAACGCCTGGAACGTCGCGCTGACCTACAGCGATTTCTTCGGCACCGCCAGGACCTTCACCGAGACCCTCGTCGCCGGCAGCGGCTCGCCGCGCCAGCTCACCTTCGGCCAGACGCTGCGCGACCGCGCCTACGTCAGCCTCGCCGTCTCGCGCACCTTCTGACGCCACACGAAAGACCTCCCATGAATCGCATCCCTCTCCCGGCGCGCGTCTTCGCCGCCACCGCTGCTTCCGCTGCCGCGGTCGCCATGCTGTTGTCCGCTCCCGCGCTCGCCGCCGTCACGGCCGAGGAGGCCGCCCGGCTCAAGACCACGCTGACCCCGCTGGGCGCCGAGCGCGGCGCCAACAAGGACGGCAGCATTCCCGCCTGGGACGGCGGCATGACCAAGGCGCCCGCGGGCTTCAAGGCCGGCGACGCCCGGCCCGATCCCTTCCCGGGCGAAAAGCCGCTGTACTCGATCAGCGCCAAGAACATGGCCCAGTACGAGTCCAAGCTCAGCGACGGCGTGAAGGCGCTGATGAAGAAGTACCCCGACTTCCGCATCGAGGTCTACCCGACCCACCGCACCGCCGCCGCGCCGCAATGGGTCTACGACAACACCTTCAAGAACGCGACGCGGGCCAAGCTGGTCGATAACGGTCACGGCACCGAGGGCGCCTATGGCGGTACGCCGTTCCCCATTCCCAAGGATGGCTACGAGGTGTTCCAGAACCATCGCCTGGCGTGGACCGGCACCTACATCCAGGCGCCGGTGCGCGTGTGGGTCGTGACGGCCGACGGCAAGCGCGCGATGGCCTCCGGCGGCACGCAGAGCTTCCGCAAGCAGTTCTACGACCCCGAAGGCAGCCTCGAGAAGTTCGATGGCTACTACCAGCTCGGCAAGTTCGCCGTCAGCGAGCCCGGCTCCAAGACCGGCGAGGCCATCCTCGCGCACGACAACCTGAACGCCAGCAACCCGCGCGGTCTGTGGCAGTACCTGGTGGGGCAGCGCCGCGTGCGCAAGGCACCGTCGGTGGCGTACGACACGCCGGACTCGGTGACCTCGGGCATCGGCCTGTTCGATGAAGCGTTCAACCTCTTCGGCCCGATCGACAAGCACACGCTCAAGCTGGTGGGCAAGCGCGAGCTCTACATCCCCTACAACAACAACCGCGCGGCCTCCGCCAAGGTGGCGGACCTGGTGACGCCGGGCACGCTCAACCCGAGCCTGGTGCGCTGGGAGCTGCACCGTGTGTGGGAGGTCGAGGCGACGCTGGCCGAGGGCAAGCGCCATGTGGTGCCCAAGCGCAAGTACTACATCGACGAGGACAGCTGGCAGATCATCCTGTTCGACGGCTGGGACGCCAAGGGCGACCTCTGGCGCACCAACTACACGCTGACGCTGCTGGCGCCGGACATCCCGGCCCTGGTCGGCAACATGTACTGGGGCGGCTACGACCTGCAGACCGGCGCCTACTACCTGAACATGGCCAGCAACGAGCTGCCCAGCCAGTACAAGGTCGTCGCGCCGCTGCCGCGCAGCTTCTTCAGCCCGGAGGAACTGGCCAACGAAGGAGCGCGGTGATGCGGAGGCTGGCCGCCTTGGCGCTGCTGAGCGCCGTCTCGGCGCAGGCCGCTGCGCCCGCGCCCAGTGCGGGCACTGCGCCCACTGGGATCTTGGCACCCGGCGTGAGCGCCAGGGCCGGCGCGCCGGTCGAGCCGATGGCGCCCACCGCGGTCACCGCGCCGGCCGTGGTCGCACCGGCCGCACCGGCCGCGCTGGCGGAACCAGCCCTGATCAGCCCCAAGGCGCTCGGCGCGGCCACGTTGGCCGTGGCACGTGCCGGCGATCGCCTGGTGGCGGCCGGCGAGCGCGGCACGGTGCTGTGGTCCGACGACGGCGGCAAGACCTGGCAGCAGGCCCGGGTGCCGGTGCGCGCGGGCCTGACGGCGCTGCGCTTCGTCGATGCCCGCATCGGGTGGGCCGTCGGCCACCTCGGCGTCATCCTGAAGACGGAGGACGGCGGCAAGACGTGGGCGCTGCAACTGGACGGACTGCGGGCGGCCCGGGCCCTGCTGGCCGCCGCGACCGATGACGCCAGCCGCCGCGCCGCGCAGCGCCTGGTGGAGGAGGGCGCCGACAAACCCTGGTTCGACCTGGAGGCCCTCGACGGGCAGCGGGCCATCGCCGTCGGCGCCTACGGCCTGGCCATGGCCACGCGCGACGGCGGCCGGACCTGGGACCCGCTGCCGCTGCGCGCGGTCAACCCGCGCGGCCTGCACCTGTACGGCGTGCGCGCCGTCGGCGGGCCTGGCGGAGCGTGGGTCATCGCCGGCGAGCAGGGCCTGCTGCTGCGCTCCAGCGACGATGGCGTTTCCTTCACCGCGCTGGCCCCGCCCTACAAGGGCAGCTTCTTCGGCCTGCTGTCCACGCGCAGCGGCGCGCTGCTGGCCTACGGCCTGCGCGGCAGCGTCTACCGCTCCGGTGATGCCGGGGCGAGCTGGGACAAGATCGAGCTCGGCACGCCGGTCAGCCTGCAGGCTGGCCTCGAGCGCGCCGACCGCGGCGAGCTCACGCTGCTGGCCCAGAACGGCGAGCTCTTCGTCAGCACCGACGACGGCCACCGCTTCACGCGCCGTCCCCCGCCCGCCGGACCGCTGCCTGCCGCTGGCCTCGCCGCCGCCCCCGATGGCGCCTGGGTCATCGCCAGCCTGCGCGGTACCCGCCGCGCCTCACCCGCACCCTGATCCACTCCCTGACACCAACGATGCACGCCGCCACCGACCCAGCCGGCACCCCACCCGTGGTGACCCGGCTCGACGACTTCGACATCCGCTCCGGCTCCTGGGCCGAGCGGCTGCTCTTCAACCATCGGCCCTGGGTCATGCTGCTGTGCCTGCTGGCCACGCTGTGGCTGGGCCAGCAGGCCTTGCGGCTGACGCTCAACGCCAGCTTCGAGAAGACCATCCCGACCCAGCATCCCTACATCGTCAACTACCTGACGCACAAGGGCGACCTCGGCGGTCAGGGCAATGCGCTGCGCATCGTCGTCGAGGCGCGCCAGGGCACGATCTACGACAAGCGCTACCTCGACACGCTGCAGAAGATCAGCGACGAGGTCTACCTGATGCCGGGCGTGGACCGGCCCTTCATGAAGTCGCTGTGGACGGCCAACACGCGCTGGGTCGCGGTGACGGAGGAGGGGCTGGACGGCAACACCGTCATGGGCGACAGCTATGACGGCTCGCCCGAAGCGCTGGCCGAGGTCCGCGCCAATGTCGAGCGCTCGGGCGAGATCGGCCAGATCGTTGCCGGCGACGCGCGCTCCAGCATCGTCTTCGCGCCGCTGCTGGACGTGAATCCCAAGACCGGCCAGGCGCTGGACTACGGCGCGCTGGGCCGGCAGATCGAGGCGCTGCGCGCGAAGTACGACGGCGACGTCGTCACGCTGCACGTGACCGGCTTCGCCAAGGTCATGGGCGATCTCATCGAGGGGCTGCGCCAGGTGCTGGTGTTCTTCGGCGTGGCGCTGGTGATCTGCGCCGGCGTGCTGTGGGCCTACACCCGCTGCGTGCGCAGCACCGTGCTGGTCGTGGCCTGCTCGCTCATCGCCGTGGTGTGGCAGTTCGGGCTGCTGGCGCTGCTGGGCTACGCGCTGGATCCGTACTCGGTGCTGGTGCCCTTCCTGGTCTTCGCCATCGGCATGAGCCATGGCGCGCAGAAGATGAACGGGATCATGCAGGACGTGGGTCGCGGCACGCACCGCGTGGTCGCCGCGCGCTACACCTTCCGCCGCCTCTTCGTCGCGGGCCTGACCGCGCTGCTGTGCGATGCCGTCGGCTTCGCCGTGCTGGCGTTGATCAAGATCCAGGCCATCCAGGACCTGGCGCTGGTGGCCAGCATCGGCGTGGCGGTGCTGATCTTCACCAACCTCGTGCTGCTGCCCATCCTGCTGTCCTACGTCGGCGTGAGCCCGGCCGCCGCCCGGCGCAGCCTGCGCGACGACCCCGCGTTCAATCCCGCCGCGGGCAACTCGGGCCTGTGGCGCCTGCTCGACCGCTTCACCCAGCGCGGCCCGGCGCTGATGGCGCTTGGCGTTTCGGCGGTGCTGGCCGTGGCGGGTTATGCGGTCAGCACGCGGCTGCACGTCGGTGACCTCGACCCCGGCGCGCCCGAGCTGCGAGCGGACTCGCGCTACAACCGCGACAACGACTACGTCACCCGGCACTACGCCGCGTCCAGCGACATCCTGGTCGTGATGGTCGCCACGCCCGAGGACCAGTGCACGCGCTACGGCACGCTGGCCAAGGTCGACCAGCTCGCCTGGCGGCTGGAGCAGTTGCCCGGCGTGGAGTCCACCAACTCCATGGCGGCGCTCTCCAAGCTCGCGATGGTGGGCTACAACGAGGGCCAGCTGAAGTGGTATGAGCTCATCCCCAACGACAGCGCGCTCGGCGGCGTGCAGACGCGCGCGCCGCGCGAGCTGTTCAACCAGGGCTGCTCCTTCCTCTCGCTGTACGTCTACCTGAAGGACCACAAGGCCGAGACGTTGACCAGCGTCGTCGACACGGTCGAGGCCTTCATCGCCGCCAACGCCGCCAACGCAACGGCACCGGGTCGTGGCGCCGGGCCGTCCGGGACAGCGGCCGGGCCCTCCGAGCGCTTCATGCTGGCCGCCGGCTCGGCCGGCATCGCCGCGGCCACCAACATCGTCGTCCAGCAGGCGATGCGCGAGATGCTGTGGTGGGTCTACGGCGCCGTCGTCGTGCTGTGCTGGGTGACCTTCCGCTCGTGGCGGGCGGTGGTGGTGGCGGTGCTGCCGCTGGTGCTGACCTCCATCCTGTGCGAGGCGCTGATGGTGGGCCTGGGCATGGGGGTCAAGGTCGCCACGCTGCCGGTGATCGCGCTGGGCGTGGGCATCGGCGTGGACTACGCGCTGTATGTGCTCAGCGTCATGCTGGCCCGGCTGCGCGCGGGCGAGAGCCTCTCGGCGGCCTACCTGCACGCGCTGCAGTTCACCGGACGGGTGGTCATGCTCACCGGCGTGACCCTCGCGCTGGCGGTGGGCACCTGGGCGCTGTCCCCCATCAAGTTCCAGGCCGACATGGGCCTCCTGCTGGCCTTCATGTTTGTCTGGAACATGGTCGGCGCGCTGGTGCTGCTGCCGGCGCTGGCCCACTGGCTGCTCAAGCCGACCGGCCCAGCCACCCACGCCGCCAACGCGAACGGCAACACGCCCACCACCAGCGGCGCGGCCACCACCAGCGGCGCGGCCAGCACCAGCGGCGCGGCCAGCACGGCCGGGCCCGCCTGACACGACGCCTCACCTCACCTCGATCGTTCCGAAGGAGACCCCATGCTCGACCTGCATCTGAAGCACGTGCTCGCCCAGGCGGCCGGTGCGCCCGATCTCTGCGACCTGCCGCCCGACGCCTGCCGCGGCCTGTACCGGCAGATCTGCACGGCTGCCACCGTGCCGCCCGCCGACGTGGAAGTGACGCCGCACGAGGCCCGCTTCGGCGGCCAGGCCCTGCGGGTCCGCGTCTACCAGCCGCGCGGCGCTGCCGGTGCCTTGCCGGTGACGCTGTACTTCCACGGCGGTGGTTTCGTGCTGGGCGACCTCGACGCCTATGACGCGGTGTGCCGCCAGCTCTGCGCGGACAGCGGCGTCATGGTCGTCTCCGCCGCCTATCGCCTCGCGCCGGAGCATCCGTATCCCGCGGCCGTCGAGGACTGCTTCGCCGCGCTCGGCTGGGTCGCCGAGGCGATTCGCGGTTTCGGCGGCGACCCGGCCCGGCTGGCGGTGGCCGGCGACAGCGCCGGTGCCGCGCTGGCGGCGACCACGGCGCTGATGGCGCGCGATGCGGGCGGACCGGCGATCGCGTTCCAGCTGCTGGTCTATCCGCCGGCCGCCGGCGGCCACGACGGCGCCTATCCGTCCCGCGAGCGGCATGCCGCGGGGCCGACGTTGACGCGCCGGACGATGGACTACTTCAGCCGTCATTACTTCGGCCCCACGGCGAAGGCGCCCGACTGGCGCGGCGCGCCGCTGCTGGCGCCCAGCCTGGCCGGCCTGCCGCCCACGCTGCTGGTGCTCGCGGCCCACGACGCGCTGCGCGACGAAGCCATGGCCTACGGCGAAGCGCTCGGCGCGGCCGGCAATGCCGTCACCGTCGTCGAGTACCACGGCCTGGCGCATGGCTTCATCAGCATGGCCGGCGCCGTGCCGGCCGCGCGCCTGGCGCTCGCGCAGATGGCGCAGGCCTTGAAACAGGCGTTGGGCTGAGCGCGCCAGCGGGCGACGGGCGACGGGCGAATGCCCTCGCAGGCGAGCACAGGCCAGTACGAAAGCGGAGTAAAGGCGGGGCGAAGGCGAGGGCGCCCGAGCTACCGTCTCGGCTGCCTCGGCTGCCTCGGCTGCCTCGGCTGTCTCGGCCGCCTCAGCGGGCGACCTTGGCGAGCAGTTCCTGCAGCAGCAGGCGCTCGCCGCTGGTCAGCACCTGCTCGAGCGCCTGCTCGGTCTCCTGCAGCGCCGCAAGGCTCTTCTCGGCCAGCCGGGTGCCCGCGGGCGTGAGCCGCAGGTGCAGCGCGCGGCGGTCGTTGGCATCGCGCTCGCGCACGAGCCAGCCGCGTTCCTGCAACCGGTCCAGGATCAGCGTCATCTGCGGCGCCGGCACGCGCAGCAGGTCGCACAGCCGCTTCTGCGTGGTGGCGGGATTGGAGAAGATCAGCTGCAGCAGCGTGAACTCCACCGGCCTGAGTCCCAGCGGATCACCAACACCCTGAGCGAACAGCTGGTTGGTGGTGACCGCCGCGCGCGCGATGGCGTAGCCCAGCGTGTGGGCGAGGCGGGACTGGTCGAGGGGAGCGGATTTGTCGCGCGTCGAGCTCATGGGCGCGCAGCATAACTGCAGCCTTGCCGCGGCCCCTGGGTTCATGGCGGTTCGTGGCGCGATGGCGGGCGCCGCGTCACGCGAGCGCCGCCCCGGCGCGCAGCTGCTCGTACAGACGATCGACGGCCTCCCGACTGGGCGGCGTGGCGCCGGCGTGCTGGCAGGCGGCCGAGCCGGCCGCCAGGGCCGCGTGCAGGTGATCCAGCAGGGCGCGGTCGGGATGGCTGGCGAGGCTGTGCAGCAGCCCGGCCACGCTCGCATCGCCGGCGCCGACGGTGTCGACCACGTCGACCCGGGGCGCCTGCGCGTCGCAGCGCTGTTCACCGCGCAGCAGGCTCGCGCCGGCGCCACCCCGGGTGAACAGGCACAGCGCCGACGGGTTCATCGCGCGGAGCTGGCGCAGGGATTCGTCCGGCGCCACGCCGGGGAACAGGCCCAGCAGGTCCTCGTCGGACACCTTCACCAGATCGGCCAGCGCGGCCATGCGCCGCAGCGTCGGTGCGTAGGCGGCGTCCATCAGCGTGCGGTAGTTGGGGTCGTAGCTGATCGCCACGCCCTGGCGCTTCAGGCGCTCGGCCAGCGCCACCAACCGCTCGGCCAGCGGCTGGCGCGCCAGGCTGATGCCGCCGAAATGCGCCCAACGCAGCCCCTGCGACCAGCCGGCGGGCAGCGCCTGCTCGTCGAAGTGCAGGTCGGCGCTGTCGTTGCCGATGAAGAAGTAGGACGGCGGCTCGCCCCGCTCGACGACCGCGAGCAAGGGCGCGCGATCGACACGCTGCATCAGGCGCAGGTCCAGGCCGGCGGCTTCGCTGGCCCGCCACAGCGCGTCGCCGAAGTGGTCGCGGCTGACGGCGCCGGCAAAGGCGGTGGGCTCGCCCAGCGCCGCCAGCGCGCGCGCCACGTTCCACACCGAGCCTCCGACGCGGCTGACCCAGCGATCCTCGCCCTGGTGCAGCAGGTCGGTCAGCGCCTCGCCGGCGCAGAGCATCGACGGCGCGTCATGCATGAGCGGCTGCTCCCATGGCCCGGACGATGTCGTAGCAGGCGCCCATCGTGTGGTAATCGACCTTGCCCGCAGGGCTCTTCTCATCGCTGAGCTTGCGGTTCTCGCGGTCCAGGATGCGGTACCAGGCGCCATGCGCGTGGTCGACGAAATGGGTCCAGCTGTAGGCCCAGAGCCGCTGGTACCAGTCCCAGTAGAAGGCCGCGTCGCCCCGGGTGCGGACCGCCAGCAGCGCCGCGGCGGCGGCGCTCTCGGCCTGCACCCAGAAATACTTGTCCGCGTCGCAGACGCTCAGGTCGGGCGCCAGCGAGTAATGCAGGCCGCCCTGCGCGCGGTCCCAGCCCTTGTCCATCGCGACCCTGAACAGGTGTTCGGCGGTGGGCAGCGCCCAGCTCAGGTCCGCCTCCAGCGCGTCACCGCGCGCTTGCAGCTGCAGCAGCAGCTTGGCCCACTCGGTGAGGTGGCCGGGCTGGTAGCCCCAGGGGCGGAACAGATGAGCCGGGTTGTCGATGTTGTATTGCCAGTCCGGTTGCCACTGCGTGTCGTAGTGCTCCCAGATCAGGCCGCCGCAGCGCTGGGCCTGGCGCTGGGTGATGTTGTAGGCCAGCTGGTGGGCGCGCTCGAGGTAGCGGCGCTCGCCGGTCGCGTCGAAGGCGGCCAGCAGGGCCTCGCAGGCATGCATGTTGGCGTTCTGGCCGCGGTACGGCGACAGCGCCGACCAGTCCGCGCTGGCCTCGTCCGCATACAGGCCGGCCGCCGCGTCCCAGAAGCGCCGCTCCATCAGCTCGAAGGTCTCCGCCAGCCAGGGGCGGGCTTCGTCCAGGCCGGCCATCACGGCATGGGCGTAGGCCAGCAGCACGAACGCATGCCCGTAGGCGTGGCGCGTGCCGTCGAGCACCTCGCGCCGATCGGCGCGGCAGTCCAGCAGCCAGTGGTAGCCCTCCTGCGCCGTGTCCCGGTGCGCCTCGCGCAGGAAACGCAGCGCATGGCGCAGGCCCTCCAGATGGGCCGGATCGCCGAAGTGGCGGTAGGCCATCGCGTAGGTGAAGACGAAGCGGGTGCTGCTGACCAGATGGCGCTGATGCGCGTCGTAGACGGTGCCGTCGTCCTTGAAGAAGTGGTACATCCCGCCGCTGGGATCGATGCAGCGCGGGTGATAGAAGTCCATGGTGCGGCGGGCGTGCGCGAGCAGCACGGTCGGAGACCTGAAGTCGGGGAGGGCGGGAAGGTCGCGGGCGTTGGGCATGGTGAGGAAGGGTCCGTGGGGATCGCCGGAGCAACGCCGACGCCCCGGAGGGTTTGCGCGCCGTTATAGGGGGCGCGCCTCGCCACGGTCAATCTCGCCGGAGGGAATCGGCCCCAATTTCGCGACGTTTAGTAAACAAGCCGGGTTCCCGTCCCGCAGTTCCGGCCCGCGCTCAACGTTCCAGCAGGTCCGCGCCGCGCGCCTCCAGCCGCAGCGTGCCGTCGAAGCGCTTGCCGCTGAGCACGCCGTGCATCGCGCCGTCGATGGCCACGTCGACCGGCGCGTTGTTGGTGTTGACGTAGAGCACGCGGCCGTCGACGGCACGGGCGAAGACGCCGTCCGGCGTCTTCGGACCGGCTGCGATGCCGAGCTCGGCCCGGAGCTGCCGCAGCAGCGGCCGCATGATCTGCGGCTGCGCCGGCGTGGCGACGTAGTACGCACTGCCCTTGCCGAAGCGGTTGACCGTGATGGCGGGCGGCGTGCCCTCCAGGTTGGTGAAGCGCGCCAGCACCTGCGCGCTGGCGGGCTCCAGCACCTCGTAATGCTCGACCGTGCCCTTGATCTCCTCGCCGCCGAGCGTCAGGGTGCCGGCCGCGTCGTAGAACTCGTTGGTGCGCAGGCCGAAGACATCGGTCAGCTGGCCCGGCAGCGGCGTGTTGTGCCACTGGTTGTTGTCGCCGACCTTGGCGGACTGGGCCGTCATCACCACCGTGCCGCCACCGGCGACGAACTGGCGCACCGCCTCGGTCGAGGCCTGGTCCAGCAGGTACATGCCGGGCAGGATGATCAGGCGGTAGCGGCTCAGGTCCTCGTAGGACAGCTTGATGATGGCGACGTCGACGTTGTCCTTGAGCAGCGGCTCGAAGGCGCCCTGCGCCTGTTTCAGGTAGGGCGTCTTGATGTACTGGCGCACCGTGTTGGACGGGCCATTCGGGCTGGTGGCGTGGACGTTCTCGAACGAGTAGGCGATGGCCACCTGCGGCTCGACGCGGCGCGGGAAGCCGAGCTTTTCCAGCTTGGCGTAGTCCGCGGCGATGGCCGCCCATTCCGCCAGCTTCCAGGAGGGCCGGTCGTCATGGTCGATCAAGCCCATCAGCGCCTGTTCCTCGCCGCCGAGGTGGCTGTTGAAGGTCCAGGCCAGCGCGGCCTGGCCGCCCATCAGCAGCACGAAGTGGGCCCACATGCGCGACCAGCCCTTGCTGCCGTAGGAGCCGCCGCCGCCGGCGGCGAACTCGTTGAACCAGGTCGGCGTGCTCATGCCGCCCTTGATCATCGTGGCCTCCCAGCCGCCGTTGATCGCGTCGCCGGCATAGAAGCCCATCGCGCCATAGGTGGTGTGCCGCCGGTAGCTGCCCAGGAAGTCGAATCCCTTGCGGCCCGACCAGTCCCAATAGTTGGACAGCACTGGTTTGTTGGGCGTGTTTTTCCTGCGCACCGCTTCCAGATCGCCGAGCGTGGCGATGGTCACATCGGACCAGAAGCGGCGCAGGTCCAGGTAGCGCTCTGCCGGGCCGGGGCCGTCTGCGTAGGGCAAGCGCACCTCGTCCCAATTGCCGATGCGACGCGACCAGCGTTGCGTGGCCCAGGCCTTGTTCAAGGCTTCGATGCTGCCGTAGCGCTTCTTCAGCCATTCGACGAAGCGCTTGCGATCGGCCTCCGAGTAGGACATGAAGCCGTTGCCGATCTCGTTGTCATAGCCCACCGCCAGCAAGGCTGGATGCTTGGCATAGCGCTTGGTCAGGGTGTCGGCCATGCGGATGGCCAGGCGCCGGTAGTCCGGGTCGCCGATGTTGTCCATGTAGCGCTCGGCGGGGGCCAGCCGCGTGCCGGCCTGGTTGGTGATGTCGACGCCGGGGTACTTGTGATGCAGCCACATCGGCGCCGGCAGGCCGGGGATGTCCAGGATGACGCGGATGCCGGCGGCATGCGCCGCATCCATCACGGCGTCGAAGTGCCTGAAGTCGAACCGGCCTTCCTCGGGCTCGAAGTAGTCCCAGGCCAGGTCGCCCATGCGCACGACCTTGAAGCCGGACTGCTTCATCAGCGCGACATCGCGCCTGACTTGCTCGAGCGTGCGGTCCACCGGCTGGTAGTTCACGCCGGCGAAGAGCTGGCCGGGGCCTGGCCAGTCGGGATGGCCCTCGGCGCTCTGGGCGCACGCGGAGGTCAGGGACGCCAGCGACAGCGCGCAGGCAATGAAGGTTTTCTTGAGAGCTTGCATGGTGAGCGGCTCGGCGAGAGCCCCTGTGGCGGGTTGGATGTCGCGGCGGAACTCAGGCCAAGCTGCGACCGAACACCTTCAGCGCAATGGCCGGCGAGCCGGCCAATCCCTCCGGCACACGCACCTCCAGCCCCTGGCGGGTGCGCTTGAAGGGCAGGCTGCCCGCGGCGCCGACCACCTCGACGCGGTCGATGCTGCCGGGCGCGAAGGCCGAGTCCTGGGCCAGCGATTGGACGCGCATCACGCCGTCCTGCGGCCAGCCCAGCCCGATGGCATGGAGCGCGTCGCCCCGGGTGGTGAAGCGGATGTCCTGCGCGGTGAAAGGCGTCGCCGGCTGCTCGCTCATCGCGCCGCCCTTCACGACCGTCGGGCCCTCGCCGAAGCGCCGCCAGGGCCGCGTGCCGTGGATGGCCTCGCCGTGGCGCGCCATCCAGGCGGCGAGGCCCTCCAGCGTCTGGCGCTCATCCGAGTCGATCGTGCCGTCCGCCTTGAGCGGCACCGACAGCAGCAGATTGCCGTTCTTCGACACCACGTCGCACAGGATGTGAAGGACCGTGGCGGCCGACTTGTACTGGTGGTTCTCGAAGACGCTGCGGCTGTAGTGCCAGTCGCCGATGCAGGTGTCGGTCTGCCAGGGGTGCGGCTGGATGTCGTCGCGCGAGCCGCGTTCGACGTCCTCCACCACGGCGAGGCGGCGGTCTCCCTGCAGGCCCTTGGTGTTCAGCACCGCCTCCAGCCGGCCGCCATGCCAGGCCCGGCTGGCGTTGTAGAAGTGGGCGGCGATGTCCATCCCCGCCTGGCCCAGCGGAAGGCCGTCGTTGTCGAAGTACAGCAGGTCGGGCCGGTAGCGGTCGATGAGGTCGCGGCAGCGCAGGAACCAGCGCCGCGTGAAGGCCGGGTTGTGCGCCGGTGGCGGCACGTGCCACACGCCGTCGTTGGCGGCATGCCACTCGGCCGCCGCCTTGGCGTCGGTGAACCCATCGGGGATGACCATGTTGCGACCGGTGTACAGGTCCTGCGGATCCAGTCCCTCCCACCACGTGCCCTTGCCGTCGGCCGCGGTGAGGCGGAAGGCGTCGTAGCGCTGGCCGGCCAGCGGCCCTTGCGCGTCATAGCCGTAGGCGGTCTGGAACCAGTGCCAGGCGTTGCCCGAGTGGTTGCTGACGCCGAAGCGCAGGCCGCGCTGGCGGGCGGCCTCGGCCCACAGGCCGACCAGGTCCCGCCTGGGGCCGATGCGCGTGCTGTTCCAGCCGTGGTATTTCGACTCGTAGTTGTCGAAGTTGTCGTGGTGGTTGGCCAGGGCCACGAAGTACTTCGCGCCGGCCCGGACGTACAGGTCCAGCAGGGCGCCGGGATCCCAGTTCTCGGCCCGCCAGCGATGGTTCATCTCCATGAAGCCGACCTGGGTCGGATGACCGTAGGTCTTCAGGTGATGCGCGTACTGGGCATGGCCCTGGAGGTACATGTTGCGGGCGTACCAGTCGCCCGCCTCGGGCACGCACTGCGCGGTCCAGTGGGCCCAGATGCCGAACTTGGCATCGCGGAACCAGTCCGGCGCGCGGTAGCCGCCGATGAGCGACTCCCAGTCCGGCGTGAAGGCCGGCGCAGCGGCATGGACCCGCGCCGACGCCAGCGCGCCGGCCGCGGCCGTGGCCCGGAGAAGGGATCGGCGCGTCAACGCGGCGCCGGTCTTGCCTGCGTGCATGTGAGGACTCCAAGCGTGATCAAACCAGCCCCTGGCCCTGGATCTTCAGCGCGATGGCTGCCGAGCCGGCCAGGCCCTCCGGCACGCGCACCTCCAGCGCCTTGGCCGTGCGCGAGAAGCTCAGCGGCTGCGCGGCGCCCAGCGCCTCGACGCGCTCGATCGCCCCGGGCGCCAGCGCCGAATCCTGGGCCAGGGCCGTGAGGCGCAGCACGCCGCTCTCCGGCCAGCCCAGGGCGATGGCGTACAGCGCGCCGTCCTTGGTCGTGTAGCGGATGTCCTGCGCGCCGAAGGCCATGGGCTGGCCTTCCTCGGCATCGGCGCGGACGCGGGTGGGACCTTCGCCGTAGCGGCGCCAGGGGCGCGTGCCGTGGATGGCCTCGGCGTTGCGGCCCATCCATTCGGCGAGGTCGGCCAGGATCTTGCGCTCGTCGGCATCGAGGGTGCCGTCGCCGCGCAGCGGTACCGACAGCAGCAGGTTGCCGTTCTTGGCGACGATGTCGCACAGCCGGTGGATGACCGCGGCGGCCGGCTTGTACTGGTGGCCCTCGTAGATCCAGCGGTTGTAGTGCCATTCGCCGATGCAGGTGTCGGTCTGCCACGGCAGGGGCTCGATGCCCTCCCGGAACCCGCGTTCGGTGTCCTCCACCAGACCGGCACGGCGCTCGGGCGGCAGGAACTTGGCGTTGACCACGGCCTCGAGCCTGCCGCCGTGCCAGGCCATGTTGGCGTTGTAGAAGTGGGCCGTGATGTCCAGCCCGGCCTGCCCCAGCGGCAGGCCGTAGTTGTCGAAGTACAGCAGGTCGGGGCGGTAGCTGTCGACCAGGTCGCGGCAGCGCAGGAACCACTGGCGGGTGAATGCGGGGTTCCCGGCGGGCGGATCCTCGTTCCAGATGCGGTCGTTGGCCTCATGCCAGTCCTGGGCCGCCTTGATGCTGGTGATGCCGTCGGGAATCACCATGTTGGGGCCGGTGTACAGCTCCTGCGGGTCCAGGCCTTCCCACCACTGGCCCTTGCCGTCGGCCTTCCTGAGGCGGAAGGCGTCGTAGCGCTGGCCGGCCAGCGGGCCTTCGGCGTCATAGCCGTAGGCCGGCTGCAGCCAGTGCCAGGCATGCGCCGAATGGTTGCTGACGCCGAAGCGCAGGCCCCGCCGGCGGGCCGCCTTGGCCCAGATGCCGACGATGTCGCGCCGGGGGCCGACGCGCACGCTGTTCCAGCCGTGGTACTTCGAGTCGTAGGCATCGAAGTTGTCGTGGTGGTTGGCGAGCGCCACGAAGTACTTCGCGCCCGCCTTCACGTACAGGTCCATCAGCTCCTCCGGCTGCCAGTGCTCGGCCTTCCAGCGGTTCTGGATCTCCATGAAGCCGACCTTGGACGGATGGCCATAGGTCTTCACGTGATGGTCGTAGTGGCCATGGCCCTGCAGGTACATGCTGCGCGCGTACCAGTCGCCCACCTCGGGCACGCACTGCGCGCTCCAGTGGGCCCAGATGCCGAACTTGGCGTCGCGGAACCAGTCCGGCGCGCGGTAGCCGCCGACCAGCGAGTCCCAGGTCGGCGCGAACGCCGCAGGCGCGGCAGGAGCGGCCGGGGCGGCATGGACATGCGGTGCCGCCAGCGCACCGGCGGCGGCCGAGGCCTGGAGGAACGAGCGGCGTGTCCAGTCCGCGCCAAGGGTCTTCTTGGGTGCTTGCATCGGGGCGTGGTGAAGGTGAGAGATGACGGGCAACGCTGGAACACAGCGCTGGCGGGGCTCGACGAGCGGTGAGGATCGGCGTCGGTCGGTCAGGGCGGGGAGCGGGCGTCGCGGCCGTCGGCGGGCACGCCATAGACGATGCCCCGGCCGACCGTGCTCATGTAGACCACGCCTTCGACGTTCATGTCGCCCGTCACGAACTGGCCGTTGCCGGGGCCACCGAACTGGTGGGCGTCGTCGTTGATGCGCAGCCAGGTGGCGCCGGCATCGGTGGAGCGATAGACACCCAGCGGCTCGCCCTTGGGAGCGCCCCAGATGAAGACGGTGGGGTAGGGCGCACCCGCCATGGCCTTCCCGAAGCCCACGGCGCCGCAGCGGTCGACGGCGGCGAGCGTCTTGAAGCTGCGGCCGGCATCGGTGGAGCGCGCCAGGCCGCCGTCCTTCAGCGGCACCCACACGTCGCCCTCGCGTCCCGGCGCCACGCGCACCAGCGGCGAGCCGCCGGCGGGCAGCCGGGCGGTGGCCACGAAGCTGGCCCCGCCGTCGGTGCTGACCCGCACCGTGCCGGCGTCATAGGCGTAGAACCTGGCGGGGTTCACCGGGTCGCCCACCGGCCGCACCGCTGCGCCCTCGAGGCCACGCACCGGCACCCAGGTCGGCTGGGCCTGGCTGAAATCGGCGGAACGCACGGTGGTGGGACGCCCATCGCCGGCGCGGAAGCTGTGCAGCAGGCTGACGCCATCCGCGGACAGCGCCACCGTCCCGGAACTGCCCTGCATGCCGGCCACCTCGACCCAGGTGCGGCCCGTGTCGGTGGAGCGATACATCTTCTTTTCGCCCACCCGCACGACGACCGCCGTGCGGCTGCCCGCCACGGCCAGGCCCGTGGTGGAGCCGATGCGCGGCTCGTGGATGGGCGCGTAGGCATCGAGCCGGTGATGGCGGAAGCCGTCGAAATCGGCGATCGCCGACAGCAGCGGGCCGCCCGGAACGCTGATGGCCACGTTGGGCACCGTTTCCTCGAGACCGTCGACCATGAAGCGCCAGGTGGCCGGCGTGGCGTCGATGTCGTCGGTGCGGAAGACGCCGTTGCCCGAGGTCACCCACACGGCGCGCGGATCGGCCGTGTCGAACTCGATGGCGCCGGCCCAGTGGATGGCATAACCGGCGACCCAGCTGACGCCGCGGGTGTCCATGGCGAAGCCGCGCGCCACCACGTCGGTCCAGTGGCCGCCCCCGTCGGTGGTGAGGAAGAACCGGTCGCCGCCGTTCCTGCCGCCCTGTGGCATCCAGGTGTTGATGGTGGAGACGACCACCCGCTTCGGATTGCCGGGATCCACCGACACACCGGAGAAGGGCTTGTCCAAGCCCCCCGGCGTGACGTTGGTCCAGCGGCCGCTGGCGACGTCGTACTTCCACACCTGGCCGCTGGTCTGGGGCTCGGGCGGTGTCAGTTGCTTCCAGTCGCCATGCGGGCCGGCGCCGTTGCCAAAGGTGATGTAGAGCTGCCCGTCGGCCGCGAGCGCCGCCCGCTGCGGCATGTGGCCGGACGGAGCGCCGGGCACCGGCTGGAAGGTGGCGCCGGCGTCGTCGCTGCGATAGAGGTTGGGGCCCACCGAGCCGAAGCGCGAGACGCCGACGAACAGGCGCTGCGCCACCCCCCGGGCCACGCTGGTCGGGTCGATCAGCACGAAGCTGAGACCGGTCTCGTTGGGTGTCGTGGTGACGGGGAGCGCCTCGACGCGCGAGAAGCTGACGCCGGCGTCGGTGCTCTTGAACAGGCCGTTGGCACGCGAGCCGAGGTACAGCACCCTGCTGTCGCCCGGATCCACCTGCAGTCGCTCGCCATTGCCCCGGCCCATGCCGTTGCCGTTGGCGCGCAGCAGGTGGCTCACGTCGGTGATGCGGCTGAAGGTGGCGCCGCGGTCGGTGGAGCGCATCACGACGGTTCTGCCCTCGCTGAAATACGGCACGCCGGCCAGCAGGTACAGGACATCGCCGTGCTGGGGATCGAGCGCGAGCGCGTCCACGCTCAACCAGCCGACGTCGGCCTCGGACACCCCATCCATCAGCGACACCCAGCGACGCTTGGTGGCCTCCCAGCGGTAGGCGCCGCCCACGTCGGTGCGGGCGTAGATCAGGCCACGCTCGGTCTTGCTCGTCACGAGGGCGGCGACGTAGCCACCGCCCCCGATGGCCAGGCTGTCCCAGCGGTAGGACTCGGCCTGGCCGCTCAAGGCCAGCATCGCCAGGGAAGTGGCGAACAGCGAGCGCCAGGAGGTCTTGGTTCGGAGGAGGGGCATGCGTGGAGCGGTCCCACGGGGCATCCCGTGGTCTTGCCAAATTGGTATATCCACTTTGCCAGAACCGAAGTTTGGTCTTACCGGTGCATACCCCAATGGGGAGCTCGCCATCGTCTGGACGCGCCCGCAGCGTCTGGGCGCCGGTGGCGTGGCCGTGATGACGATGTGATGAGGCCGTGAAGCGTCTGGCGCAACCACCGCCGACCATGGCGATCCGGTCGGGGCGACTTCGCCTCAGAAGAACCCAGGGTCGCTGCTGGAAGTTGGTCAGACCGGGCGTTTGCCCTAGCTTAATTTGGTCAGGCCAAACATATGATTTAGCGGTCAATCCAGCAATTCTGGTCTAACCAGACGAGCAGCCGTTGATGAGGCTTGGGCAGCGCTCCGGCCACCTACAAAAAAAGGAGACACAACGTGACGAAGAAGGTGTTGAGACATCGGGCCAAGCTGTCGGTGCTCGCGGCGAGCGCCCTGGTGGTGGCCTGCGGCGGCGGGGGCGGCGAGGGCGGAGGCAGCTCCGGCGCGTTCCAGGCCATCAGCTTCAACTACCCCGGCGGCGCGACGCTGCTTGCCGGGCCGGTGACGCTGAAGGCCACCGCCGATTCAGGCCTCCCCGTGGCCTTCAGGTCGGGCACGCCCGACATCTGCACCGTCTCCGGCGACCAGCTCACGCTGGTGGCCAAGGGCGAATGCAGCGTCATCGCCAGCCAGGCCGGCGGCGCCGGCGCCAACGGCAAGCAATGGGCCGCGGCGGACGAGGTCGGGCAGCTGTTCAAGGTGCTGGGACGCGCGCAGACGCCGGTCGTGCCGGTCGCGGTGATGCGGCGCGCCACGACGGCGACGGTGACCTTGTCGGGCAAGACGGACGCGGGGCTGGCGGCGACCTACCAGAGCACCACGCCCTCGATCTGCACCGTCAGCGGCACGAGCTTGACGGCACTCGGCGACGGGCTGTGCCAGTTGACGGTGACCGCACCCGCCGACGCCACCCACGAGGCCCTGGCCGGCACGACGGTGATCGCCGTGTCGCCGCTGCCGCCGGCCGTCGTGCAGAGCCAGGGCAAGACGCAGATCGTCGCGCTGGCCACCACCGACGCGGACGGCAGCGCCTTGAGCTATGCGAGCACCGCGCCCGCCGTCTGCGCGGTGGCGGGCAGCGAGCTGCAGATCCTGGCCAAGGGCACCTGCACGCTGACCCTGTCCAGCACCAGCGGCGCCACGGAGAACCTCGGCGTGGTCGTCGATCCGCACTTCTTCGCGAGCGGATTCAACCCGACGACCAATCGCACGCTGGAGTTCGGCGACATCAACACCGGCGCCGGCGTGCCCATCTCCGGTTGGTGCGGCGGCGCCGATCCGTCCTACTGCAACCTGACGGTGACCTCCTTCTCGTCGACCTTCGGGTTCGACATCAAGCAGAAGGCGGGCAGCGGCTGGGACGGCTCCACCGCCGGATGGTGGGCCTACTACAACTACGAGATCGGCGCGCCCAAGACCTCGAGCGGCGATCGCCTGCCCTTCGACCTCAAGACCGAGGAGTCGCTGTTCGTGACGCTCGGCCTGAACCAGACGCTGTTCGATGGCGGCGGCGCCGTGGCGGTTCGCATCCAGACGAACAACCTGCAGAAGAAGGCCAACGGCGACGAGTGCTACATCACCGCCTCGGTCAACGTGCAGCCGACGTCCGCCGCGCCCACCGCCTACTTCCTCCCGTTGAAGAACTTCTCGGTGACGGAGACCTGCGGCACCGACATCGCGCAGACGGCGGAAGCCGGGCTCGCGCAGATCCGCAGCTTCGGCGTGCGCGCCCTGCAGTTCGGTCCGAGCATCAACCTGAGCCGACCGACGCCGAATGCGGACGGCACGCTGCCCGCGCCGACCGACCCGGGCTACACGCTCAGCACCGACGTCACCGTCTTCGGCCCGATCACCTTCCAGTGATCGCCAGGCGCCGCACAACCGAATCAGAAAGAAAAACGATGAGACAGTTCCGCACCACCGCCGTCCATCGCGGCATGGTCCAGATGCTGTTGCTGACCGCTGGCAGCACCGCATTTGCCCAGACCACGCCGCCCCCCAAGGAGCCCGAGACGCCGGCCGCGCTCGGCACCGTGGTCGTCAAGGGCCAGCGCGCCGCCTTGCAGTCGGCGCAGAAGATCAAGCAGAACTCCGAGGAGATCGTCGACTCCGTCGTGGCGGAGGAAGCCGGCAAGCTGCCCGACAAGTCCATCACCGAAGTGCTGCAGCGCATCGTCGGCGTGACCGTCGAGCGTCTGCGCTCGACCAACAACGACCCCAAGCACTTCTCCGAAGGGAGCGACGACCGCATCAACGTGCGCGGGCTCTCGTGGGGCTCGTCCACGCTCAACGGCCGTGAGGTGTTCTCGGCCGGCTGGCCGGGGCGCGACCTGAGCTGGAGCGCCGTGCCCTCTGAGCTGATGGCCGGCGTGGACGTCTACAAGAACCCCTCGGCGGAAAAGATCGAAGGCGGCGTCAGCGGCCAGGTGGACCTGCGCACGGCGCTGCCGTTCGACTACGAGGGCACCAAGCGCGTCGTCTCGTTCGGCAGCAACTACGAGCAGCGGACGAAGAAGGCCTCGCCGACGCTCTCGGGGCTCTATTCGACGAGGTGGGAGGCCGAGTCTGGCCGCTGGGGTGCGCTGGTCGACCTGGCGATGAACCACTCGACCTATGAGCAGCAGAAGCTCGAGGTCCAGCCCTACTACCCGCGCAGCGACGTGGTGCCCGGCCGGACGGTGTGGGTGCCCGGCGCGGCGAACTGGGGGCAGAACCTCGGTGAAAGCGACCGCAAGGGCTTCTACGGCGCGCTGCAGTGGAAGAAGAACAACATGCAGTCGTCGCTGACGGCCTTCGTGTCGAAGTCGCGGGAGGAGAACACCGGCTCGAACATCTACCCGAGCTTCGCCGATGGCAACTTCAACATGTCGCCGTACAACGTGCGGGTCGACAACCCGGTGGTCGACGATCGGGGCGTGGTGGTGTCGGGCCACTACAGCTATCCGTTGCAACTGCCGCGCGATGCCAACGGCAACGTCACGGACTTCAACCGTGGCGGCAAGGGCGCGAACCAGTTCGCCGACGGCGGCATCATGATGGGCACCAGCCGGGCGTTCACCCAGCACCACACCAACACCGCCGAGCTGGCCTGGAATTTCCAGTGGGCCGTCAACGACCGCTTCGCCTTGCAGAACGATCTGCAATGGGTCAAGTCCACCTTCCGCACCCGCGGCGAGGAAGTGCAGACGGCCACCTTCGTGCCGAGCATGGACATCACCACCTCGGGCAGCAAGCCGGTGCAGATCGGCTTCGACGAGCGGTCGCGCAATTTCCTCGCCGATCCGGGCAACTACTTCTGGCTGTCGGTCATGCCCGGCCGCTACAAGGGGGACGCCGACCTGTATGCGTGGAAGGTCGACGGCAAGTACGTGTTCGACGATTCGATCCTGCGCGACCTGAGAGTCGGCTTCCGCACCACCTACCGCACCTCCAAGCGCGAAGTGGCGGTCTATGCCGGTGACCCCACCAGCGTCGGCTGGAAGTCGATCGCCGAACCCTGGGTGGTGCGTCAGACCAGCACGCCGGGCCAGTTGCCCGGCCCCAACGATGACCAGAGCTGGAAGTCGCGCGGCAACTTCGCCTACCTGAGCGATCCGCGCTACGCGGCGGCCGCGCCGGTGGAGCTGTTCAACTACGCCGCCTTCGGCGGCAACCGCCCGCCCAGCGTGGTGTTCCCGACCTATGGCGCCCTCAAGGACTACAACACCTACAGCAAGCTGATCGGTGACGTCCGATACAACCAGTGCCTGGACTCGCAGGCGTGGGCGAAGGGGCAGAACGCGAAGAACCCGCAGAACCAGATCAACGTCCCGACCTGCAACGCCAGCGACTACCAGTACGACACGACGCTGTACTACGGGCTGAACCCGAACATGACCAGCAACGTCTCCGAGCGCACCCATGCCGTCTACGGCAGCCTGCGCTTCGGCTTCGATGACTGGAAGATCCCGGTGGACGGCAACCTGGGCCTGCGCGTGGTCTACACCGGACGTTCGTCGCACGGGCACACGACCTTCGACGCGACCTACGACGACCGCACGCCGCCCGACGTGCCGCGCTTCGGTCCGATCAACGAGAACCTGAATGTCGACGCCAATCATGTCGACGTGCTGCCCTCGCTGAACCTGAAGTTCAACCTGACGGGCGACAACAAGCTGCTGGGGCGCATCGCGGCGGCCCGCAGCGTGTACCGGCCGGGTTTCAACCAGCTGCAGGAATCGGTGTCGCTCAAGCAGAACATCGACACGGCCAACAACCGCATCACCTACACGGGCGAAAACACCGGCAACGCCAAGCTCAAGCCGCTGACGTCCGACAACTTCGACCTGGGCCTCGAGTGGTACCCGCGCAGCGGCCAGATGGTGTCGGTCACGGCCTTCTACAAGGACGTGAAGGACGTGATCTACGACTCCACCTACACGCGCGACTACAACAGCCTGGCGGGCAACCCGCAGACCTTCCAGATCAAGGGCCCGCGCAACGCGGCCCGGGCCTGGGTGCATGGCATCGAGCTCAAGGCCGAGACCTACCTGGACCATTTCGACTTCCTGAAGGACCGGCTGCCCGACTGGGCCAAGGGCTTCGGCGTGTCGGCGGACTACACCTACCTCGGCAGCAGCCAGCGCTTCTACCGCGATGCGCAGGTGCAGTTCTGCCCGCCCAACGGCACGATCACGAGCGACGCGCTCAAGGTGTACGGCTGCGACACCAACGGCAGGCCCTTCGGTGCGCTGCCGGTGCCCGGCCTGGTGAAGAACGCCGCCAACTTCGCGCTGCGCTATGACCGCTACGGCTTCTCGGCCCGCCTGGCCTACAACTGGACCAGCCGCGTGCTGAGGAACGTCGGCGTCGACTTCAATGGCCAGAACGGCACGAGCGCGGATCCCGCGCGCGCCGGCGCGCAGGACACCTGGTGGGGCCTGCCGCAGTACCAGGAGGCCTTCGGGCAGTGGGATGGCGGCGTGTCGTACAACTTCACGGAGAAGTTCGGGCTGTCGCTCAGCGTGACCAACCTGAACAACGTGACGGTTCGTCGCACCTTCCAGCAGACGCCGGGTGCCATGGGCGCGAGCTGGAACTTCCCGGGACGCAGCTACTACCTGACGGCGCGGTACGAGCTCTGAGGCGAGGTCGGGGCGCAAGCCCCGACCCCAACAAGGCGAAGTCATGCCCATGTCGTTCCGGGTCGCGCTCACCGCGACCTTCGTCCTGCTCTCAGCCGGCGCGGCCTGCGCCCAGCAAGCCGGCATGGCCAACCTGGACCGCGTCGAAGTGGCCGGCAGGAAGACGGAGGTCTCGCCGTGGTTCCGTGCCGAGAGCCCGCATTTCGTCGTGTACTCGGACACCCGCGAGGAGGACGTCGCGCCCCTGCTGGACAACCTGGAGAAGCTGGACCGGCTGCTGCGGGCCTACCTCCTGCCGGCCGGCCCCGCCGAGTCGCAGGCCGAGCCGCCGGCATCGAAACTGACGCTGTACTACCACGCCAGCCTGTCGGGCCTGCGGGCGGTCCCGGGCAGCGTGCCGGTCGATGCCGTCGGCCTGTACACCAGCTGCGCCGAGGGGGTGCAGGGCTTCGGCGTTCACCTGGAACGCATGGCCGCGCTGGACGACGAGCAACTCGAGAAGGCGCCGCTGAACGATTCGCTGACGCATGTCTTCGAGGCCTATGCGCGGCACTTCCTCTATCGCCATACCGACATCCGCAGCCCCGCGTGGTTCATCGATGGCTTCGCCCAGTACTTCTCCAGCGTGCGGTTCTCGGCGCAGCAGACGGTCGTCGGGCGGGCGCCCAGGGACGTCGCCGGCTACCTCAGGTTCCTGGGGGCGGGGCGCAAGTACCACCTCGAATGGGAGGATGTGCTGGCGCATCGGCTGGCTGACGCGCACGGCCATGGCGGCGAAGCCGGCGCGCGTCTCGAGTTCCAGGCGAAGTCCTGGCTGCTGACGCACTACGCACTGTCCTCGGACGACAACCGCAAGCGGCTCAGCCGCTATCTCCGGCTGGTCGGTGACGGCGCGTCGCCGACCGCGGCGTTCGAACGGGCCTTTGGCCTGACAAGCGCGGCGCTCGGCCCGGCGATGTGGCGCTACGGCCAGCGCGGCATGGAAGTGCTGCGAGGTGCGCCCCAGTCGCTCCCCCCGACGCCGGTCCGTTTCCGGACGCTCACGCGGGGAGCGGGCGAGTTCGTGCTGGTGGACGCCGCCCTGCGGTCCTGCCCGGGCCGGCAGGTCGGCGAGTCCCTGCTGAAGGAAGCCTCCGAGCTGGCGGCCAGGTTCCCGGAGGATCGGCCAGGGCGACTCACCTGGAGCCGGGCGCAGATCGACTGGGGTGATCCGCAGGCGGCGCTCTCCCGGCTGGAGGCCGACCTGCGGGACGACGACACGGGCTTCGAGGCTCCTTACCTGGCGGGCAGGGCGCATCTCAGTCTTGCGGGGCGCGGCGAAGGCGCGTCCCGGGCGGCTCATCTCCAGGCGGCGCGGCAGCACTTGCAACGCGCGCTGGCGTTGAACCCGCGATCACCCGAAGTCGCTCTCGCAGGGTTCAAGGCGGAGGTCGCCGCGGCGGACCCGCCGGATGACGCCGCGTTTCAAGGCGTCATTGCCGTCTGGCAGACCGCGCGAGACGTGGACGCGCTCACCCGCTTCGCGGCGCTGGCCTATGCGCTGACCGGCAAGGCGGACGAGGCGTACCAGGCCCTGGGCACGCTCGCGCAGAACGGGGAAGTCCCGGCCGCCATGGCGCAATGGGCGCGCGAGTGGCAGGGGCGACTCGAGACCGGCGTGACGCGCGGCGAACTCCTCGCCGAGTTGCGCCGGACCGACGTGCCGGACGTGCCGGTCAAGGAATGGACCCTCAACAAGCGGCGCGTGTTGCAGAAGGTCGAACTCAGCGCGGGTCTGGAGGCTGCGGACGCCTTCATCAAGGATCGGCAGCAGCAGAGCGATGGCGGGCCGCCCCCAGGCAACGCCGCGGGCGGCGCAGGGAGGCGGTAGGGCGCAGACGCCGCCGGCTGCCCGTCGGCCTTGGCGCCGGCCCCGGCGCGCCGGTTGCCCCTTCCTGCCTCCACCTCCCGGAGCTACCCCCATGCAGCCAACGACCGCTGAGTCCGCCCCGTCTTCCGCCGTGAGCCCCAGCGCTTCGACGCTCACCGGCCATTGCCTCTGTGGCGCCGTCACGATCACCGTGGCAGGCCACCACGACCCGCGCGTCGGCGCCTGCCATTGCCGGATGTGCCAGCGATGGACCGGCGGCCTGTTCCTGTGCTTCACCGCCGACGTCTCCGCCGTGACCGTCACGGGCGAGGTCGCGCGCTATCGCTCGTCCTCCTTCGCCGAGCGCGCCTTCTGCCCGCGCTGCGGCTCGCACCTCTGGTTCAACGACGTCGACGACGCCGGCCAGCCCAAGGGCTACGAACTCATGCCGGGACTGTTCGATGCGGCTCGGGCCTGGCCGCTGCGGTCCGAGATCTACGTCGACCGGGCGATGGCCGCCGTGCCCCTCGCAGGCGACCATCGCCGCAAGACCCGCGCGGAGTACGAGGCCGACAACCCGTTCATCGAAGGCGACCTCGAGTAGCGCTGGAGCGACCGGCCCGGGCGCCGCGGCCCTTGCCGTGCGATGGCGGAGCCGGAGGCGCGAGGGGCAGGGCACCCGGGCAGGGTGACGGTATTCCGGGTTTTCCCTCAATGATCCTAGGGGGGCGCCCCGCCGCTGCATACAAGGCGCATCGCGCCGTGCTTCCTAGACTGCGCCTCGCCCGATGCATGTTGCATCGCGGGCGCATCCACTCAGGGAGACACCATGACCCAGTCAGCTTCGTTGCGACGCGCCTTGCGCGCCCTGGTCCTGTGCGGCACCTTCGCGGCCGCCGGCGCCTCGGCCCAGGTCGGTCCGGACCCCACGTCCGCCAGCCTCAATGCCACCGCCGGACCGTTCGCGGTCTCGACCAGCAACGTGGTGCTCGCGCGCGGTTTCGGCGGCGGCACGATCTACTACCCCACCGCGACCGGGCGCTACGGCGTCGTGGCCATCAGCCCGGGCTTCACCGCCACGGAGTCCAGCGTCGCCTGGCTCGGCCGCCGCCTGGCCACGCACGGGCTGGTGGTCATCACCATCAACACCAACACCACGCTCGACCAACCCGCCAGCCGCGCCACGCAGCTGATGGCGGCGCTCAACCACGTCGTCAACAGCGCGAGCAGCACGGTGCGCAGCCGCGTGGACAGCACCCGCCTGGCGGTAGCGGGACATTCGATGGGCGGGGGCGGCGCGCTGATCGCCGCGCAGAACAACCCGACGCTCAAGGCCGCGCTGCCGCTGACGCCGTGGAACCTGAGCAGCAGCTTCACGCAGGTGCGGGTGCCGACGCTGATCGTCGGCGCGGATGGCGACGCGGTGGCCTCGGTGGCCGTGCATGCGCGGCCGTTCTACGCGAGCCTGCCCGCCACGACCTTCAAGGCCTATGCCGAGCTCAACGGCGCGAGCCACTTCACGCCCAACAGCACCAACACGCCGATCGGTCGCTACGGCACCGCGTGGATGAAGCGCTTCGTCGACGCGGACAGCCGCTACTCGCCCTTCCTCTGCGGCGCGCCGCACGAGGCCTACGCCACGGCGCTGGTGTTCGACCGCTACAGCCAGAACTGCCCGTACTGAGCCCGCAGCCGCAGGAGGACGCCATGTCGCACTCGTCCGATCGACCCCGGGGCCGGCGCATCGCCTGGGCCCTTGCCGCCGGCCTCGGCTCGGCGATCCTCCTGGTCTGGCTGGCCGCCGCGGCGCTCGCCCCGGCGGCCGCGGAGGAACCCGCCGCGGTGTTCCCCTGGGCGCGCACCCCGGCCGCGGCGTCGTCGTCCGAATCGGGGACACCGCCCGGCACGACGCCCGTCGTCGCAGGGCAGGGGACGTCGGCGTCGCCGGCATCCTCGCAGGCGTCGGCGGGGTCGGACCTTGCCAGCACGTCCTCCAGCGTGTTCCGGGTCGATGCGCAGGGCCGGCTGGTCGTCGACCAGGCGATGCGGCTGCGGGTCGAGGCGTTGCTGGCGCTCCATGAAGGCGACGCGCTGGCCGCGCGCCTGGACGCGGAACTGGCGGGGCTGACGCCGGCCGCCGCCGCGCGGGCGCGCGAACTGGTCGCGCAGTTCGAGGCCTACCAGGACGCGCAGGCCGCTGCGTTCCCGCCGGGCAGGGCGCCCTTGGTGCCCGAGGAGGGGCTCGCGCAACTGCAGGCGATGCAGGCGCTGCGGGCCAGCCACTTCGGCGCCGACGCGGCGCGGCAGATGTTCGCGCAGGACGATGCCGTCGCGCGCCGGATCCTCGAGCTGATGCGGGAGGACACCTCCACCGCGCGCAGCATGGAGGAGAAGGCGATGCGGGCCCAGGTGCGCTATGACCAGGAGCGCGGTGCGGTTCCGCCTTGACGCCGCGACGCGCGCCCGGGAGCATGCCGCCATGACCTCTGGCGACACCGTCGAGCCTCGCCTCGGCCTGCTGGGTGACAGCTTCATCTACGCCAGCGCGGCCTTGCGGTCGCGCGTCTGCCGGCACTCCGCGACGCTGGCCTGCGCGCTGACGCCGCAGCCGCTGAGCATCAGCGCCGACGGCCAGCAGTGGCGAGGTCACCTGATGGCGATCCGCCCGTTTTCCTGGCGTGCCATCGACTCGGGCGGGCAACCCGTCGTGCTGATCGACCTGGAGCCCACCCATCCGCGCTACAACACCTTCAGCCACTGGCCCGACCGCGCGCCGGTGCGCGTGCTCGACGCCCACGGCTTCGCCGGCCTGCGCGATTGCGCGCGCGCCTTCGCGCATCGGACCCTGAGCGGCCGGCGCCTGCAGGCGTCGGTGCAGTTGCTGGTGGGCAGCGTCGCCGACAGCGTGGCACCGCACCGACCGCTGGAGGTCCGCGTGCGGCAGATGATGGCCGCATTGCGCCTGGACCCGTCCCTGGACCTGACGGCGCTGGGCGCGGCGGTGGGCCTGTCCGCGGCGCAGGCCTCGCGCGGCTTCGTGCGCTCGCTCGGCATCACGGCGCGGCAGTACGCGCTGGCCGCCAAGATCCAGCGCGCGGCCATGTTCTTCGGCAGCGGCCGCGCGCTGACCAGCATCGCGCAGGCGTCCGGGTTCACCGATTCCGCCCACCTGGCCAAGGTGTGGATGCGCTGTTACGGTGACTGCCCGTCGCGCTACTTCGCCCAGCACGACGGCTCGCTCGACGGCCGCGTCGACCACGCCTGGCGGCAGCGCGTGAGCCTGTCGGAGACCTTCAACTGAGCCCTTCGTGACACGCCCGACGCTCTGGCATCGACTTCGACATGCGGCTGTTCATGCGCCTGGCCTGGGCGTGCTGCTGCTGGCCGTGCGCAACTACGTGCTCCACCAGAGCGCCAACCAGGCGGGCAGCATGGCGTTCTCGATGGTGCTGTCGATGTTTCCGCTGCTGGTGCTGCTGTCCGCGGGCGCGGCGTACATCGGCGCTCCCGGCGATGCCGCGGCGCTGGCGCGGCGTGTGGCCGAGTACGCGCCGCCGCTGGTGCGCGGCGCCTTGCAGCCGGTCGTCGACCAGGTGCTGGCGCAGCGCAGCCAGACGCTGGTGACCATCGGCCTGTTCGTCACGCTGTGGACCGCGTCCTCCGGCATGCAGGCAGTCCGCACCGCGCTCAACCGGTCCTACGGCATCGAGCGCGGGCTGTCGTTCTGGCGGGCGCGCCTGAAGGTGACGGTGTTCACCGTGGTCGTCGGTGGCGGCATCCTCCTCACCTTCAGTTCCATCATCGTCATGCCCTACGTGTGGGAGGCGCTGGAGCGCAGCACCGGCGTGGGCAAGGAGACGCTCTGGCTGCGCAACAGCGTGCGCTACGGCCTGGCATTCCCGATGCTCACCGTGCTGTACGCGCTGCTGTATGGCTGGCTGCCCGACATCCGCCAGCGCCTGCGCACCGTGCTGCCCGGCGCCGTCGTCGGCGCGGCGCTGTGGGTGGCGCTGGTGGCGGTGCTGTCGTACTCGCTGCGCAGCGCCGGGAAGCTGGCGCTGCTGTACGGCAGCTTCGCCGGCGTGGTGGCCACGCTGGTGTTCCTCTACCTCAGCGCGGCGACGCTGATCTATGGGGCTGAGGTGAATGCGGTGATCCGGGGGAGGTTGGTCGGGGCGGGGAATGACCTGGAGGAGGCTGAGCGGTGAATCGGCGATCGGGGAAGCTGCATGCCGGTAGCAGCCGAGGCCTTCCTTTGCGCGCCAACACGCTTGGCCCTGCGTCGGGTTATCGAGGGCCAGCAGCCCGGTCACTTCGAGGTCCGGATGGTCGGCGAAGTGGTCGTCAGGTACAGCGACCGGCCGGTATCCGCCGGCTTGGCCGCGCCGCGGTCCCGGCAGGCCAGCGCGTCGCCGTGTTTCTTCACCAGCTTGCTCAGCGTGGCCCGCTGCATGTTGCAGATGCGCGCGGCCTCGCTGATGTTGCCGTTTCCGACGGCCATCGCCTCCATCACGAACTGACGCTCGACGTTGACCACCGCCGCGCGCTTGGCTTCGCGCAAGGAGGCGCAGCCGCGTTCGCCACTGCGCTGCGCCGCCGCTTCCCGCAGCCCCGGTGAGCTGGTGAGCAGCGTGTCGACGTCGATGCAGCCCGCCGTCGTGCTCAGGCAGGCTCGCACCAGCGTGTGCTCGAGCTCGCGCACGTTGCCCGGCCAGTTCAGCGATCGCAGCAGCGCCAGCGCCTCGTCGCTGATCGCCTTGGGCGGCCCGGTGGTGGTCTGCGCCACGCCGCGCAGCAGGTGCGGCACCAGCAGGTCGAGGTCCTCCGGCCGCTCGCGCAGCGGCGGCAGGTCCACCCGCAGCACGTCCAGCCGGAAGAACAGGTCCGAGCGGAAGCCGCCTTGCTGCGACAGCGAGAACAGGTCGACGTTGCAGGCCGCGACGATGCGCACGTCGGCCTTGTGCGTCTGGTCGTCGCCGACCGCGCGGAACGACGCGTCCTGCAGGAAGCGCAGCAGCACCACCTGGCCGCGCGGCGACAGCGCCTCGATCTCGTCGAGGAACAGCGTGCCGCCTTCGGCCTCGCGCACCAGGCCCCGGCGCGTGCGCGCCGCATCGGTGAAGGCGCCGCGCGCGTGGCCGAACAGCTCGCTCTCGATCAGCGTGTCCGGCAGCGCGCCGCAGTTGACAGGAATGAAGGCGCCATCGCGCCGCGGACCCAGGTAGTGGATGGCGCGCGCCACCAGGTCCTTGCCGGTGCCGGTCTCGCCGACCACCAGCACCGGCGCCGCGCAATCGGCATAGCGTGCCACCAGGTCCAGCGCCTTGCGCAAGCCCGCGGACGTGCCCACGAGCATCGCGTCCAGCGTCCCCGGGTGAGCCTTGGTTGGGGTGCTCATCGTGTCGCCTCCCTGGCCTGACATCGGTCGGCAGGCAGTGTACGGAAGGCCGTTTGCCGAGCACCTCCCTAATGTTGACGACCGTTACAACCCAGGCGCGATCGGGCCATCCGTGCCATTGCGACACGGCCGTGTCGCGATCGACACAGGGCCTCGCGAGGCCCGCCACGACGGCATCGCGGCCTTGCCCGCGGTCGCGCGGGTCCGTGTCGGCGGTGACTCGGACGATGTGACGCAGATCACGATTGCCTCAATCAAATCAAGGACTTGAGGCGGGCCGGCCACCTGGCACGGTTTACGCATGGTCAGCTGGCATGACCACCCCTCCGTCCAGCGCCGACGTGGCCGCGATGATCCTGCGCTACGTCATCGCGCATCCCGGCGCCTGCGATTCCATCGATGGCATCTGCGATTGGTGGCTGGTGCGGCAGCAGCGCGACGACCTGCGCAGCGCCGCCGAGGCGGCGCTGGTGCTGCTGGTGGCAGATGGCCGCATCGAGGTCATCACCCAGGTCGACGGCAGCACCGTCTATCGCGCCTTGCCGCCCGCGCGGCATTGACGGATGCGCACCGCCATGCCCGCCATCGCCTCGAACCGCCCGCCGGACTTCCAGATGGAAGGCCTGTGGGCCGCGCTCGGCCGGCTGGACCGCATGCTCGAGCGCGCCGCCAACGCGGCCGATGCCGCGGCGGTCCCGGCGGCTGCGGGCGCGCAGCCCGAGCCGTATCGCGGCCTCTACGTCACGACGCAGGACGTGCAGCGGCTGGTCCGCCAGGGGCCCGGCGAACCGTGGCTGGCCGGCCACGGCCCGGGTGCCGGCGCCGTGGAGCCCGCCGCGCCGCCGCCGATGCCCGAGAGCTCGCGTTTCCCATGGCTGCAGCAGGCCTTCGGGCTCGACACCATCGACCTGGACATCGTGCTGGTCGCGCTCGCGCCCGAGGTCGACCTGCGCTACGAGCGGCTCTATGCCTACCTGCAGGACGACGTGACGCGGCGCAGGCCCACCGTCGACCTCGTGCTCAACCTGCTGTGCGCGTCGCGCGACGCCAAGATCCTCGCGCGCGCCCGCTTCGGTCCCGAGGCGCCGCTGGTGCGGCACCGGCTGGTGCAACTGGCCGGCGATGCCGGCGCGATCGGCACGCCGCTGCTGTCGCAGGCGATCAAGCTCGAGGAACCGGTGGTGCGGCTGCTGCTGGGCCAGCCCTGGCTGGACGCGCGGTTGCGCGGCGTGGCGCGGTTCACCGCGGCGCCCGAGGCCGGCGAGGGCGGAGCGGCCGACACGCTGGCGCTGAGCCTGTCCAAGGCGCTGGCCGACGGCAGCGGCCCGCAGTTCTACCTGGAGGGCGAATCCAGTGCCGGCCAGGAGGCCGCGGCGGCGAAGCTCGCGGCGCGGCTGGGGCAGTCGCTGATCGTCGTCGACCTCGTGCGCGCCGCCGATCCGGCCGACCAGTTCGCGACCACGCTCGAACTGCTGCTGCGCGAGGCGCACCTGCTGTCGGCGGTCGTCCACCTGCAGGGGCATGACGCGCTGACGAACGCGGAGCGCGGCACGCTGGCGCAGGCCCTCGCGGCGCGGACGCCGGCGACGGGGCTCGTGATCGTGATGTCGGGCGCCCGGCCCTGCGATCCGCGCTTTCGCGGCATGGCGTCGGTGCCGGTGGCCGCGGCCGGCTTCCGCGACCGCCGTGCCGCCTGGACCGCCGGCCTGCGCGGCCAGCGCATCGAGCTCGATCCCCGCGCCCTCGATGACCTCGCCGCGCGGTATCCCCTCGACGAGGCGCAGATCGCCGCCGCCACGGCGCATGCGGCGCGCCAGTCCGCCTTGGAGCAGACCACGCCCGACCCGGCCGCGCTGGCCCGGGCCGCGCGCCAGCAGCTCTCGCGCGACCCCGGCACGCTGGCGCGCAAGCTCGCCCCGCTGCATGTCTGGAACGACCTCGTGTTGCCGCCGGACGCGATCGCCCAGCTCAAGGAGATCTGCCGCCAGGCGCGCTTTCGCCATGTCGTGTTCGGCGACTGGGGCTTCGACCGCAAGCTCTCCGTCGGCAAGGGCCTGAGCGCGCTGTTCAGCGGCCCGCCCGGCACCGGCAAGACGATGGCGGTGGAGGTCATCGCCAACGACCTCGGGCTGGACCTGTTCAAGATCGACCTGTCGCAGGTCGTCAGCAAGTACATCGGCGAGACCGAGAAGAGCATCGACCGCCTGTTCCTCGAGGCGCGCGCGGGCAACGCGATCCTGTTCTTCGACGAGTGCGACGCGCTCTTCGGCAAGCGCACCACAGTGCAGGACGCGCACGACCGCTACGCCAACATCGAAGTCGCCTACCTGCTGCAGAAGCTCGATGAACACGAGGGCCTGAGCATCCTGGCGACCAACCTGCGGCAGAACCTGGACGTGGCCTTCACCCGCCGGCTCGGCTTCATCGTCGACTTCCCGTTCCCCGACGAGGACAGCCGGCGCCGGCTGTGGGAATCGATCTGGCCGCCCAAGGTGCCGCGCAGCCAGGACCTGGACCTGGGTTTCCTGGCCGCCAACTTCAAGGTGCCCGGCGGCGCGGTGAAGAACATCGCGGTGGCCGCGGCCTTCCTGGCGGCGGAGCAGGGCGGCGAGCTCAAGACCGAGCACCTGCTGTGGGCCGCGCGGCGCGAGATCGAGAAGTCCGGCCGGCGCGTCGCCGGCAGCGAGTTCGGCCCCTACGCGGCGCGCGTGGAGGCGTTGGCCCGGGCGGGAGATCGTCATGCTGCATGAGGTCACCGACAGCCTGGAGGCCTTCTTCAAGCAGCCGGGGCTGGCGCCGCCGCTGCGCGACGCGGCGATCCGCTTCGACCGGCCGACCGATCCGTACGCGCTCGACCAGACCACGGTCAACCTGTTCCTGTTCGAGGTGCGCGAGCACCTGGAGCTGCGCAACAACGAGCCGGTGACGCGCCGGGTCGGCGGCCAGTCGCTCGTGGTGCCGCCAGCGTGGCGCGCCAACTGCCTCTACCTGGTCACCGCCTGGCCGGTCGGCGGCACCGACCTGCCCAAGCAGGAGCACCAGCTGCTGGGCCAGGTGCTGCAGCTGATCGCCGGTTCGCCGGTGATCCCGCCGGCCTTCCTGACGCCGGCGCTGCAGGCGCAGGAGCCGCCGCTGCCGATGCTGATGGTGCAGCCCGACGGCGTGCGCAACCCGGCGGAGTTCTGGGCCGCGATCGGCAACCGGATCAAGGCCTCGCTGCTGCTGTCGGTGACGGTGTCGCTGGAGGTCTTCGAGACCGAGACCTATCCCAGCGTCATCACCAGCGAGATCCGCCTGGAATCGCTGCCCGACGGCGCGGCGCTGGAAGCGCCGTTCTTCCGCATCGGCGGCGTGGTGCGCGACAACGCGTCGGTGCCGGTAGCCAATGCCGGCGTCCAGCTGCTGGGGCGCGGCCGCAGCACGCTGACCGACGCCGAAGGCAAGTTCTCGCTGTCGGCCGTCGCGGCGGGCAGCTACACCCTGCGCGTGACGGCGGGCGCCGTCACGCGGGACCGTGCCATCGTCGTCCCGGCCCCCGCGGTCGCGGGCTACGACGTGCAGTTGATCTGACCGAGAGAGGGCATCGATGGCTAACTATTTCGCACCCGGCGTCTACGTCGAAGAAGTCCCGCCCGTCGCCCGGCCGATCGCCGGCGTGGGCACCAGCACGGCCGCCTTCATCGGCGTGGCCGACCGGCTCGATCCGGCCGATGTCGGCAAACCGAGGAAGTTCACCAACTGGGGTGAGTTCGCCACCTTCATCGTCGGCGCCGGCGCCACGCCGACGACGCCCATCCACACCACCGCCAACCGCATGCTGGCGCTGGCGGTGTTCGGCTTCTTCGCCAACGGCGGCACCACCTGCTACGTGGTGCCGGTCGCGGCCGGCGGGCTGGCCAACCTGCAGGCGCCGCTGGAGACGCTCAAGGCCTTCGACGACATCGCCATCGTCGCCGCGCCCGGCGCGCAGGGCACCGCCGCCAAGGTCCAGCTGATGGACCACTGCTTCGAGATGCAGGACCGGGTGGCCGTGCTCGACGGCGAGCACGCGCCCGCCTCCGACAGCACGCCCGCCGACATCTACGGCGGCCCCATGCCCGGCGGCGGCCCCTCCACGCCGGACAAGTTCAGCTACGGCGCGATCTACTTCCCGTGGGTCAAGGTCTTCAATCCGCTGTTCACGGGCACCGGGCCGGAGACCGAGCTGATCGACCAGCCGCCCAGCGGCCACGTGGCCGGCATCTGGGCCCGCGTGGACGCCACGCGCGGCGTGCACAAGGCACCGGCCAACGAGGGCGTGATCGGCATCGTCGACCTGGAGCGGCCGATGGGCAAGGACAAGCAGGTCAGCCTGAACCCCCCCGGCATCAACGTGATCCGGCCCTTCGGCGGCTCGCCGATGGTCTACGGCGCGCGCACGCTCGGCGGCGACCGCAACGGGGAGTACCGCTACCTCAACGTGCGGCGCTTCATGAACTTCCTGAAGGAATCGATCGACGAGGGCACGCAGTTCGTCGTCTTCGAGCCCAACTCGCCGGCGCTGTGGCAGCGGATCATCCGCTCGGTCAGCGACTTCCTCTACAACCAGTGGCGCGACGGCGCGCTGTTCGGCGCGACAGCGAAGGAAGCCTTCTTCGTCAAGTGCGACCTCGAGACCAATCCGGCCAGCGAGCGCGAGGCCGGGCGCGTCATCACCGAGATCGGCGTGGCGGTCGTCAAGCCCGCGGAGTTCGTCATCTTCCGCATCCAGCAGAACACCGGCGCCTGAGGAGAGCAGACATGGCCAGAAAAGATCCCTATCGCAACTTCCGCTTCCTGGTGGAGATCGACGGCATCGTGCAGGCCGGCTTCGCGGAGTGCAGCGGCTTCGGCTCCAACATCGAGGTGGTCGAGTACCGCGAGGGCGGCGAGGTCGCCACCGTGCGCAAGCTGCCCGGCAAGGTGTCCTATCCCGACATCACGCTCAAGTGGGGCGTGACTGACTCGCGCGAGCTCTACGACTGGCACCTGGCCGCGGTCAACGGGACCATCGACCGGCGCAACGGCTCGATCATCCTGCAGGACGACGCGGGGCAGGAGAAGGTGCGCTGGAACTTCTTCAGCGCCTGGCCCAGCAAGTACGACGGGCCGGACTTCAACGCCAAGGGCAACGACGTGTCGCTGGACGCGCTGACGGTGAGCTGCGAACGCGTCGAGCGCGCCTGAACCGGGGTGCACCATGTTCCAGACCGAGTTCGAGTTCACGCTGCCGCTGGGGTATGTCGATGCCGACGGCGACCTGCATCGCGAGGGCGTGATGCGCCTGGCCACCGCGGCCGACGAGATCCTGCCGCTGCGCGACCCGCGGGTGCAGGGCAACGAGGCCTACCTGACCATCATCCTGCTGTCGCGCGTGCTGTCGCGGCTCGGCTCGGTGGGGCAGGTCACGCCCAAGGTGGTCGAGGGCCTCTACGCGGCCGACCTGGCCTACCTGCAGGAGTTCTACAACCGCATCAACCGCAGCGGCCGCGCCACGATCGAGGCCGCCTGCCCGAAGTGCGCGCACGAGTTCGCGATGGAGATGAACAGCCCGGGGGGATCGTAGGCTACCCCCTGTCCGCGCTGTACAGGGAGGTAGCCTTCGTCGCCTACCACTTCCACTGGTCGCACGAGGACGTGCTCCTGCTCGAGCACAAGGAGCGCCAGCGCTGGGTGGAGGAGATCTCCGCGATCAACGACAGAGCCAACAGCGAAGCCGTTCAGTGACACCACAGGAGTCGACGTGAACCGATGGCAAGCATGGGCAGGGCGTCTGCGCGCGCGGCATGGCCGCGTCGACGCGTGGCGCGCGGCCGGCGAGATGGCGCTGCGACGCGGCGCCGGCGCGGTCGGCACCGTCGTGCAAGCGCACGCGGGACCGGTCGTCCACCAGCACCTGCGGCTGGCGGTCACGGCGCGTTTCCCGCTGAGCCTGCGCGCCCGGCCGGCGGCGCCGATGGTGCTGCGCCAGCCGATGCCCGCGGGTGCCCTGCAGGCGCCCGCCGAGACCCCTCGCATGACCATCGCGAGCGCCGGACCCGATGGCCGCCCGGGGCGGCCCGGACCCGCGGGACCGGACGGCGCGCCCGGACATCCGGGCGAGATGGCGAGCGCGCCGATGACGCACCGCATGGCCGCGCCGCTCTTCGTGCCGGCCAGGGAGGCGACCGCGCGGCCGATGCTGGCGGCGTCGCCGTCCGCGCCGGTGCTGCGTGCCGGGGTCCAGCCGATCGCGCCGGTCGCGGCCGCGCATGCGGCGCAGATCGCGACGCGCCTGCGCCGCGGCGCCACGCGCGAGGAACTGCCGCCGGCCCCGTCCGCGGCGGTGCTGACCGCGCCGGGACGCGCGGCGGCGCGCGCCGCCGAGGCCGAGGCGAAGGCCGCCGTGCAGGCCGCCGCCCGCCAGCAGCCGAGCGCGCCGCCTCAGGCACCCGCCGCGCCCGCGGTGGACGTCGACGCGCTGACCGGCCTGGTGATCCAGCAGATCGACCGCCGCCTGGTCGCCTGGCGCGAACGGATGGGGAGGGTCTGAGCGATGGCACTGGCCAAGGCCCGCATCACCGTCGAGCACACCGGGGCGCAGTTCGACGTCATGTTCAACCCCGAGGAGTACAGCCTCAACAAGGACAACAACTTCGCCTCGCAGGCGATCCCGGGGCTGGGCTCGCCGATCCTGCAGTTCGTGCACGGCAACCTGCGCACGCTGGAGATGGAGCTGTTCTTCGACACCACCGACACCCGCGCCGACGTGCGCGGCCAGACGCAGAAGGTGGTGGACCTGCTCAAGATCGATTCCGAGCTGCATGCGCCGCCGGTGCTGCGCGTGGCCTGGGGCTCGCTGCAGCTGCGCTGCGTGCTGACGCGGGCGAACCAGAAGTTCATCAAGTTCCTCGAGGACGGCCGGCCGACGCGGGCCCGCATCACCGTCAGTTTCAGCGAGTTCATCGATCCGGAACGCGAGGCCAAGGAGGTCAACCGCCAGACGGCCGACTTCAGCAAGGGCTGGACGGTGCAGCGCGGCGACACGCTCCAGTCGATCGCGTGGCGCTTCTACGAGGACCCGGCGCTGTGGCGTCCGATCGCGATCGTCAACGGCATCGACGATCCGCGCAGCCTCGTGCCCGGGCAGGCGCTGCGCGTGCCGGCGCTGCCCTTCACCGATCCGGCCACCGGGGAGGTGAGCTCATGAGCCGCCTCGCCCCGGAATGCACGATCCGCATCAACGGCGACACGATCCCCGCGGCGCTGCGCGCCTCGATCGTCAGCCTGAGCCACACCGACGGCATGGAGGGCGCGGACCGCGTCGAGCTGAGCATCGCCAACACCTCGCTGCAGTGGCTGGACCATCCGCTGCTGCAGGTCAACAACGAGTTCCGGCTGTCGCTCGGGTATGCGCCGGGGCCGCTGGAGGAAGTCTTCGTCGGCGAGATCACCGGCGTGGAACCCTCGTTCCCGTCCAGCGGCATCCCGATGATCCGGCTCACCGCGCAGGACTACCTGCAGCGGCTCACCGTCGGCACCAAGGACCGCGCCTTCGCGATCAAGATCCCCACGGTGGGCAACTTCCCGCTGCCGGACTCGGCGGTGGCGGCGCTGGTGGCCGGCACCAACGCGCTGATCCCGGCGCTGGACCCGGTCGGCGGCACGCTGTCGACGCTGGTGGGCCTGGCCACCTACCTGAGCTTCCCGCAGTTCGCGCAGATGGGCGTGCGGCGCCAGAGCGGCGTCAACGACTTCCAGTTCCTGAGCGAGGTGGCCAAGGAGAACGGCTGGCAGATGTACATCGACCACACGGCCGAGCCGCATGGCCGGGTGCTCAAGTTCCAGTTCCTGATCCAGGACTACGCGCCCAGCCTGACGCTGAAGTGGGGCGCCTCGCTGACCGACTTCACGCCGCGCATCACCACCGTGGGCGAGATCGAGGGCGTGGCCGCCAAGGTCTGGGTCGACAGCATCAAGATGGACTTCACCATCGCGCTGAACTGGGACTACGACCGCGCGATGTTCAAGCTCTCGATCACGCCGGGCGGCCAGCTCGGCGAGCTGCTCGCGCCGGGCAAGGTCACCACGATCAAACCCACCAGCTACGCCACCGCGCCGTCCAAGATCCTCACCGAGCTGCTGCCCAAGCTCAACAACCGGCTGACCGGCTCCGGCAGCACCGTCGGCGATCCCCGCATCAAGGCCAGCCGCGTCGTCAACCTCGAGGGGCTGGGCGACCAGTTCGGCGGCCTGTACCGCATCACCTCGGCCACGCACACGCTGGACGGCAGCGGCTATCGCACCAGTTTCCAGGCGCGCAAGGAAGTGTGGTTCGGCGCGGTGCCGCTGCCCAAGGGGCGCGGCGGGCTGGTGCGGCTGCAAGGGCAGTTCACCGTGTGAGCGGCGACAGGAGCAGGAACACCCACCATGGATGAACAACTCTTCGAGCGACTGGACCACCTCGGCGTCGAATCGCTGAAGGAGGGCTTCGCGATCTCACCCGGCGTCGTGACCAGCAACTTCGACGCGATGTCGGAAGGGCGGGTGCAGGTGCGCATCCCGTCGATCCCCGGCATGGAGCCCTGGTGCCGGCTGCCGTCGATGGGCGGCGGCTCGGGCCGCGGCTTCATCTGGGTGCCGCAGGTGGACGACGAGGTGCTGGTGGCCTTCGCGCAGAACGACGCGGCGGCCGCCTACGTGCTGGGCGGGCTGTGGAGCACCCGGGACCGCCCGCCGCTGACGCTGCAGAGCGACTTCCTGGTCAAGCGCCTGATCAAGACCGGCCTGGCCGGCGGCGTCGGCCACGAGGTGGAGTTCGACGACGCGCTGCAGTCCATCACCATCACCACGAGCACCCGCCAGAAGGTCACGATCGATCCGCTGCAGATCAAGCTGGAGAACACCGCCGGCACGCTGTCGATCGCGATGGACAACAAGACGCAGACGATCACCGTGCAGTCGGCGCTGAAGATCGAACTCAAGGCGCTGCAGATCGCGCTCGAGGGCACGCAGGTCGACATCAAGGGCAGCGTCGTCAACATCCAGTCCGCCGGTCCCTGCAGCGTGCAGGGCCTGCCGATCAAGCTCAACTGACGGAGGGACGACACCATGCCTCCCGCAGCCCGCGTGGGCGACCCCACCGGTCATCCTGGCGTCATCACCGGCCCCGGCGTGGCGATGGTGCTCATCGGCGGCATGCCCGCCGCGGTCGTCGGCGACCTGCACGCCTGCTCGATGCCGCCGACCGCCGGCCCGCATCCGCCCACGCCGATCGCCAAGGGCAGCGCCACGGTGCTGATCGCCGGCCGGCCGGCCGCGCGCGTCGGGGACATGAGCGGCTGCGGCGCGCCCATCGTGATGGGCTGCCCGCTGGTCGAGATCGGGGGCTGAGGCCATGGCCGCCGCGCAGACGCCGTCCACCTTCCTCGGCCAGGGCTGGGCGTTCCCGGTCGGCATCGAAGCCGGCCAGACCGCCACCGCCGCCTATGACGAGGACGTGCGCCAGGCCATCCTGATCATCGTCGGCACCAACCCCGGCGAGCGTGTGATGCGGCCCGACTTCGGCGCCGGCCTGAACGCGTTCGTCTTCGAGCCGCTGAACCCCGCCACGCTGGAGGCGATCCGCCAGCGCGTGATGGAGGCGCTGGTCGACTGGGAGCCGCGCATCGACGTGACGGCGGTGACCGCCGTCGCCGATGTCGCCGACGCCGGCAAGGTGCGCATCGAGATGAGTTACCGCGTGCGGGCGACCAACTCGCATGCGAACCTCGTCTACCCGTTCTACCTCGAAGAAGGATCGGCGCAGTGAACACCCCGCCCCGCGTCGAACTCGACGGCCGCGATGCGCCGGCGCTGCTGGCGCAGCTGCTCGCGCGCCGCGCCGGCTACACGCCGGAATGGCTGGCGGCGGACCGCGGCGCCGGCACCGGCCTGGCCGCGATCGCGGCCCGCTACCTGGAGGCGCTGACGCAACGCCTCGGCCAGGTGCCGGACAAGCTCAAGCTGGGTTTCCTGGACGTCGCCGGGCTCAGTCTGGTGCCCGCGCAGGAGGCGCGCGCGCCGGTCGTGTTCCGACTCTCCGACCAGGCGACGGGCGGCTCGGCGCCGGCCCGCACGCCGGTCGGGGCGCCGCCGCCGGCCGGCAGCAGCGAGCAGGTGCTGTTCGAGACCGAACGCGCCGTCGGCGTCACCGCCGGTCGCCTGGTGGAGCTGGTGAGCCTGTGGCCCGGCCGCGACCAGTACGTCGACCACGGCGCGGCCTACCTCGCCGGCCAGCCGGTCGAGCCCTTCGCCGCGCGGCTGCTGCGGCCGACGCCGCATGAGCTCTACCTGTCCCATCCGGTGCTGCTGGCACTGTCGGGCCGGGTCAAGCTGTCGGTCGAGTTCGAGCTGCAGCACGACGCGACCACGCCGCTGGACATCGTCTGGGAGTACTGGGACGGCGTGACCTGGCGCGGGTTCATCGACACCAGCACCGAATGCCGCGGCTCGGCGACGAGCGACGTCGCCGGTGACGAGGAGGACGGGGAGGACGACGAGGACCTCGACGACCAGGGCGTCGACACCGTCGTCACCGATGTGGACAGCACCAACGGTCTGACGCAGAGCGGCAGTTTCCAACTGGTGACCGACTGCGCTTCCGCCGGCAAGACGACGGTGAACGGCATCGAGGGCTACTGGCTGCGCGCGCGGCTCGACGAGTCGCTGCCGCCCGATCCGGGCCAGTCGCTGCCCGAGGTCGACACGATCCGCCTGTCCAGCACCGTCAACGGCGCGCTGCGCGGGCGCATCGCGGTCGGCCAGCCGGTGGCGCCACAGACCCAGACGGGGCAGGGCACGCCGGGCATCCTCGCGATCGCGGCGGAGTCACCGGTACCGTCCGCGCCCAACAGCCTCGGCGGCATCGTCCGCAATGACGCGGGCCAGCCGGTCGAGGGCGCGGTGGTGCGGCTGACCGACCCGGCGGACCCGACGCGCGCGGCCTACACCTCGCAGCCGACCGGCAAGACCGGCGCCTACCTGATCGCCAACGTCAACTTCACGCGCGACTACCTGTTCAGCGTCGCCTTCGCCGGCATCGTCTTCACCGCGCCGCAGGCCTCGCGGCACGCGCATCCCGCGCCGTCGGCCACTCGGAGCGTCGTGGACCTGACGCTGTCGGTCACCGGCCTGGCGCCGGACAAGGCCTTCGCCGACGGCGCCGCGCTCGACGTCAGCAAGCCCTTCTATCCGCTGGGCCAGCAGCCGCAGCCGGGCTCGGCCTTCTACTTCACCAGCGAGGAGGCCTTGGGCAAGCCGCTGGCGAAGGTGCGGCTGTTCGTCGGCCGCAGCCTGTCGCCGCAGGACCAGGGCGCCATCGCGGGTTCCGCCGCGCTGGCGCACCAGCTCGACTGGGAGTACTGGAACGGCCGGCTGTGGGCGCCGCTGCCGGTGAGCTCGAGCCTGGCCGGCTCGCAGCGCGACCTCGACCGCACCGAGGTCATCGACTTCACCGTGCCGATCGACATGGCGCCGGTCAGCGTCAATCAGCAGGAGGCGCGCTGGGTGCGCGTGCGCCTGCAGAGCGGCTCCTACGGCTTCAGCCGCACCGTCGGCTTCAACGCCGACGCGGCGGGCGGCGCGGTCAACACCTTCACCTACGTCGTCGCGCAGCCGCCGGTGCTGGGCGCGTTCTCGATCGGCTACACCTGGCAGTACGGGCCCTTCCACGCGGAACGCGTGCTGGCCCGCAACGATTTCCGCTTTGTCGACCGCACCGCCGAGGCGATGTGGCCCGGCACGACCTTCGCGCCGTTCGAGCGGGTCGGCGACCTGACCCCGGCGCTCTACCTGGGCTTCGACAAGGCGCCGCCGGTCGACCAGCTCGGCCTGTTCGTCGACGTCGTCGAGGCGCCGGACACGCCGGCCGGTCCGGCGCTGGTCTGGGAGTACTGGAACGGCGACGCCTGGACGCGCACGCCGGCCGACGACGAGACCGGCGCGCTGCGCCGACCGGGCATCGTCAACGTGCTGGCACAGGCGGACGACACCGAGCTGGCGCGCTTCGGCACGCCGCGCCACTGGCTGCGCGCCCGGCTGAAGGAGGACGGCCCGCCGGGCGAGCCCGTCTTCGCCGGCCTGCATGTCAACGCGGTGTGGGCGAGCGAGCGCCACACGCTTCACGACCTGCCCCTGGGCACCAGCAACGGCACGCCGGACCAGGTGTTCCTGCTGACGCAGACGCCGGTGCTGGCCGGCGAGCGCCTCGAGGTGCGCGAGCTCGGCGGCGCGCGCGCCAATGTCGAGTGGCGGATCCTGGCGATGGAACTCTGGCAGGGCGACAGCGCCGTGCTGGGCCGGCTGGAGCGGCTGCTGGCGGTCGAGTCGACCGAGCCCGGCGTGTCGCTCGGCCCGCTGCGGCTGACCCGCAACCGGCACAAGCAGGTCACCGAGGCCTGGGTGCTGTGGGAGCGGCGCGAGCAGCTGTTCTTCTCGTCGCCGACGGACCGCCATTACGCGCTGGACGGCGCCAGCGGGCGAGTGCGTTTCGGCGACGGCGTGTCGGGCCGCGTGCCGCCGGCCGGCGCGGCGATCCTGGCGCGCCGGATGAGCGTCGGCGGTGGCTCCCGCGGCAACGTGCCGGCCCGCGCGATCGCGCAGTTGCTGGGCGTCGTGCCCGGCATCGAGGCGGTCTTCAACCCGCGCGCGGCCGAGGGCGGCGCGGACGGCGAAGCGCCGTCGGCGGTGCTGGACCGCGGACCGCGCACGGTGCGCCACCGCGGCCGTGCGCTGACGCCTTCGGACTACGAGACGCTGGCGGTCGAGGCCTCGCCGGCGGTGAAGATGGTGCGCGCCATCGCCGGCCGCAGCCCCGGCGGACGGACGCTGCCGGGCTGGGTGACGGTGCTGATCGTGCCGGGCAGCCTGGACGCGCGGCCGCAGCCGTCGTTCGGCCTGCGCGAACAGGTGCGCCGCCACATCGAGGCGCGCGCGCCCGCCGATCTCGCCGCGCTGCACCGCATCCATGTGACCGGCCCGACCTACCTGCCGGTCGGCGTGTCGGCCCGCATCGTGCCGCTCGATCCGAGCCAGGCCGGTGCGGTCGAGCGCGCGGTGCGCGAAACGCTCGAGCGCTTCCTGCATCCGGTGGTCGGCGGCCCGGGGGGCACCGGCTGGGCGCTGGGGCGCGACGTGTACGTGTCGGACGTCGCGGCGGAGCTCGAACGCACGCCGGGCGTCGACCACATCGAGGCGCTCGACCTCGTCCTGGACGGCGTGCCGCAGGGCGAGTCGGTACGCGTGCCCGACGACGCGGTGGTGGCGGCCGGGACCCTGGTCCTGCGCCTGGACGAATCGGAAGCGTGACGCCATGAGCATCCCCCTGCCTCAACTCGACGATCGTCGCTGGTCGGACCTGGTCGAACAGGGCCGGGCGCTGATCCCGCTGGTCGCGCCGGCGTGGACCGACCACAACGCATCGGACCCCGGCATCACGCTGATGGAGCTGCTGGCGTCGGTGGCCGAGACGGACCTCTACCGCCTCAACCGCTTCACCGACGCGCAGAAGCGGCGCCTGCTGGCGCTGATGGACATCCGGTGCGCGCCGCCGCGGCCCGCGACGCTGGTGAGCGAGCTGCGCATCGCGGCGGGGCCGTCGCCGGTCGTGCTGCCGGCAGGCACCGAGTTCGACGGCATGCGGCTGGACGCCGCCGCGGCGCCGCTGCGCACGACCGCGCCGGTCGAGGTCGTCGACGCGGTGCTGCGCGCCGTGCAGCGCAAGGACGCGGCCGGGTTCCAGAACCTGACGGCGGCCTGGTCGCGGCAAGAGCCGTTCGCCGCCTTCGGCGACGACCCGGCGGTCGGCGCGGAATGCCAGATCGGCTTCGACCGCGCGTTGCCGGCGGGGCGGTGGTCCCAGGTGTTCGTCTGCATCGAGGGCGATCAGGCGCGGTTGAGTGAGCGGGCCCGGTTGGCCGAGGAGGCGCCGATCGACGCGCCGCTCGTCCATCACGGCGCGCGCCTGGTCTGGGAGTACTTCGCCGACGACGGCGCCGCCGGCCGCTGGCTGCCGCTGGAGGTCGACGACGACACCCGCTCGTTCAGCCTCAACGGCGCGCTGCGGCTGCGGCCGGGCGCGGCGATGAAGGCGTCCGTGCTGGGCCGCGTCGCGCAGCCGCAGTGCTGGGTGCGGGCCCGGCTGGTCGACGGTGCCTTCGATGCCGCGCCGCGCCTGCGGCGGCTGCTGCTCAATGGCGTCCAGCTGGAGCAATCGACGCCGGTCTGGACCTCCTGGCCGATCGCGCCCGGCACCGTCGTGACCGGCGGTCCGATCACGCCCGGGCAGGGCGCCGCGCTGCGCCTGACGCTGCAGCAGGGGCGGGTCGTCGCGCTGTCGGTGGACGCCTCGGGCGAGGCGCCGGTCTTCACCGTGCTCGTCTACACCGCGGCAAGCGCGACCGACCCGGGCCTGCTGGCCGTCGACGGCACGCTCGCCGGCACGGGCAGCGGCGAGCCGTCCCAACGCCTGACGCTCGCGCAGCGGCCGGTGGTCGAGGCGTCGCTGCGGCTCTTCTCCGTCGAGGACGGCCATCCGCGCGCCTGGACCCGGGTGGACGACTTCAGCGCCTCGTCGCGCTCGGACGCCCACTTCACGCTCGATCCGACCAGCGGCGAGGTCGTCGGCGGCGATGGCGAGCGGGGTCGCGTCTTGCCGCGCGGCTGCCAGATGGTCGCGTTCCACGCGTGGACGCGGCCGGCGCCGGCGGTCGCGCGCATCGACGGGCTGGCCGACAGCCCGCGCAACCGCGTGTTCCTGCCGGATGCCGGCGCGATCGGGCGGATCGCCGCTGGTGTGCCGATCGTGCTGGAGGACGCCGCGCCGGCCGAGACGCTGGCGCATGCGTTGGGTCGCGCGATCGAGCAGCGCGAGGCCCGCCTGCGCGCGGTGACCCGCGAGGACTTCGAGGCGCTCGCGCTCGCCACGCCCGGCCTGCGCGTGGCCCGCGCCATCGCGCTGCCCAACTTCTGTCCCGGCCTGGCCTGCGTGAACGCCCCGGGCATGGTCACCGTGATCGTGCTGCCATTCCTGCCGCTCGGCCGGCCGTTCCCGAGCCGCGGCTTCCTCGACCGGGTCGCCGCGCGGCTGGAGACGCGCCGGGTCCTCGGCACGCGCGTGGTCGTGGCCGGACCGGGCTACCTGGAGGTGGCGGTCCGCGCCCGCGTCCAGGCGCTGGATGGCATCGACCGCCAGCGACTGGTCACCGAGGTGTCGGCGGCGCTGGACGGGTTCTTCGACCCGGTGAGCGGTGGCCCCGACGCCGCCGGCTGGCCGCTGGGCCGCGACGTCTACCGCGCCGAGGTGATGCAGGTGATCGACCAGACGCCGGGCGTGGACCACGTGATCGCGCTCGAGCTCGTCGCCGAGGGCTGCGCGCCGAGCTGCGGCAATGTCTGCCTGCGTCCGGACTGGCTGGTCGCCGCCGGCCGCCACAACATCGAGGTGGCCTGACATGTCGACGCCGTACCGCCGGGATCTCGAACGGCTGCAGTACTGGCAGGGCCAGACGCTGCGCAGCCGCGACGCGCGCGACCAGCAGCGCTTCGAGGCGCTGCGCCGCCAGCTGCACAACCGCGCGCTGCATGAGACGGGCGGGATCGCCTTCGGCCTGGTGAGCGCTGAAGTGACTGAAGACGGGACCGGCGAGGTGACCGGCATCGAGGTCGCCTGCGGGCTGGCCTACGACCGCCGCGGCCGCGAGCTGATCCTGCAGCGCGCGCGCCGCGTGCCGCTGCCCACCGAGGCCGCCTGGCTGGTGCTGCGCCTGCGCGCCACGCGCCGCGGCGGCGGGAACGGAAGCGGGACGTGCTGCGTGCCCGACGAGCCCGGCTGCGTCCTGGACGACGCGCGCCTGCTCGAGAGCGACGTGGAACTGGCCTGGGTGCCGATCGCCGCGAACGAGGCGCCGGACGGCGCGGTGCTGGCCCGCTACGACGGCGGCTTGAAGACCGACTTCCGCCCGCCCCGGGTCCGGCCGCTGGCCCGGCCGCGGCTGGCGCGCGGCGAGACGGTCGAGGGCGGCACGCCCTGGGAACCGTGGATCGTCGAGTCCCCCGACGGCCGCGGCGGCATCGTCAGCAAGGTGGTTGGCGTGCAGACGCGGGTCGACACCTCCGCCAGCGGCTTCACCGAGGTGCCGCGCTATGTGGCCAACGTGCAGGCGCGCAGCTGGAACCTGGCCAAGGCCGAGTTCGCGCCGGCCTTCTTCCCCGAGGTGGCCGATCCGGCCGTCGACGGCTTCACCTTCCGGCTCCTGATGGCCGAGATCGGGCGCCGCCGCGTGGCCGCCTGGTACGGCCAGACGCGGGTGTCGGCGATCCGGCGAGGCGCCGGCGACCAGCTCTCGATCGACCTCGACGACGCCGCCGTCTTCAAGCCGAACGACGTCATCGCGCTGCTGCGGCCGCGGGCCCGCACAGCGGTGTCGCTGACCGCGGCCGAGGGATCGACGGTGACGCTCGCCGCGCCGCTGGACGGCGTGCGCGTCAACGACAGCGTGCTGGCGCTGGGCAACCTGCCGCGCCTGGCCGAGGTGGTGACGGTGCCCGACGACAGCGCGGCGATGCTGGCCGACTACACCGCCGCGCCGGCGATCAAGAAGGGCGACGTGCTGCACCGTGACTCGGACGGCGCCGTCGCGCTGATCGACGGCGTGAGCGCCGGCCGGATGACCGTGGAGCAGCCGCCGCCGGCCTGGAAGGAAAGCGACGGGCTGCACGTGGCGCGGATGACCGACGCCATCGACATCAAGCGCGCGACGCTGTCGGCCGACGGCAAGTCGCTGCAGCTGGAGCTGAAGTCGGCGCCGCAGGGATTGGGCAAAGGCGCGCGGGCGGTGCTGCTCGACGCGGACCGGCAGCCGCTGGCGACGGCGCCCGAAGTGACGGTGAGCGACGGCGTGAAGCTCGAGCTGCAGCCGCCGCCGACGGCGGCCGAGGTGGCCACGCTGACGCGCGCCGTGCCGCTGTCCGGCGGCCTGACGATCCAGCGCCTGGTCCCGAAGGCCAGCAGCGAGGTGGGCGTCAGCGACGTCGCGCCGTTCGCCGTGGGCGACGTCGTGGCGCCGATGCGGGACCTGTCCCTGGTCGCCGTCGTGGACAAGATCGTGAAGAAGCGCAAGGCGCTGGTGCTCAGCGCCGGGCTGGGACTGGCGGTGGGCGATCGGCTGGTGGCGGCGGACTGGTGCTGCGCCACGACGATCGACGCCTTCGAGTCCAAGCGGCCGAACGAAGTGCGCGTCGGACGCGCGAGCGCCGCGCGGGTGAAGGACGTGCTGCGGCTGCGCGTGGCCGACGGCGCCGAGTCGCCGCCGCCGGCATCGGTGGCCGCGGTGACGGGCACGCTGCTGGGCCTGGGGTCGCCGCTGGTGGAAACGGCTCGCCGGCTGGACCTGCTGGCCGTCGGCCGCTTCGGCCGCGTCGCGACGGTGGTGGCGCAACAGACCGACGAGACACGGATCACGCTGGCCGAGTCCGCCGCCTTCGCCGTCGGCGACTGCGTGATGGCCTGGCCGCTCATTGGCAGCGTGACGCTGGAGAGCGCGGTGGCGCAAGTGGTGGCGATCGTCGGGGTCGACCTGGTGCTGTCCGGGTCGCCGGGGGCGTTGGCCACCGGGGACCGGCTCGCGACGGTGCACTGGCGCGACAGCGCGCGGATCACCCGCGTCGATGCCGATCCCCGGGAGCTCGATGTCGCCGACGACCTCGTCTTCGGCCCGAACGACGTCGCGGGGCTGCTGGTCCATCACGCCGATGTCTCCAACGGCGCCTACGTGCAGCAGATCGTGGGCAACACCGTCACGGTGCGGCCCACGCTGGCGCAGGGCGACGGCATCGTGGACCAGGGCTGGATCGACGGCGGGCTGGTCGGGCCGGCGGCGCTGACCTGGGACCCGGCACGGCCCATGGACTTCCCGGCCACCTGGCAACCGCTGGTGCGGATGGACTCGGCCGGCGGACTGGACGGCCGCGCGATCGCGACCTTGTACGGACTGGACCTGAACACCGGCGTCTACCAGTCGCGCGCGGCCTGGCCGTATCCGATCGACGCCGAGCTGCACCTGTACGCGGTCACGCCGGCGACCACGCCGGCCTACCGCTTCCGGCCGGAGACGCTGTCGCTGATCACCAGCTTCAACAGCGACTTCCCGGCCGCCTTCGTGACTTTCGCGCAGAAGAAACGGCTGGTGGTGCGCTGGTTCGGCTGCCAGCAGGAGTTCCGGCCCGTGACCGACTGCCCCGGGCAGACACCCGGCGATCCCTGCGCCTGACCCCTGAGGAAGGAACCGGACATCATGGCCCTCATCGGTGACACCCGTTTCGCGGAGCGCAGCAGCTTCTTCAACGGCCAGCGCCTGTTCGCATCGGACCTGCAGGAGCTGGACGACTTCAACCGCCAGATGCGCTGGCTGCACAACCAGAGCCTGCACCAGCCCGGCATCGGCGCCGGGTTCGCCACCACCGGCACCAAGGGTGCGCGCGAGGTCTCGATCCAGCCCGGCTACGCGATCGACGCCCGCGGCCGCGAGATCGTGCTGGCCGACGCGGTGGTGCAGCCGGTGCCGCCGGTGGCCGGCGACGACTTCGGCGCGCCGGTGTTCTTCGACCTGACGGTGTCCTATCCCACCGAGGCGCTGGAGGTGGCCGAGACGCGCGAGGGCGCGTGCGGCGCCACCGGCGGCGCCATCCGGCTGCGCGAGACGCCGGTGTTCTGCTGGGTGCGGCTCGGCCCGGCGCCGGACTACCTGCCCACCGATGCGAAGCTGCGCGACGCGGTCGTCAACGGCACCCAGCTGCGCCTGGCGCGGGCGCAGGTGCTCAACTGCCGGCTGGAGCAGCCGCTGTCGCTGGCGCAGCGGCGCAACGCGCGGCCGGCCGCGCAGCCCTACGTGGCCAGCGGCCTGGTCGCCAAGCCGGCCTGGACGATGCCGGCGGCCGGCGCGGGCGCCTCGGGCTTCGGGCTGCAGCTGGAGGCGGTGGTTGACACCACCTCGGCCGGTTTCCGGACCATGCCCTGCTACTCGGCGCAGGTGCTGGGCCGGCGCGATTTCAGTTTCGACGTCGGCGATCGCGACGTGGTGCGCCTGGTCGACGGTTTCGTGATGTTGCTGGCGGCGGACAAGGCCGGGTTCAAGTTCTCGATGCTGGTGCCGGACTCGCTGCTGGCCAGCCTGCCGCCCGGCGCGGACGATCCCGATCCGCAGAGCGAGGACTTCCGCAAGCAGCTGCTCAAGCAGGTGCGCGACGAGTGGCGCATCGAGTGGATCGGGGTGGAGGGCTGAAGCCATGGGCGCACCGGACCTCCGACCCTTCCGTCATCTCAACGAGGACGGCCTGTGGCCGCGTTTCCATTGGCACGGCCTCGCGCGCGGGGACGACGGCGCGCTGCGCCTGGCGGCGCTGCCGGTGTTAGAGGGCGAGTTGCCCGCGGCGCTGGGGACGCTCGCCGACGCGCAACCGCAGGGCGGCGTGGCCGTCGATGCCGGCGGCACCGTGTTCTTCACCGATCCCGCGGGGGGCGTGGTGTCGTGGATCGAGGGCTGCTTCGGCGCCATCGGCCCGGTGCCGTGCCTGGGTGGACCGGGCAGCGATGCGACGCGCTTCGATGCGCCCGCGGGGCTGGCGATCGCGCCGGCACGCGGCGCGCTGTATGTCGCCGACGCCGGCAACCACCGGGTGGAGGTCTTCGACCTCGGCAGCCTGGCGCTGGTGGAGGTGCTGGAGGGGTTCCAGCTGCCGGTGTCGCTGGCGCTGGACGAGGCGGGGCAGCTCTACGTCGCCGACCTGGGCGACGGTCGGGTCGAGTGCATCACGACGTGGGGCGACCGGGCACCTGCCTTCGGCGACGCGGTGCGGGCCAGCGGGCAGGCGGATCATCCGTGCGCGATCGCGTGGTCGGACGGACGGCTGTGGGTGCTGGACGCCCAGACGCATCAGGTCACCGCGTTCACGCCGCAGGGCGCGCCGATGGAGAGCGTTCCCACCGGCATCGAAGGCGCCATCGCGCTGGCGGTGTCCGGCGATTCGCTGTTCATCGGCGATCCGGGGCGGCGGCGGATCGCGGTCTGGCCGCGCGGTCAGGACGGGTCCTTCTTCCACGCCGGCGATGCCGCGGGCTATGAAGGGCCGGTCGCCGCGCTCGCGATCGACGGTCGCGCGAGCGCAAGCGGCGGCAGTGGCGGCGACGGCGACGGCGCGTTGTGGGTCTCGCCTGGCGGTGGCCTCGCGCCGCTGCGGCTGGCGCTGCAAGGCAGCCATGCGGCCGAAGGCTGGTTGTGGAGCGATGCGATCACCGTCGACACGCTCGATCACGTCTGGAACCGGCTGCACGCCAGCATCGCCCTGCCCGCGGGCAGCCATGTGACCTTCCACATCGCGACGGGAGCGCTGGCCGCGCCCGTGCCGCCGCCGACGGCGGACGGGCTCTTCGCCGCGCCGTGGCGCGCGGTCGGCGCCGACGTGACCGATTTCTTCATCGACCTGGACGACACCGGGCCGCAGCGGGCGCTGTGGATCGGCGCGCGCTTCGCCAACGACCTGCACGGCACGCCGGTGCTGCGCCAGGCGCGCGTGGACTTCGACCAGGCCAGCTACCTGCCGGACCTGCCGGCGATCTACCGCGAGCGTCCGCCGTCGCTGTACCCGGACCGGCCGCGGGACAACTTCCTGCTGCGTTACCTCAGCCTGTTCGAGAGCTTCTTCCGCGAGATCGAGGCGACGACCGGCGAGTTGCCGGCGCTGCTGGATCCGGCGGGTGCGCCGGACGAGGCGCTGGACTGGCTGGCCGGGTTCCTGGCCGTGCCGCTGTCGCAGACCCAGGACGAGGCCACGCGGCGCGCGTCGATCGCCGGCGCCTGGGCGCGCCATGCGCGGCGCGGCACCGCGGCCGGGCTGGGCGAGGCGCTGCGCGACGAGGCCGGCGTGCGCGCGGTGATCGAGGAACCGCTGCAGGCGCTGGGCTGGTGGGCGCTGCCGGCGCCGTCGAGCTCCTGCAAGCCGGGACAGGCCGGGACCTGGGCCGACGGCGGGGATTCGGTGCTCGGGTTCAACACGGTGCTGCCGGCGTCGGAGCCGCAGGGCGCGGTGCTGGGCAGCACCGCGACGCTGGACCGGTCGCGGCTGATCGCGTCCGACGCCTTCGGCACGCCGCTGTTCGAGGAGGCGGCCTACCGCTTCCTGGTGCGGCTCTATCCGCGCGACTTGCACTGCGCCGACACGCTGGCGCGGGTGCGGGAGATCGTCGAGCGCGAGAAGCCGGCGCACACCCTGTGGCAGCTGTGCGCGATCGCGCCGGGGCTGCGGGTGGGATACCAGGCGAGCCTGGGCGTGGACACGCTGCTGGGGGGTGGTCCGCCCGAGCCGGGCCCGCTGGGCGAGGGCGCGCTGGTGCTGGGCGGGGAGCCGCGCGCGCGCCTGGGCGTGGACAGCCGCGTGGGTGCGCGGGCGCAACTTTGATGGCCATCAGGAGAAGGCACATGCGAGACGAATCGGTCGAATGCGAGGCGCTGCGAAGCTTTTCGCGTCCGCGCTACTTCCACGGTCAATTGCTCGACGTTCGTCATTTCGAATCCGAGCAGGCCTATTTCAAGCGCAAGCAGTGGATGCTCAACCGCCTGGTCGCCGGCTTCGGCGTGGTGTGCGGGCTGGACGTGCAACTGGGCGAGGACGACCACAGCGTGGTCGTGATGGCCGGGCTGGCGCTGGACAAGCAGGGGCGCGAGATCGTCGTGCCGTCGCGGTCCAGGCCGCTGGCGGTGCCGTCGCGCGCGGCGCCGCCGGCCGAGTCCGAGTCGGACCCCGTGCCGACCGGCGCCGCGGCCAACGCCGCCGCGGCCGCGCGGGGACAGCGCAACGGTGGCCGCAACGGTGGCCGTGATGGCGAGGGCCACTGCGACGACGACTGGATGCACCTGGTGGTCTGCTACGAGGAGTGCCGGACCGATCCGGAGCCGGTGATGGCCGGCGGCTGCGACACCGCCACGCGCTGCGCGCCGGGGGCGATCCGGGAGGGCTACTCGCTGGTGCTGCGACCCGGCAAGGCGCCGCACATCCCGGTGGACGCCGACATCCCGGGCCTGATCAAGGGCAACAGCGTGAACTACCAGGCGCTGGCGGAATGGGTCAGCCGACCCTGCGACTGCGACACCGGCGCGGGCTGCATCACGCTGGCCAACCTGCATCTGCCCGCGGCGGGGCAGACGCTGGAGCTGTCGGACATCGACATCGCGGTCCGGCCGATCGTCTACGGCGCCGACGTGCTGTGGGAACTGGTGTTGGCGCTCAGCCATGAGTCGCAGGCCCGGCGCGGCGGCAAGTACTGAAAGGAACGACCATGGCTTCAATGACGACAGGCTCGGGCGACTGCGGTTGCGGCGGGGGTTGCGGAGGCACCGCGACGAGCGGATCGGGCACCGGCGCGCGCGGCGGGATCGAGCGGCCGCGTTTCTTCCCCCGGCAGCTCATCACGCCCGACGACCTCACGCTGGGGCAGGACTACTTCCGCGACCGGCTGCGCCGCATGAACCGCTACCTGCACGGCTGGGGCGTGGTGTGCGGCGCCCGGGTCGAGGCCAGCACGCAGGCCTGGCGCGTGGTGGTGCAGCCGGGCTACCTGCTCGGGCCGCAGGGCGACGAGATCATGATCGAGCGCGACGTGTGCTTCGACCTCCGCACCCGTTGCGTGTCGGCGGTCAGCGGCGATGCCTGCGACGACATCGCGATCGACCCGCTGTGCCCGGACCGCACCGTGTCCACGCGCGATCCCGGCGCGCCGCTGTTCGTCGCGGTGCGCTACCGGCAGGTGGCCGCGCGGCCGGTGCGGGTGCAGCCGGTGGGCTGCGGCTGCGACGACACCGGTTGCGAGTTCTCGCGCTGGCAGGACGGCTATGAGCTGTGCGTGCTCGATGCCTGCCCGGAGTCGCACGCGTCGCCGCCGTCGATGGCGCAGTTCACGGAACCGGGCGCCATCCCGGATTGCCCGCCATGCCCGACCGATCCGTGGGTGGTGCTGGCCAAGGTCACCGTGGACGAGCAAGGCAAGGTGAGCGCGCCGGACAACTGCGCCTGCCGGCGGCAGCTGCGAACGACGGGGCCGTATTGGTGGAACTGCAATGAGGGCACGCGGTCGGAGACCCAGCCCGGGTCGGCGACGGAGGCGGGGACGAAAGCGGAGACGAAGACAAAGGCGGATCCGGCCCGACCCGCTTGACGGCAGGACGACCGTGCGAACGCCCACGCGAAAGGCCCCCTCCGAGCGCGCGGTCGACGCGCTGCGTGGCGCGGGAGGGCGGCCCCTGCCGCCCCAGGTGCAGCAGGAGGCCGCGCAGCGTTATGGCTTCGGTTTCGGCCACGTTCGCGTGCATGACGGACCGGGGGCGCATGCCGCCGCCGGCGCCTTGCATGCGTCGGCCTACACGGTCGGCAGCGACATTGCCTTCGGCGCGGGGCGGTATGCGCCGGAGTCGCCGCAAGGGCGCGCCTTGCTGCGGCATGAATTGCGCCACGTCGCACAGCAGCATTGGGCGGTGGCGGCGCGGGAACCGGTGGTCGATGCGCCCGATTCCCCGCACGAGCAGGATGCCCGCACGCTGCTGGCGTCCGACGTGCCGACCTTGCCCGTGCAACGCATCCAGTGCGCACCGGAGGAAGAGGCGCCGTATTCGCTGGGAACCGGGCTGATCGACACGGTGGGACGCAAGGCCACCAGCGACGCGTCCTGGCCGTTCATCAAGGCGGTGCTCGAGGGATTCGTGGGCGGGTTGAAGGCCGATGTCCGCGCGGGCCGCGCCGACGCCGCCAAGGCGCATCTCTCCGAATTGATGGTGCCGTGGAACGCCGCCAGGTTCTACGGCGGCTACCTCGTCGGGCTGGTCATCGGCCTGGTCAGCCCGATCACCGACCTGGTCAAGGGCGTGGTCGGCCTGGTCAGGCTCGGCCTGTCCGGGCTGGAGTGGCTGGCGAAGTGGTCGCCGCTGGGAATCGCGGTGAGTCCGGAACGGCAACGCAAGATCGCGGAGCTCAACGTCCGGCTCAACGCGTTGATGGGGGAACTGGGCGGTGCGCTGGCGAGCTTCGTGACGGATCCCAAGGGCACGGTGCAGAAGTTCTCGGGGCTGCTCGACAACCTGATGCAGATGGCCCAGTCCAAGGCGCGGGACATGGGCGCGAGCGGGGCGCATGCGATCTTCGACCTGCTGGGCAAGGACTTCTACGAGATGGGCAAGGGCATCGGGGAGGTGGTCGGCACGCTGGTCGCGCAGGTGCTGATGCTGGTGTTCAGCGAGGCGATCGGCAACCTGATCGCCAAGGGCGCCAGCCTGGTGGGCAAGGCCGCGGAGTTCGTGGCGGGCAAGGCGGTGCAGGCGTTCGGATGGATCAAGGGCGTGTTCGTGGAGGCCGGCGCGCTGCTGCGCAAGGCGGTCAATGGGGCGCTCAAGTTCTTCAAGGGCGTGGTCGACAAGGCGGTCGAGGCCTTCGACGCGCTGGTGGCGGTCTTCAGCGAGGCGGCGGCCGGCGAGCAGGCCGCGGCCGGCGTGGGCAAGGGCGTCGGCGGCACGGTGTCGACCAACATGGAATCGCGCATGGTCAGCGGCGCCCGCACCACGCCGACGACCGTCGCCGACCTCAGGACGCCGAAGGTGCATCCGTCCAACACGTCGACAGGGACGTCCGGTTCAGTCCGGAGCTCCAGTGTGCAGGGGCCCCAAGACACCGGTGAAGCGCTTGAGGAACTTCAGGCGACGAGGGACGCGGGGCATGGCAAGGACGCCGCGAGCATCGGGACAGGCATCGAGTCGATGGAGGTCGAGGACTGGGCCGCCGAGCTCGCGGGCAAAGGCTATGAGACTTTCCCGAGGAATCGCTTTGGCGACGCCAGGGTCGGTGGCCGAAGACTGAGTTCGATGTTCACCGATCAGCGGGCTCGTCCGGATCTCATCGGGATCAACCATGCGGACAAGACCATCATCGTGGGCGATATCACCGCCAGGCCAGGCACCCTGGCAAAGATCCCCGGCGCGATCGGTCAGGAGGAAGGGCTGCATCTGGAAAAGACGATCGAGTACGCGAAGCAGTTGAGACGCCAATTGCCGCGCGACCTTGGGTACAAGGTCTTTGCCCAGGAGCGGCATTGGAGCACCGGGACGAAGACCAAGTTGATTCAGATTCTGTGACCCGCGCCTCTGCGTCGGGCCCCGCGTGACGTCATGAGCCAAGCAAGATCCTCGCCTCAGTCCGTAGCCGCAGCCACGCGCAGCGCTGCTGACTCGTCGTCGCTCGCGCGCGCGTCCACCGGTGCGGCGCCCGCGCAGCCCCTTCATGAGGGCGCCGAGCGCGAGTCCGACCGCATCGCCGACTCGGTGATGCAAGGCGGGGACTGGCATCGGCCGGAGCAGGCCGGATGGTCCGCGGCGAGCGCAGCGCAGGCCCGGCCGACATCGCTGCTAGTGGCGGACGATGCCGAGCCGGCGGGCGGGCAGATGCGCAAGAGCGAGTTCCTCGCCGCGCTGCGCGGGGATGTCTGCGTGGCGGTGGACGCGGCGTTGAGCGGAACGGGACGCGACAGCCAGGGCTGCCCGTGGATCGACCACTGGTTCGGCTACTACGCCGAGCGTGGCAGCGGCGACGTCGAGCGCGCGCTGCAGCGATACGCGCCCGAGACCCGCGGCGCGCGCGACGCGCAGGACGGCATCCGCCTGGTCACGGCGCGCGTGCGGCGCAGCGCGCAGGTCTGGGCCAGGACCGGCGAGATCGATGCGCCCCCGGACCTGCCGGGCCTGCCCGCGATGGCCGGCGGCGGCGCGCTGGCGGTCTTCGGCGGCATGTTCTTCAAGGCGCGCCCCGGCGGCGCGCGATGGGCGGATCCGGCGTCGGTCCGTGCGGGGCTGGGCAGCGGCGAGCCGATGCCGGGGCCGGTGCGGGGACGGATGGAATCCGCGCTCGGCATGGGCCTGGGCCATGTGCGCCTGCACACGGACGCGACGGCCGCGCAGGCGGCGGATCGCCTCAACGCGAAGGCCTTCACCATCGGCCGCGATGTCGCCTTCGGCTCGGGCGAGTTCCAGCCGGGCACGCCGCGCGGCGACGCGCTGATCGCCCATGAACTGGCCCACGTGGCGCAGCAGGACGGCGCGCGGGCGCCGGACGCGGGCCGCGACATGGGGGAAACGCCCGGCCTGGAGGAAGAGGCCGACCGCTCGGCGTTGGGCGCGCTGTCGACGCTCTACGGCAAGGGCAGCGCCGGCCCGCCGGTGCGCCATGGCGGCCCGCCCACGCGCGGCGGGCTGCGGCTGCAGCGCTGCAAGTCCGAGTCCGAGAAGGCGCGCGAGGCGGAGATCAACCGGCTCGGCGGCCTGCAGTACGACTTCCTCGAGAAGCAGCGCAAGGAAACCGAGGACCGCAAACGCAAGGAGGCCGAGGAGGCGGCGAAGAAGTCGGGCCTGCCGCCGCCGGTCACGCCGCCGACGGTGACCGTCGACGACATCATCAAGAGCGAGACCAAGGCCGCCGATCCGCCCAAGCCGGCCGATGCCTGGACCAAGCTGGACCCCAAGGTGCAGGACGACTGGAAGAAGCGCGCCGATGCCGCCTGGAAGAAGGTCGTGGCCAGCGTCGCCGGCACCGAGCTGGAGACGGTGATGAAGGGCAAGCGCCTGAAGTTCAACCCCAAGGACGCGCTGGAGCAGGGCTACTTCGGCGCGCAGCTCGGCGACGAGCTCGAGGTCGGCATGCAATGGGTGGAGCTGGCCGAGAAGGACGCGAAGAACGTGTGGCCCAACGTGGCGCACGAGCTCGGCGGTCACTTCGAGTACGGCAAGGCCTATGCGACCGAGATCATGAGCGCGGCGCTGGAGCGCATGCCCGAGGCCGAGCGCAAGAAGTGGAAGACCGATCCGGTGCTGCGGCAGAAGTTCTTCGACACCTACGAGTACGCGGAGACCGAGATCTTCGCGGAGCTGCGCGAGCGTCGTTACGCGCATCCCGAGACCGGCACCGCGCCGCCCAATCCCACCGACGATCCGGACGTGGACGTGCCGCGCCAGCTCAACGTGCTGAAGAAGGCGCTGCATCCGGAGGTCGCCAAGGCCGTGGTGGCGCACCTGAAGGCACGCGTCGACGCGTCGCCCTCGCTCCTGGAACGCGACAAGAAGTTCTTCGCGGAACAGGTCAAGGCCGTGTTCGGCCCGCCCTGACATGGACGCGACCCGGGCAGCCGCGCAACCGGCGTCGGCCACCGCGCGCGTGCCGTCCCTCAAGGAGACGGTCGCGCCGGCCAACGACCCCTCCGAGCACGAGGCCGACCGCATCGCCGACGCGGTGCTGCAAGGCCGGCGATGGCCGCTCCCCGGCCAGTCCGGCTGGTCCGCCGCCACCGATCCTGCCTCTCTTGCTCCCTCTCCCGCGGGGCGGGAGAGGGCAGGGGTGAGCCTCATCCAGCGCTCCGCCAAGCCCGGCGATGGCGAGCCCGCGGCAGTCACCGCCCCGACGAGCGCCTCGCCGCTGCTGGTGCCCGACGACGCCAACGCATCCCCCGGACAGATGCGCAAGGGCGAGTTCATGGCCGCCCTGCGCGCCGGCATCTGCGCCGCGGTCGACGCGGCGTTGGCGGGAACCGGGCGCGACTCCGAAGGCTGCCCGTGGATCGAGCACTGGCTCGGCTACTACGAGACCCGCAGCGCCGTCGACATCGAACGCGCGCTCTTGCGCTACGCCCCCGAGGCCGCCGGCGTCCCGACTGCCGCGCAGTACATCCGCGCAGTGACCGCGCGCGTCAGCCAGAGCGCGCAGCGCTGGGCCCGCACCGGCGAGGTCACCGGCCTGCCCGACGAGATGCCTGGCGCCGCGGGCGGCGGCGGGTTGCTCGCCAGCCTCGGCGCGATGTTCTTCAAGCCGCGCTCCGGCGGCGCGCACGCGGCCGACCCGGTCTCGGTGCGCGAGCAGCTGGGCCGTGGCGAATCGCTCGGCGGCGGCCTGCGCGCGCGGATGGAAGGCGCCTTCGGCACCAGCTTCTCCGCCGTGCGACTGCACACCGACGGCACGGCGGCGCGCTTGTCCAACCAGCTCAACGCGCGTGCCTTCGCGATCGGCCCGCACATCGCCTTCGGCGGTGGCGAGTTCCAGCCCGGCACGCCGGCGGGCGACGCGCTGATCGCGCACGAACTCGCGCACGTGGTGCAGCAAGGGCAGGGCGGCGAAGGCGCCCCAGGTGGCGCCCCCAGCGGCGCTCGCGAGCCCGTGGCCTCCGGCGCCACATCGACGGCGCTCGAGCACGACGCCGATGCGTCCGCCGCCGGCGTGGCGGCGACGCTGTGGGACGCCGGCTCGGTGTCCGGCCTGCATCGCGAGGCCCGCCCGCGCCTGCGCTCGGGTCTGAGCCTGCAGCGCTGCGCCAGCAAGCCCAAGACCGCGGTGCCCGGCGCGCAAGGGGCGCCGGCCAAGGTCAAGCTCACCCCGCTGCAGGAGCGCCAGCAATCGCTGTCCGGCGCCGGCGAGCGCCTGCGCGACGTCAGCGCCTGGGCCACGGGGCAGCAGAAGCAGCAGGGCGTGCCCGACATCAAGGGCGTGAAGGACCTGGCGCCGGCCGAGGCCGCCAAGGTGGCCGAGGCGATCGACCTGCTGACCAAGGCGAACGCGACCTTCGGCATCCAGGCGCTGGACGAGATCGGGCCGCAGCTCGACGAGGTCGTCGCCAAGACCAAGGCGGCGCGCTCGACCAGCGGCGCCACCGGCGGCGACAGCCAGGACCAGCGCCTGGCCGCCAACCAGACGCGGCTGTCGCTGAACCGCGCGATCGACGCGTCCAACGAAGTCAACACGCGGGTGACGGCCTTGAGCCAGACGCTGGACGTCGCCGCGATCAAGGAACACACCGATGCCATCGCCGCGACGCTCGACGGTCTGCAGAACGACGCGAGCGCCATCGACGACGCCTACGACGCGATCCGCAAGCATGTGCGGGCGGTCAAGGAGCTGGTCCGCGACCTGAAGACCCGGTCGTCTCAACTGCCGGCGGCGGTGGGCCGCATCCTCTTCGTGCTGCGCAGCTTCCTGGCGCTGAACGCGCCGGGCCGCGCCGTCGCGCCGACCGACGACGAGATCAAGGCCTACCTGGCCGGCACGCAGGGCAACCTGGGCCAGGACTTCAACCTGGTCTTCGGCGACGGTCGCGAGACGATGGGTTTCGACCTCTTCGTCATCTATGCGTCGGTGCTGGAGCAGCAGCTCGCGGTGCGGGCCAAGATGGCGGCGGCGCAGGTCAAGCCGGCCTCGCCGGTGCCGACGCTGGGCAATGCCGAGGACTTCTTCAAGGCGCTCAAGACCAAGGGCAACGCCGAGGTCATCGACGCCTACGACAGCTACGCCGGGGCCTACTTCTATCACCGCGTCATCGACAAGTTCGACGACATGAAGGTCAGCGGCGTGGCCGAGTTGTACACGCGGCCGCTGTCGATCTTCGGCCTGCGGCCGCTGGTCTGCACCGGTTTCGCGATGCTGGGCGCGCACCTGCTGCAGCAGGCCGGCGCGTCGCTGAAGGCCTTCCACGTGGCGGTGCGCGCCAGCGACGAGGCGATCGTCGAGAACCGGATCGACGCCGGCCATGCGCTGGCTCACCTGACGCGCAAGGGCCAGGACCTGTGGGTCACCAACGCCACCGTCGAGGCGTCCAAGGCCGATGCCGAGCGCACCGTCGGCTGGGATCCGAAGGACAAGACGCTGCGCGAGGCGACGGGATCGACGGTGCCGGGCGCCAACGCCAACCTGGAGAAGGCGCTGGGCGAGCGCGGCGACGCGATTCGCAACCGCGGCAGCGGCGGGCGGCGCAGATAGGCGGCAGCATGAAACGGGCACCGACCGCTTCCAGGACCTCGCCGAGCGTCGGCCGGGCGTCGCTCGGCGCGGGTGGGCGCGGCCGGTTCACCGAGCCCATGGGCCAGCGCGACGACGCGTTGGAGGCCGAGGCGGACCGCGCCGCGCGCGCGGTGGCGAAGGGACCGGGCGGCGGGGCGGCCTGGTCCCTGGCCGGCGGCGCGGCGCCGCGGGAGAGTCCCACGATCCGGCTGGCACCGAGGGCGGGGTCCGACGCCTCGTTCGAGGCGACCGCGATGCCGGCACCCGCCGAAGCCCCGCCTGAGGGGGCGGCGTCCGGACCGTCGGCGGCCGAGGGGCGGGGCGCATTGCTCGCGGATGACGAGGGTCCCCTCCAGCCCGGGCAGATGCGCAAGGGCGAGTTCCTCGACGCGTTGCGCGTGGCCTTGTGCGAGGCGGTCGACGCCGGAATGGCCGGCACGGGGAGGGACTCGCAAGGCTGTCCCTGGATCGATCACTGGCTCGGGTACTACGCGGAACGCGGCGCCAGCCAGGTTGAACAGGCGCTGAGGCGATACGCCCCGGAGTCGCGCGGCGCCTCGCGCGCGGCCGACTACATCGGCGCCGTGTCGGCCCGGGTGGGCCGCAGCGCACGCACCTGGGCCACGACCGGCGAGCTCACCGGACTGCCGCAGGACATGCCCGCCTCGCCGATGGCCGGTGGCGGGCTGCTCGACGCCTTCGGCGGCATGTTCTTCAAGGGGCGCCCGGGCGGTGCGCAATCCACGCGACCGCCCGCCTCGGTCCAGCGGGAACTGGGGCCGGGCCAGCCCCTGCCGACGTCGGTGCGCGAGCGCATGGAGCCCGCGTTCGGCACCAGCTTCGCGGGCGTCCGGCTGCACGACGACGGCCCCGGCCGCCGCCTCTCCGGTGAGTTCAACGCCCGTGCGTTCACCGTGGGACATCACGTGGCCTTCGGCGCCGGCGAGTTCCACCCGGGGACGCCCGCCGGCGATGCGCTGATCGCGCATGAACTGGCGCATGTCGTCCAGCAAGGCCATGCCCGCGAGCCCGGTCCGGGCTCGGCGGCGCGCGCGGGCTCGCTGGAGGCCGACGCGGATCGCAGCGCCGAGGCCTTCGTGCGGAAGGACTGGCTGGGCGGGCAGGCCCCGGCGCGCGAGGTGGCGCCGCGTCTGCGCAGCGGTCTGAGCTTGTCGCGCTGCTCCAAGGACAAGACCGCGGCACCGGCCGTGGCCCAGGGCAGGGACCTTCACGCAGGCGCCGTCGCGCCGGACGCGGCCAAGCTGCAGCAGGTGCAACGCGAACTGCATCCCGCCGCCGCCGCCGTGGGCGCGGCGCTCGCCGCCTGGGACGCCGGCGCCGCCGCGCCGGGAACGGTGGCCCAGAAGAACGCGTTGAAGGCGGACCTGAAGACCAAGGTGACGCAAGCCATGCTGGCGGAGCTCACCGCGACGATGCCCGGCATCCATGCCGTCTCGGGCACCGCACGGGTGCCGATCGCCGACCTGGAGGGGCCCGGAAACGCCGCCAAGAAGGTGGTGGACAGGCACTTCGGCGACTGGATCTCGGTGGCGGCGCTGACGCCTTCGCAGTCCAGCGTGCGGCATGGCTTCGCGTTCCGGGCCTCGGGCGCCGGCAAGAACCTGTTCGACGCGAACGATCGCGCGCAGCGCGCGCTGGCCAATCTGCCGATCGACGCGCATGATCTCGCGGGCTGGATGGCCGAGACCTTCGGCGCCGACGCGATGAAGCCGCACAACTTCAGCCCCACGCGTGGCGGCGAGGAACAGGCCTTCCTCGAGACCGAGATCGTGACGCCCTTCGTCAACGCGCACAAACCGGACCTGGAGCTGTTCGACCTGTTCGGTTTCGCCCTGACCGATCCGAGCACCGGCAAGATCGTCATCGGCACGGCCACGAGCCCCGGCCTGGGGACCGCGCCGGGTTCGGGGGGCGCGCCCTCCGAGGCGCAGCGATCGCTGCGCTGGTCCGCCTGGGAGACCCTGGTCCACGAGTACATCCACACGCTGGAGCATCCGGTGTTTCACACCGCCGGCGGCGCCAGCAACCGCATCATGTCGGAGGGCTTCTGCACGATGTTCAGCGAGGAAGTGCTGCTCGACCAGATTCCCAAGGCACCGAAGAACGCGGCGCTGCGGGCGGACATCGAGGGCGGCCACTTCCCCGAGCCGCCGGCCGGCACCGTGCCGCCGTTCGAGGCCGGCAGCTACGCGGAGTACCTGAAGCATGCGACGGCCATCCGTACCGCCGTGGGGGACAGCGCCGTGAAGGCGGCCTTCTTCCAGGGGCATGTGGAGTTCCTCGGGCTGACGCCGGGCGGCGCCACCGCGTCGCCGGTGGTCGCCGCGGACCGCGACCTGGTCACGGTGCCGGCGGGCATCGCGACGGTGAGCGAGCTGGCCAGGGCGGCCCACGTGGCGGAGGCCGACATCGTGGCCGCCAATCCGGGCCTGAGCGCCGGTTCGCCGGTTGCCGGCACCTTGCATGTCCCGGGCGCGCGCGAACATGTCGTCGTGGAGGCGGGCGCCGGTGGATCGGAAACGCAAGTGCAGATCGCCCGGCAGAACGGCATCACCGTGGCGGCGCTCACCGACGCCAACCTGGCGGCGTCGTGGGGATCGCTGGCCGCCGGCACCCGCCTGCTGATTCCGAAGCGATGAACGCCCGTCCCGTCGCCGGCGCCGCGCTGGTGGTCTTGCTGCTCCTCTCATCGAACCTGGAGGCTGAACCGATGAATGCACCCATGCCGTCCGTCTGCGTCGACGCGATGCGGGCGCTGGTCGAGGGTCGTCTCGATGCCTGGCCGGGCTTGCCCAGGGGGTGCGGACGCCAGGCGGCGGAGGCGGCTTTCGGGCCCGGGGAGGGCGGTCCGGACGGCGTCGCTCCGCTCGAGGGCACGGCGACCGCCTTCCGGCGCTATGGACCCTCGCCGCGCGTGCCGCATGCCGTGCAGGTCTGGTTGCGCGACGAGGCGATCCTGGCGATCGAGGTGGCCGGTCTCGTGCCCGCCGGACCGCTGGATGAGTTGCTGGGGCCTGCGGAAGCCATCGAGCGCTCGGGGCTGGGGAGCGTCCACAGCCAACGCATCCATGCGTCGCGGGGGCTGGTGTTGCACGTCCAGAACATCACCGGCGCGATCGTGCGCGCGTATGGCTTCCCGTCCTGCACGCTGGCGCAGTTCAACGAGTTGCCCTGGGGGCGACTGCAGGTCGAGCGCCGGCCAGTGCGCTGAAAGGGCTCGTCCATGCTCGTCCCGCGTCACTTCGCCAGCCCGCCGCCGCGGATGACCCTCCTCGGCCGCCGCGTGTCGAGCTTCCAGGTCTGCGGCGCCGTCGGTCTCGTGGTGGCCACGACGCTGGTGTCGGTGCTGACCTGGCATCTGCGGCTGCCGCCCTGGATCGTCCCGTGCCTGCTGGCCAGCGGCCTGGCCACCGCCTTCGTGCTGGCGATGGCGACCAAGGTCCTCACCGGCCAGGAGACGCTGGTCTTCTATCACCACGAGATCGCGATTCTGGCCACGAGCGCGCTGCAGCTGCAGGCGCTGGGCGCGCCGGTGCTGCGCGTGCTGGACCTCAACGCGCTGTGGCTCGGCGCCTTCCTGGTCTTCGGGCGGCAGGGCTGCCTGATGGTCGGCTGCTGCCACGGCCGGCCGCACCACTGGGGCGTGCGCTACAGCGAGTCGCATGCCAACGAGGGATTCCCCGCCTGCTACGTCGGCGTGCGGCTGTTCCCGGTCCAGGTGCTGGAGTCCCTGCTCGTCGCCGCCATCGTCGTGGCGGGCAGCGCGTTGGCCTGGCGCGGCGCCCCGGCGGGCAGCGTGCTCGCCTTGCACGTCGTCTGCTATTGCGCGGTGCGGATCTGGCTCGAGGAACTGCGCGGCGACGCGGCCCGGCCGTACTGGGGACGCTTCTCGGAGGCGCAGTGGACCTCGACCGTGTTGATGGCGGCGGTGCTCGCCAGCGAATGGCAGGGCCGGCTGCCGCGCGCCGACTGGCACTTCGGCGTGGGACTGGCGACGGCGCTTGGGCTGGCGGTGCTGGCGCTGACCGGCCGCGCGCGGCATCGCATCCTGGCGCCGCGCCACGCGGACGAGGTCGCGCGGCTGCTGCGGTCGCTGCGGTCGCTGCCAGAGGCGCCGCATGGACCGATCGCGGTGCGGCGCACCTCGCAGGCCTTCGGCGTCTCGTGTCAGGCGCTGGGGTCGGTGGACGGCCGCCCGTCGACGCTGTACGCGCTCTCGCACGCGGGACGGGCCCTGGACGAGCGGGAGGCCCGCGTCCTGTCCGGATTGATCGCGAACCTGGTCGGCGCGCGCGGCGCGCGGGCCCTGCTGCGCGGCGCGCGCGGCATCTACCACCTGATCGTGCGGGACGCCCCGCGCTGATCCCCTCCGTGTTTTTCGAGGAGACGCCATGCCGGACCTCAATCCCGAACCGCTCCGCCTCGCGGCACCGCCCGTGTCGTCGCGCGGCGGCCAGGCCGTCTGGGCCCGGTCGGTGCTGCGACTGCAGCGCAGCGTGGGCAACCGCGAGGTGGTGAGGATGCTGGGGCTGTCGCCGGCCCTGCCGGTGGCGCCCGCGCCCGATGCGCTGGCGCAGGAAGCACCGTTGGCCTTGGTGCCGGCGCCGGCGGCCGCGCCCTGGCGGCGTTGCCTGCAGCTCGCGTGGCGACGGCTGCGCGGCCTGCCGCCGCCGGACGAGGCCGTCGTCCTGATCGAGGGGCGGCGATGACACGGCCCGAGGCCCGTTCCGACATGCGGCCCGGCGCGCGGATCCTGGGCATCGACATCGGTTCCACCACCGTCAAGACCGTGGTCGTCGACGCGGCCGGCGGCGGGATCCTCTGGTCCGATTACCGCCGCCACGAGACGCGGCAGGCCGACGCGCTGGACGCGCAGCTGGCAGCGATCGAGGCCCGCTTCGGCGAGCTGGACGCCGACACGACGCGCGCCTTCGTCACCGGTTCCGGCGGGCCGCCGCTGGCGAGGCTGCTCGGCGCGAAGTTCGTGCAGGAGGTCAACGCGGTCACGCTCGCCGTCGAGGCGCTGCATCCGGACGTCGGCAGCGTGATCGAGCTCGGCGGCCAGGACGCCAAGATCATCATCTACAAGCCGGCGCCGCCGGGCGCCTCGAACGCGGACCGGCGCGTGATCGCGTCGATGAACGACAAGTGCGCCTCCGGCACCGGCGCGACGATCGACAAGTGCGTGCTCAAGGCCGCGCTCGCGCCCGAGGCGCTGGGCGTGCTCGCCTGGGAACCGGCCAAGCTGCACCCGGTCGCGGCCAAGTGCGGCGTCTTCGCCGAGACCGACATCGTCGGCCTGCTCAAGGCCGGCATCCCGTCGGCCGAGGTCATGTGCTCGCTGGCCGACGCGATCGTGGCGCAGAACCTCACGGTGCTGACCCGCGGCCACACGCTGCAGCCGCGCGTGCTGCTGCTGGGCGGTCCCAACACCTACCTGCCGTTCCTGCAGGCCTGCTGGCGCCAGCGCATCGCCGAGCTGTGGGCCTCGCGCGGGACCGCGTTGCCGGCGGGCGCCCCGATCGAGGACCTCGTCGTCGTGCCCGGGAACGCCGCGCTGTACGCGGCCTACGGCGCCGCGGTGTACGGGATGCAGGAGGCGCCGGACATCGGCCGCTACGCCGGCGCAGGGGCGCTGCGCGCCTCGATCGCGCGTGGCCGCGGCGCGCGCGTGCTGCCGGCGCAAGGACCCGGGCTGGTGGCCAGCGACGAAGAGCGCGACGCCTTCATCGAGCGCTTCCGCCAGGCGCCGTTCGTGCCGGCGGTCTTCTCGCCGGGCCAGCGGGTGCGCGCGTTCCTCGGCATCGACGGCGGGTCGACCTCGTCCAAGGCGGTGCTGGTCGACGAGGGCGGCGAGGTCCTGTTCAAGGACTACCAGCTCTCGCGCGGCAATCCGCTCGCCGACGTGCAGGAGATCCTGCGCCGCGTGCGCGGCTTCGTGGCCGGGCAGGGCGCGGCGCTGGAGGTGCTGGGCGCCGGCGCGACCGGATACGCGGCGGACCTGCTGGAGGAGACGCTCGAGGTCGACGCCAACATCGTCGAGACGGTGGCGCACATGATGTCGGCGCGGCAGGCCTTCGACGATGTCGACGTGGTCTGCGACGTCGGCGGCCAGGACATCAAGGTGCTGTTCATGGCCGGCGGCGAGATCCGCAACTTCCGCCTGTCCAACCAGTGCTCGGCCGGCAACGGCATGCTGCTGCAGGCGATGGCGAGCCAGTTCGGCGTCGCGCTCTCCGACTACGCGGCGCTGGCCTTCCGCGCGCGGATGAGCCCGCGCTTCAACTACGGCTGTGCCGTGTTCCTCGACACCGACCGCGTCACCTTCCAGAAGGAGGGCTACGGCAAGGAGGAACTGATGGCTGGCCTCGCGCTGGTGCTGCCGAAGAACATCTGGCAGTACGTCGTGCAGTTGCCGCGGCTGGCGGAGCTTGGCCGCGTCTTCGTGCTGCAGGGCGGGACGCAGCACAACCTGGCCGCGGTGAAGGCGCAGCACGATTACCTCGTCGAGCGCGTGCCCGGCGCGATCGTGCGCGTGCATCCGCACTGCGGCGAGGCCGGCGCCATCGGCGCGGCGCTGGAGGCGCGACGCATCGTCGCGCGGCGCGGCCACAGCCGCTTCGTCGGCGTGGACGCGGCGATCGGCCTGGCCTGGACGTCCCGCAACGACGAGGGCACCGTCTGCCACTTTTGCGCCAACGCCTGCCGGCGCACCTTCATCGACGCGGCGACCCCGCAGGGCCGCAACAGCCGCTACATCGCCGGTTTCTCCTGCGAGCACGGGACCGTCGAGTCCAAGGACGCGCTCAAGGCGCTGGTGTCGCACCGCAAGTCGCTGAAGGCGCAGTTCCCCAACCTGGTCGACTACGAGGCCGGCCTGGCCTTCAAGGCGGGGGCCGCGCCGCAGCCGCTGCCTGAGGCGGGCTCGCCCGTCGATCCGGGGCGGCGCTCGCGCGGCTGGGCAACGGCGGCGCTGCTGCCCTGGCGCGCCCGCGCGGCGCGCGGCTTCGAGCGCTCGGACGGCGCGTCGCGGCGGGCCGGCTTGCGCATCGGCATGCCGCGGGTGCTGAACATGTACTCGACCGCGCCGCTGTGGCGCGCCTACTTCGAGACGCTGGGCGTGCCCCCGCGCCAGATCGTGTTCTCCGACGTCACCAGCGAGGAACTGTGGGAGGCCGGCAGCCGCTACGGGTCGATCGATCCGTGCTTCCCGTCGAAGGTGGTGCAGGCGCACATCCACGACCTGCTGAAGGTGAAGCACCGGGAGCGGCCGCTGGACTTCCTCTTCTTCCCCTGTCTGACGCATGTGCCGAGCTTCGTGCGCGGTCTGCCCGACACGACGGCCTGCCCGATCGTGGCCGGCGTGCCCAAGGTGATGCGCGCGGCCTTCACGCAGGAGGTCGACCATTTCGCGCGCGAGGGCGTGGTCTATGTCGACCCGGCGATCTCGCTGTGCGAGCCCCACTTCATGAAGCAGCAGATGTTCGAGGCCTGGGGCGAGCGCCTGGGCGTGACGCGGGACGAGAGCGACTTCGCCGTCGACCAGGGCTGGGCGGCGCTGCGCGCCTTCGACAGCGAGATGCAGCGCCGCGGCATGCAGCTGCTGGCGCAGCTCGAGGACGAAGGACGGGTCGGCATCCTGTTGCTGGCGCGGCCGTATCACGCGGATCCGGGACTGCACCATGGCGTGCTCGACGAGTTCCAGGCGCTGGGTTATCCGGTGCTGTCGATCCGCTCGATCCCGAAGGATCCGCAGTGGCTGGCGCGTTTCTTCGCCGGGGAGGGCGGCGACCCGCTGGGCGTGGCCGATGTCTGGCCCGAGGCCTATTCGACCAACAGCGCCGAGAAGGTCTGGGCCGCCAAGTTCGCCGCCCGGCATCCCAACCTGGTGGTGCTGGACCTGTCGAGCTTCAAATGCGGCCACGACGCGCCCACCTACGGAATGATCGACAACATCGTCGCGGCGAGCGCGACGCCGTATTCGGCGCTGCACGACCTGGACGCCAACAAGCCGTCGGGCTCGCTGAAGATCCGGGTGCGCACCTATGGGCATACGCTGCAGCGCCACGCCGAGCGCTTGCAGGACCTGCATGCCGCGAAGGACGAGCTGGCGCGGCGCATCGAGGCGAAGCGGCGCGAGCTGCGAGCGCGGGCGAGGGCACGTGACGGCGAGGTCAACCGTGAGGAAAAGGGCGGCCTCGATGGCCTCGCGACGCACGCTCCGGCCTCGGAGCGCGACTACGCGGCCTGGCTGGGCGAGGAGACGGTGCCGCGATTCGCGCCGCTGGAGCCGACCACCGGGCGGGCCTGCGACACCGCCGCGAAGGCGCATCCGATCACCATCCACCGGAGGACCTCATGAGATTGACGGACGAGGGCGACCGCCCGGTGATCTGGCTGCGCGACGAGCTGGCGCGGGCCGCCGAGATCGAACGCGAGCTCGAGGCCTTCGAGCGCGAGGAACGTGCGCGGCTGGGACTGACCGAGGTGCCGGTGGCGCAGTGGCGCGATCCGGCGCCGCGGCCCTTCACGCGCGACGAGCGCGCCGGCACGACGCTGCTGTGCGGCGGGCTGACGCAGGCGCAGGACCTGCTGATCCAGGGCGCGCTGCGGGGCCTCGGCTACCGGGTGGAGGTGCTGGGCACGCCGGACGACGAGGCCTTGCGCGTCGGGCGCGAGTTCGGCAACCGTGGCCAGTGCAATCCCACCTACTTCACCGTCGGCAATCTCGTCCATCACCTGCAGCGGCTGCGCGACGAGCAAGGCCTGAGCCCGCGCGAGATCATCGCGCGGCATGTCTTCGTCACCGCCGGGGCCTGCGGGCCGTGCCGCTTCGGGACCTACGCGACCGAGTACCGCAAGGCGCTGCGCGATGCCGGCTTCGAGGGCTTCCGCGTGCTGCTGTTCCAGCAGCAGGGCGGCCTGCGACAGGCCTGCGGCGATGGCGACGGGCTGGTGCTGGATCGACGCTTCTTCTTCGCGCTGCTGCGGGCGGTGGTGGCCGGCGACGTGCTCAACGCGATGGGCTACCGGCTGCGGCCGTATGAGCGCGATCCGGGCGCGACGCAGGCGGCGCTGGCCCGCTGCAAGGCGGTGCTGCACAACGCGCTGGCGGTGCGCGGCAGCGTCCTGGCGGCGCTGTGGCGATGCCGGCGGCTGCTGGGCGCGGTCGAGCTGGACCGCGCGCGGGTCAAGCCCAAGGTGTCGGTGATCGGCGAGTTCTGGGCGATGACCACCGAAGGCGACGGCAACTACCGGCTGCAGGCTTTCCTCGAGTCCGAGGGCGCCGAGGTGCTGGTGCAGCCGGTCACCGCCTGGCTGCTCTACAACCTCTGGCAGATGCGCTGGGACACGCGGCGGCGGATGGCGCTCCCGCGGCACGACGGCGGTCGCCACGGCCTGGCCGGCAGGTCGCCCTGGCGCCGGCTGGCGGCGGCGCGCGCCGCCGAGGCCGGCCTGCGCGGCTGCTATGCGCTGTATGCGGCGGTACTCGGCTTGCCGGCGCGCCGACTGTGCAACCTCGACGAGATCGCGACGCTGTCGCACCCGTTCTACGACAACCACCTGCGAGGCGGCGAGGGGCACATGGAGGTCGGCAAGCTGATCCAGAGCGTCACCGCGCGCAAGGCCCACATGGTGGTGAGCGTCAAGCCCTTCGGCTGCATGCCGTCGTCCGGCGTGTCCGACGGCGTGCAGGCGCTGGTGACCGAGAAGTACCCGCAGGCGATCTTCTGCAGCATCGAGACCACCGGCGACGGCGCGGCCAATGCCCACAGCCGGGTGCTGCGCGACCTATTCAAGGCCAAGCGGCTGGCGGCCGCCGAACGGGCGGCCGGCACCTGAGCAGGCCGGGCCGGCTCGGCGTCGCGCTCGCATCGGGGACTCGGACGACGAACTTGTTGGAGGGGCCACGTAATGTGCGTTCCGCGTGGAAGCATCTAAGTGGTTTGTGAGCCATGCCCTTTTAGACGACAAGTACGTGCGCCGTAGCCAGGATGGTTTCGCCTACTGCTTGACAGCCTCGACTTGGATGACCAGGTGCACGTTGTCGGGGAATCCGTAGTTCAGGCCGTAGTTCACGCCGTACTGGCTGCGCACGATCGTGGCCTCGAAGTCGCCGCCGCAGACCTCGTGCTTGAGCATCGGGTTCTGGTAGCAGTTGAAGTTGACTGCATGCAGCGTGACCGGGTTGGTCTTGCCGTGCAGCGTCAGCGCGCCCGAGATGTCGGTCACCTTGTCGCCGTTGAAGGTGAATTTGTCGCCCGCGAAGGTCGCGGTGGGGTAGGTTGCGACGTCCAGCATCTCATTGCTCGAAATGTGCTTGGTGAACTGCGCGAAGCCGGTGTCCAGCGAGTCGGCGTGGACGGTCACGGACAGCTTGCCGGTCTTGGCGGCCTTGTCGAGTTCGACGGAGCCTTCGGTCTTGTTGAAGCGACCGCGGTTGGTCGAGGTACCGAAGTGGCCAATCTCGAACGTCGCGAAGGTGTGCGTTGGGTCGAAGTTGTAGGTCACGGTCTCAGCATGTGCGATGCCGGCAAGGCCGAGGGCGGCGAGAACGATCACAGAAAGCTTCTTCATGGGGGTGAGCTCCAGCGGGTCAGATTGGAATGGACATGAATTCCCCGGCGCTGACCGCGCCGCCAGGGGCTTGCCCAACGTTGGGACCCATCTGGGAAGTGAAGGCGCGACGGGCGGTCGCGCAACCCCGCGCGCAGGGTTGGGTTGCTCAGAAGGTTGGTCAAGGCAGGCGCGCCGGGGCGGGCACGCGATTCAGGATGTGGCCCAGGACCCGTCCGTCGATGCCGTGGCCCAGGCCGGGAACCACGTCAATCGATGTCGGCACACCGGCCTTTGCAAGATGGGCCAAAGCTTCGATGCTGTGGGCTGGCACCATGACGGTATCTTCATCGCCATGCACGAGGTGGACAGTGACACCCGAGGCCATCAATTCGGGCAGTCGGGCGAACCGACCGGACACTGCGATTACGCGCGCAGCGATCGCACTACCACCACCTGCGGCTGACTCCAGGGCCATGATGGCGCCTTGCGAGAAGCCGACCAGCGTTGTGGCTTCCGGCGGAACGTTTGCGTCGGATTGCCATCGGCGGATCGTCTCGACGAACAGTGGCAATGCGGCGGCGACGCGTTCGGGACGATTGCCTTCCGTGAGGCCCGTGACCGAGATCCATTGCAGCCCCTGGCCCAAGTCTGAGCGATACGGCGCTGCGACGGATACCACGAACGCCTTCGCGTCAATCGCGGCGATCTGCCGGCCGACGCCCGCCATGTTGGATGGCGTCGAGCCAAACCCGTGAAACAGCAGCACGAGCTGCGAGGCTTGGGTAGTGGGTCGTTGGACCACCAGGGATGCGTCGGACATGATGTGTCTAGGTGCCTGTTGATGTACGCCCGACGGCGGAGGACTCTATCGCGAGCACGCCGTGCTGGATGCCGCCTTCGATCACGGTGAAGGGAGGTACACGCCGCATTCGCACTTCGACCGCGTCCAGATCGCACTGCGTGCATCCGCCCTCTCGTCTCGGTCGTTCAGTGCCTCAGGACGACCTTGCCCTGGGCCCCTGAGGCGACAGCCTCGTGGGCCGCGCCGAGCTGATTCAACGGCAGGGTCTGGGCGATCGGCACGACTAGTACTCCCCGGGCACCCGCGTCCAACACATCGCCCAGCATCGCGGCATTCGTACGGTGATAGAGCTCGTGAATGGACACGCGGTTGCCTGGATTGACGTCCTTGGGCACGGGAACGATGCTCACCACCTTGCCGCCGTCGCGCACATGGCGGATGAGATTTCCTGCCACCGGGCCCGCCGCACTGATGGCGCGGTCGAACGTCGCACTGGTCGGCGGCACCGTGATGTCCAGCGCTTCGTCCGCGAGTTCGCGAGCCTCGCCCAGACGCTCCGGGCGAACCCCGGCAACCGGCGTTGCGCCAATCTGCTTCAGATACTGCAGCGCTGCGCGCCCGACCGCCCCGAGGCCTCCAGAGACCAGCACCCGATCGCCGGGCTTGACTCCGAGCGCTTCAACCGTCTGCCGACCGGTGAGGCCAGCCTTGACCAGGGATGCGCCCTCTTCGAAGCTCAGTTCAGCGGGAAGCTTGGCGATGGACGTGGCTGGGACCACACCATACTCGGCGTGGGCTCCCTTACCGTTCGCAGCGAAGTCGGCGACGACCCGATCGCCTACGGCCAGTCCCGTGACGCCCTGGCCCAGTTCGACCACGGTGCCGGCGGCATCTCCGCCAAGTACCGCTGGCAGCGGGAGCGGAATGTACTGAGCCATGAAGCCTTGCCGCAGGATGAGATCGAAGGGATTCACCGCGGAGGCCGCGATCTTGATCAGGACTTCGCCTGCAGCGGGTTGGGGAATCGGTAGGTCACCGATCTCGAACTGATCGACGCCACCATAGGCCTTGAGAAGTGCTGCTTTCATTGCGTTCACCGGAGTAGTGCGTTGCCAGGTGGAAGCCTCGGGCTTCCGGCGGCAACGGAATGGATGGGATACCTGTGGCTGCTGTCTACTGCGCAGCGACGCGCCGGGCGTTGTCGAGCGTCAGGGCACCACCGCCGGCAGCGGCGACGTAGAGGAAGATGAAACAGAACAGGATCGCCGGTTCGCCCATGTTCAGCACGGGCCAGAAGGTTTGTGGGGCATGGGCCATGAAGTAGGCAGCGGCCATCTCGCCAGAAGCGACAAATGCAGCGATTCGGGTCTGGAAGCCGATGATCATCAACACGGAGGTGATGACCTCGATCGCTCCGGCGACGATCAGGATCGTCGGCAGCGGGTAGGTCATGCCTGGAACTGGTGCAGGGAACTGCAGGAACTTCATCGCCGCATGCTCGATGAAGAGCAGAGCCGCGACGATGCGCAGGGCGGTTAGAGCACGCGGAGCCCAGATGGTGGTATTCATTGCGGGATGGTCCTCGCAGGATTGGAAACGGGTGGGGCGCCGAAGCGAAAGCTCGAGGCTGTGAAGCCGCCGAAGAAGTCGGTCTGGTGATAGGTGGCGGTGCCCGGCTCATCCCAGGCGGCACCTACCGCGGCCATCAAAGGAAGAAGATGATCCTCGCGCGGGTGCGCGATGCGCGCAGCGGGCGCCTCTTCCCAGTCGATTAGCCGGCGGGCGCGCTCGTCGGAAGAGGTGTGAACCAGCGTCTGCTGCAACCATGCATCGAACTGCCGCGCAGGCTCGTAGCCGCTGGTGCCGCGCATTGCCTGCAAGTTGTGGAAGCTGAGGCCGCTTCCGATAATCAGCACGCCCTCGTCGCGTAGTGGCGCGAGCGCCCGGCCGACCGCGAGATGTAGCGCCGGATCGAGGCCGGCGTCGAGCGAGAGCTGGACGAGCGGCATGTCTTCCTCGGGGTAGAGCGGCTTCATGAGGCTGAAGGTGCCGTGATCGAAGCCGCGAGTACGGTCGGACCGTGCATCGATGCCGTCCGCGTGCAGCAACTCCTGCACCCGTCGCGCCAATTCCGGCGACCCAGGTGCGCCGTACTGGATGTGATAGAGATAGTCGGGGAAGCCGTGGTAGTCATAGACCATCCCGGGCTTCTCAGCCGAGGAAACGGCGAAGCCGCGCTCTTCCCAATGACCGGAGACCACGAGCACGGCCTTGGGTGCGTCGCTGAGCTCCATGCGCATGTCGAGCAGCGACTGTTCGAGCTGGGCCATGTTGGCGCGGAATTCCCCGGTCATGTAGGGCCATGGACCACCGCCATGGCTGATGAAATAGGTTGGAAGCCTGGGGCCAGTCACTTTCACATTCCCTTTTTGGTGCAACCCGGAGCCTTGCGGTCAGACTGCGTTCGTTGGTGACGACACTGTCGTGGTTTCCTGTAGGTGGATCAACACCCGTTATGTTGATGGATCATTTCCGATACATTGATGAAGATGGACACGATGATCAGCCTGCGGGTGTTCTGCCTCGTGGCGGAGCTGAAGAGCTTTGCCGCCGCCGGAAAGCGCCTAAACCTCTCGCCGGCAATGGTGAGCAAGCACGTGATCCATCTGGAGAACCGCATTGGGATCCGATTGCTCAACCGGACCAGTCGGCATGTCAGCCTGACCGAGCCGGGCGCGCTCTACTTCGCTCAAGCCAAGTCGACGCTCGACGGTCTGGACGAGGTGGAGGCGGCCATCAGCAATGTCGCGGTATCACCGCGAGGGACGCTCAGGCTAAGTGCGCCGGTTTGGACGGCGAACACTTGCTTCGTGAGCATGCTGGCGGAGTACAACCGGCGTCATCCCGATGTATCCCTCGACATGGACCTTAGTGGTCGCATCGTGAACTTGGTGGACGAAGGCTTTGACCTGGCCTTGCGCGCCATGACGCGCGATCGCCTCGATTCAGGCCTCGTCGCGCGTCCGTTGATGCAAGTGGAGTGTTGATTGCCGCCGAATCCTGACCCACCGACCGCACTGATTTCCGTTCAAACCTGACCCACGTATGAACCCTAGCCTGCCGCAACTTGCGGCAGGAGCATTGGAGTGATTGACGTGGCG
>Ga0157319_1000018_pt1 | contig 98831 bp, 83 predicted proteins | sample MCvi2old240510_FD_105326 | JGI IMG/M metagenome (GOLD analysis project Ga0157319, IMG submission 105326) | Arabidopsis rhizosphere microbial communities from North Carolina - M.Cvi.2.old.240510 | ecosystem: Host-associated > Plants > Roots > Rhizosphere | place: USA: North Carolina | collected... | reverse complement strand
GTCGCCACGTCAATCACTCCAATGCTCCTGCCGCAAGTTGCGGCAGGCTAGGGTTCATACGTGGGTCAGGTTTGAACGGAAATCAGTGCGGTCGGTGGGTCAGGATTCGGCGGCAATCAACACGGGGTCAATTTCTATGGAAATGACCCGGGTCAAAACGGCCAGCACCAGCAACATCCACCTCAACGGTCGCTGTCATTGTCCTAGGAGCCGCAGCTCGCGGGCGGTAAGGTCTGCGGAACCGCGAATGCTGCTGTTCGCATTCTCTGCCTCGAACGCCGCTTCGATGCGGGTTCGTACACAGCCTTACGACTTCGCTTGCCGCATGAGCAATGTGGCTTACGTCACTAGGCTCCGTAGCACCGCGACGGTCCACTGACCTCTCATCAGGAGAGGTTCATGTTCCCTAAGTCCTTCTACATCTGCCCCGAAGACGTCTTCCGCCTCGGCAACGCCGGCAGCCCAAGGCTCAGCCACATTCGACCGCACGATGTCGACCTGACGAAGGTCAACGACATCGTCGTGGTCATCGCGAACAACGCCGGCGTCAGCGTGTTCAACGAGCAGGGTCTGGCCGAGCGCGACATGAGCGGTTGGGTCTGGCAGTTCAACGCGGCCACGCCGATGCCTCAAGGGCTGAAGCTCGTGCACGATCGCCCGGGCCACTACTCCATCGCGCCGACAGTTAACATGCCGCTTGACAAGTACAAGGGGCTGCTCGAGGAGCTTGGGATGAAGGCGTTCCGTGTGTTCTTCAAGCAAGGCAAGCAAGCATGAAATCGCTGACGTTGGACCTGACGCGCTGGGAAGCGCACTGCATTCTCGAAGCGCTCACCGAGCTGGACGCCAAGTGGGCGAACATCTGCCAGACCTCGCAAGACGAAGATGAGGTAGCCGAATATGGCAATGACCTGATCGAACTCCGCTTGACGTTGAAGTCGGTGAAAGAGAAGGCGATCGCCGAGTTCGGGCCTGGCGTCGCCAACTTTGATCGCACGCCGCTCTGAGCCTCCCAGCCCAGCCTCAGTTGGTGGCCATGTCGGCCTCTGGAACGTGGTCGAGAACAACCTCGGGGATGTGCCAGAACGAGTTGGGCTGCACGATGCCCGACACCTCGCCCCAGTTTCCCCTCCCGTCCAAAAAGTAAATCTTCACGACGACCTCTTCCTCGACCACAACGTCGAACTGCACTTCTTGCGCCTGACCCCGATCCATGAATTCGGTATCGAGGCCATCAACCCAGCGATGAATGTCAGGGCCCATAGCCATCTGTACGCAAGAGACTGGTGCCCCCCTGTTGATGAGCATGTAACGGAGGGTCATACGGCCACTGTCATCAACGGCTGTCGCACCCTCGGTCTTCGGAACGAAGCGAGGCTGTGCCGCTAGCGTTGCGGCCCTGCGCTCGGCTCTCAACGCCTCCGTCTCCTGTTCAAGCTGGGCCCTCGAAATCTCGACTAGAGCCGTCTGCTGACGCACCGAGTTTTCCAGCTCACGCGCTTGCGCCCGAAGTTCCGCCCCTTGCTGCATATAGCCGAGCACCAGCCATAGGAACGCGATCGGCGCGAAGAAGCCAGCGAAGAGATCTCCCCAGCCATTGATCTCGGCGGGGCGCTTCCCCCAAACGATGAACGCACCCATCACCAGTATCCAGAACGCCGACAGCGCCATCCCGAACCAGAACCGCTTGTCCTTCATGTCCCTCTCCTTGGTGCCGTCAATTCTGCTCGGTTGATGGACCGCGCCGTCGCGATAGACACGAAGCGCTGACGCCTCATCGCATCTCGCCTGGAGAGCCCGCTACAGGCTGATCTCAGTCGTTCGCAAGTCAGGTCCTGACCGGCCGCTCGCGCCAAGTCCGGTCACTCGGTTCGGGGCGCCTGGCCGACGGCTTCGCCGTCCTAACCGGTCGCTCGACAGTGGCGCCCGTCTCGAGCCTTCGTGAGCGACCGCTTCCGCTCGTCGCGAGAGGCTGATGCCCGACCCGTCGCGGTCCAAGGAATTGCTGGAATCAGCACCTTGAAGCAATCGTTCCACCTTGGAGTTAGCTCGCGGACCGAGGTCTGCCAGGGGATGTCGGGTCGAACGGCCGGCGAGGACGTACCAGCAACCGCGGCGCATTCAGGCCTGTGAGAAGAAGCCCCACCCATCACATTTTCCTTGGTATGTCGCAGCAACCTCACCAAGCCAATCTTCCATCTCAGATAGGCGCTACTGCGCTCTAACGAATGAATGCGGATCGTTGACGATCCGTCTCTACCCACATTTGAGCACGCAACTTTGAACGTGCGTCAGGTTGGCGACGTGGCTAGAAGCGGACCCTGACCAACGTCAACTCCTGGTCGGGAACTCCCGTTCACGCATGCGCCACACAGCGACCTCCAAGTGGGTGGTGGCTGTCAACGATGAGCGGATCAGGTCACTCCGTCAGAAGGCCCTCACCGCCGCAACAGATTGGCGTTGATGCCGCGCGACATCGGCACCGCTGTCATCGACATGATCCGCCCTATGCACGCCGCCACGGCGTCGGCCCTGAACCCCGGCGATTCCAAGACGAAATGGCTGGCCGCCTACATTCCAAGAAGTGGCCGGAGCCAGTCTTTGGCGAGCTCTCTAGTCCTCCGACTTACGTCCTTGGAACATTTCAATGAAAGCGTCCACCGCGCACATCTTGGCGAGTTCCGGATGAGCGAACTCGCCCTCTAGGGGCCGACGAATCGGCGGCCCGACCTCTGGCGGCAGGGTGAGTACTAGGACGGGTACGAACATCCCGTTCTCAGGAGGCTCTGCCTCGACATCAGCTTCCCAGTCATCCAAAGTTGTCGACCTCCCTGGTTGCTCAGGCCAGTCGCCAATACTTCTGCCAAGTGGCCTTAATGGCGTCCGCTGCGAGCTCCCGCTTTGTTGCGCGCTCGTACCCTTCGACGCGGTCGACGGCGACCAGCAGGTCCGCGCCCTCGTCCTGCAGCACCTCGTAGGGCCAACCTTCACGCATGGCATCTTCTGCGACGAGGTCCGGGTGAACATCGTCGTAGCCAGGGGGCCGGGAAATTCGAATCTCAACTCGCTCCTGCGGTGCCATCGCTTGGCCTTCTTGCTGAACTACTCGTTGATAGAGCGTACACGGCCTCAACCTTGATGTGGGACACGAAGCTGAAGTGCAGATCCTCGCTGGACTCAGACTAAGGTAGAACGCAAGCCATGACGGCGCTGAAGTGCGCACCGGCTCCAGCGACGACGAAGACGTGCCAAACTCCGTGGGCGTGCCGCTTTCGGCTGGGATTGGCGAAGAAGTATGTGCCTGCGGTGTAAAGGCCGGCGCCCACCAGGAACAGACCCAGTGAGCCGTGCGCGACCTGCACTAGCGCGGGAACGCTTGCGATGGTCGCTATCCATCCGCTCGCGAGATACAACCCGAGCATGGGTCGCTCTCGTCGGCCAAAAAGCGATAGCGCCGATCCGGCAAGCGCCACAGCCCACATGAAGGCAAGCAGCACCCAATCTGCCGAACCGCTCGCCGTCAGAAGCACAAACGGCGTTGCGGTACCAGCGATCAGCAGGAAGATCGCGCAGTGGTCAGCTCGTGCCCAGAATTGCTGCGTGCGCCCCCGGGTGCTGTGGCACAAAGTCGATGCTGCAAAGACGGCGACCAGCGTCGCGCCGAAGACGCCTGCGGCCAGGACGCGGCGCAGGTTGCCCGTGTCCAGCGCTTGAACAACCAGCCAGACCGTCGCCGGCAACGCCGCGAGCAAGGCGGCAAGGTGGGTTGCAGCGTTCAGACGCTCACCGTGGTACATCGCCCCTAGGAATTCGTTCTCTATCCGCAGCCTATACACCACGTGTGACACCAAGTTCTCTGTTCACCACTAGCGCCGGCATTTCTGCCCTAAAAGATAAATCGCGCGACGAGCGAATCCGTGTTTCAATAGTCTGCACTGACATTTGCGCCCCTCGGTAGTCCGACCTTCGCGTCAGCGAGCACTTGGTCGCCGTAGACGACCTCCGCTCTCCTGCAGAGCTCGACCGAAGGACGCAGAATGTTTGTCAAGGCAGGACTCGCCACTATCCGCGAAGTCGACCTCGCGTCATTCGACGTGATCTACATCTGCCCTCATCGCTCCGAACTCGGAACGCTGATCTTCCGAAGGCGACATACCCCGCCTCAGCGGTCCTTGTTCATCGAGCTTCCCCTCTATCCCCAGCACGGTACGGTCGAGCGCATTCGCGATGAACTCGACCCCGGGCAACTCCACGACGGCTGGCTTCCGTGAGCGTCTCCGCGATAGCGGGGTCAGCGTGCTCGGTCACCAGGACGCTTCCATCAGGCCAGCCGCCCGCTGGTACGGACCGCCCGTCGCTCCAAACATGGCTGTGAGCCGCACCCGCGCCACTCAAGTGCGGGGCCGGCACGGCCAACCAGGACATCACATGACCATAGAACCCCTACGCGCCGCCCACGTTTCTGGGCCGCGCGATCCGGCACGTCTTGCCGACGTTGATGCCGTCGCAGTGCTCGCTGGCCTTGATCATCCACGGCACGGGCGCCTGGAGCGCTCGGAGCGTTTCGTCTCCGGCACCCATTTGCATGGCCGGACGACCCTGAACTACAGGTTGTATACCCCCCCGGGAGACGTGTGCACCGCTCGACCGCTGCTTGTGATGCTGCACGCCGGCGAACAGGGACTCCAAGACTTCGCCTTGAGTAGTCAGATGAACGCAGCGGCCGGCCGGTTGGGCTGGATGGTGTTGTACCCCGAGAAGCCCGAGCGCCCTGGTGAGCAGGCGGGGTGGAGTTGGTACATGTACAGCCACCAGCAGCGCGGCCGCGGCGAGCCCGCACTGCTTGCAAGCCTGACTCGCCATGTCATCGCGCAGCATCGGATCGACGAACAGCGCGTGCATGTCGCAGGCCTTTCGGCGGGAGGCGCCATGGCTGCAGTATTGGGCCAGACGTATCCGGACTTGTTCGCCTCCGTGGGCGTTCATTCTGGGCTTCCCTACGGCGCCGTCGACGACGCGAGCGGCGCAACCTCGCTCAAGCGATATGGGCGCGTGGATCAAGAGGCATGCGCCGGTCGTCCGCTGAGGCACGGCGCGCCTCCAACCATCGTCTTCCACGGCACGAGGGACATGACCGTCCACCCTAGTAACGGGGTGCGAATCTATGAGAATGCCGTCTCGGGGCGCCCTGGCGAGCATCGATTCGAGAACGGCCGCGAAGGTGGGCGTGCCTACACGCGCCGCACTCACGTCGCCCCGGACGGACACACCAACGCCGAGTTATGGCTGATCGAAGGCGCTGGTCACGCCTGGTCCGGCGGTGATCCACAAGGCTCGCAGGCCGACTGGCAGGGCCCTGCGGCGTCCGAGCAGATGCTGTGTTTCTTCATGCGCCACCCTGCATCGCACTGAGCCCGCGGTCTGAAAATGCTGCTCTCGGGCATTCAGACCGCGCTCACTTTCACACCCACCCCATGCGGCCCCTTGCCGCGCCTGGCCGGTCTCCGGCCTATCAATTGATCGAACAAGATTCCAAACAGCGCCATTCCCATGGGCAAGTACGTCGTCTCGCCCGCGACACACCCGACCGACTGCGGCCGCTTCAGCGCCGCCTTCGCGATCAGACGTGCCGACGGCAACGGCACGTATTGCCGGGTCATCCGTTTCGACAGGACATTTGCGTCCCGTCATGCCGCCCGGCTCTTCGCAGTGACCCAAGGCTGGCTCGAGTCCATCGGCGACAGCCAGCAGGTCTGCTGAATCGCTGCCCCGAACCTTCCCCTGCCTCGCGGCAGCTTCCAGCCCGGCCAACCGCATGTCACCAACACGACGGGGACATCGACCCCAGCGGCACGCCAACCAAGAATGAAGAAAGGCTCATCGCATGAGCAACAAGATCTACGTGGGCAACCTGCCCTACTCGGTGACCGATTCCACCCTTCGGAGCAACTTTGCGGAGTTCGGTGACGTCTCCTCAGCCAAGGTGATGATGGATCGCGACACCGGCAACTCAAAGGGCTTTGGGTTTGTGGAAATGAAGTCCTCCGAAGGTGCGGAAGCCGCTATCGCCGGGCCGCACGGCGTGTAGGTGCAAGGGCGCTCGATCGTGGTCAGCTTGGCACGCCCTCGCGACGCGGAGAAGCGAGGGGAACTGCGCCCGCAGGGAGAGTTCCGCGCGACTAAGCGGTCCGACGTCGGGTATGGGACGGGGGGAGTTGGCGGCGGCCGCTACTGAGGCGCTGCCTCGAGCACGGCATGCTGCAGTCCATTTCATCCACCCGTGAATGCACCGTCTGCGAGCAGTAGACCGGGCACCGAGACGTCGGAACCAGTATCGATGCAGGGTCAGACGTCCGTTTTGAGGCCGAGGAGCCTTCTATGGCAGCAGTACCTCCAGGGCTTCTTTCGACACGGGCTTGAGCAGCGTGTGATCGAAGAGGTCGGCAGCGTCGCGCGGGCTCGGTGCTGATCCTGAGATTCCGATCAGCAGCGCGTTGCTGCCCGCGCCCCTCGGATCGCCTGAGCGAGTCCGCTACCTCCGAGGCCTGGCATCTAGATGTGCGAAATCACTGCGTCAGGCGGGACGTCCTGGGTCAAGCAGAGCGCTTGCTCCCCCGATTGCGCCGTCCGCACGCTGAATCCGAGCCCCGCGAGCAGCAAGCCAAGCGACGTCGACATGTCAGGTAGGTCGTCGACCACCAGGACGGACCGTGGAGGCGGTGGGATGGTCATCCGACTTCCTTGTTGAACGAGATACGTGGCCCCCGGGCATGCCGCGACCCCGGCCATGCTCAGACTCCGAGCCGCCTTGGGAAAGGCACGTACTCCGAGCGCTTTCAAGCGGCCGCGATTGCCGCATCGATTGCCATCGAGACCGCCCGTATTACGGCCTCGCGCTCGGACTCGTCGTCTGCGCGGTAGGTGGAACCTTCCAGTTCGAAAACCCGCTCGGAGCGATTGATCGTTGCATTCCAAACCAGCAGTGCTCCGCTCGCGCTGAAGTCAACGCACGCCTTCGCCAGCCCTGTGGCGGAGGCGCTCACCCGACACTCGTGCCGGAAATCCACGGACTTGAAGAGTCGCATCGGTTGCTCCCTGTTTGTGGCGTCGGTGTGCGGGATCAGCGGAACCTTGCGTTCAGCGCCTGACCGATCGACGACACGACGGTCTGGGATTCGGTCTCGCCTTGAGCTCTTTGAACGCATCCCGTCATCTCGAAGAACTGAGGCGCGATGTAGAAGGTGGCGCTCCAACTCAGGAAATTCCCGGTCGCGCCAAAGTCGGCACATACCCTGATGACGCGCCCGCTGAAAGGCACCGTGTGCTTGAAGTCGACAGTCGTGAGTTCGTTCATCAGCGCCTTCCTCACGGCATTCCCGGCGGCACGGCGAGGGGTGGGGTGATGCTTCGATCGGGCGGGCGATGGGGCAACAGGCCATGACTTGACCGCGGCCGCCGATGATCGAATCCGATCATGGCAGCCAATCCTCGGAATGCCGCAGTGGGTCCAGCACGTCACGGATCCGCTCGATCGTTCCGTGCTTCGGATCGTTGGGCAGGTCGATGAAGAGCGCTCGCCTCGGTGGGGCGTGACGCCGCCTGAAGATCAGTGTTCCCAGCTCGGAATGGGACGGGCAGACGTAGATGACATCGAAGGACGAAATCTGCAGCCCGCCAATGTGGGCAAGTCCGGCTTTGACGAACATGTCGCGCTTTCGAAAGAGCTCCCTGGCGGAGCGACCTGGTCGTCGTTGCTGGCGGCCACGCAAGCTGGCCGACGCGACGCCGCGCGCATGTCAGTGCTGAGCATTCAAGCACGGATGGCGAGCCGGCGGGAAATATGTTTCTGATCCCGGCCTAGGCGTGGATCGTCACTTGCTGGGTTTCTCGGCATGGCTCTACCGGAGAGGGAGGCGACCATGAAGCGCAGGTCCAAACCGAAGCGGCACGCCGCCGGACGCGATCAGAAGGACGGACTCCCCACCGCCGAGCGCGCCGAACTCCAACGTCAAGGAGCCAAGGCCGCCGCGCGAGGTGAAGAGCGTGATGTGAATCCCATGGACGAACAGTTGAATCGCCCTTCGGCAACGGGAGAGTGCCCGGACCTTTGGCAAAGGCGAAAAGACGCCTGGCAGCAAGGGCACGATGTGCAGTCCCAAGCTGACAACCAGACGAATTCCCATCCTTCTAGTCGGGAAGAGAGTGATGAGCACTGAAGCCGAGTCAGTTCTGCGCCTTGCGCAGGTCGAGCGCGAGATCAGGGAGGCCGAGCACACGCTCGAGAAGCTTCTGACCCAGATCAACCAGGCACGCAGCGAGGAGCGGCTGGGAGCCTTGTACTGGATGGTGCTCGAGAACGAGCGCCTGTACACAGAACTCCATGATCAGAACCTGCGCGCCGTAAGAGAAGCCGACTCCGCGCACGCCGCGCTTGAGCAGGCCGTGCGGGTTGCCGAGACCGATCCATTGACCCAGCTGCCCAACCGCATTGTCCTTTGGAACAGGTTGACCCACGAGCTCGAACTCGCCAAGCGGAACTCGGCGCCCCTGGCAGTTCTCTTCCTGGACCTCAATGACTTCAAGAAGACCAACGATCAACTCGGGCATGAAGTCGGCGACCGGTTGCTGCTGCACGTGGCCGGCGTCCTCAAGGCGACGCTGAGAGCAAGTGACACCGTTTGCCGCATCGGCGGCGACGAGTTCGTCATCATTGCGGAGAACGTTCCAAGCGACGGCGTCGGACGCCTGATCTCCAAGATCGTCGCGGCCGTTGCTCGGCCGTGGACCGTGGCTGGCACCGTCCTGACGCAAGGCGTGAGCATCGGCGCCAGCAACTTTCCGGCCGACGGTGACCAGGCAGAGGACCTCGTGAGGAAAGCAGACGCAGCCATGTACCTGGTCAAGCTGGCCGCGCGTACGACAACACGGGGTGGCGAAAGAGGAGGGCCGATGCCTAGCGCCCGCCTCTACGACCCGCGATGAAGTCCGTTGATCCGCTGCTGCTCGCTGTGGTCCGGCTTAGCACCTCGCAGGGTGGTCGAGCCTTGACGCGCGCCACGGGCTTCCTGCAGCAACGCGGCGAGGAGGTCTTTCTGGTCACCTGCCGGCACGTGTTCATCGATCCGTCGAGCGGTCACTATCCCGATCTGATACAGGTTGATTTCCATACGGACGGCAACAATCTGGCGACAGTCGCGAGTGCTGCTCTTCCTCTGTATGAAGCGGGCACCGCGGCGTGGAGACAAGGAAGGGACGCGGCGGGAGACGTCGACGTCGCGACTCTCAAGCTCCGACGGGAACAGATGCCGGACAAGGCGGTCTGGCACGCCTTTCCCTCCGAAGAGATGCCGGAGCTGGAACGGGACATCGGCTTGGGTACGCCGGTGCTGATCGTCGGGTTCCCCATGGGGTTTCACGATGAATTGCATCACCTACCGGTGGCTCGATCCGGCATCGTGGCGTCCCCCTACGGCTGGCGCTTCGGCGGAGAGGGATATTTCCTGACGGACGCGCGGACGCATCGAGGTCTCAGCGGAGCCCCGGTCGTGACGCGGGATGCGTCCCAGCCGCGGTTTCCCTGGCGGCTGCTGGGCATACACTCCGCTCGTCTGGAAGGGCGAAACAGGGAGGCGGCCTTTGACGAGACCCTTGGACTGAACTGCAGCTGGTATCCGGACATCCTGCGCGTGCTCACGACCGGCTGACCGCAGATGGCCATATCGGCACGTGCACGCGCGATGCACAAGGGAACCGGTTTTCCTCACCCTGGCTTGGCTGGAAGAGGAGATGCGTTGCGGCAGCGCCGGTCAGCCGCGCGCGGACTGCGGCAGATCCGCATCTGAGATTCCACGCCGCGCCTGACCGGCCGCATCTGGTACAGGACGTGCAGTGGCATCGCCGTCGGGAGGCACGTCGCTGCCTTCAGGCAGCTCGTGCGGCTTGCCCTCTGTCTCCTCTTGCGTCGAACGCTTCTTGCCGTCATTGCCGGTTCGCTCGGCGCCGGAGTTCGATTCGTCCGATGCGTCGCCGGTGCGAACGCCCTCCGGCGACTGGTTCGCAATCGGATCACCGACGGGATCGTCGTTCTCGTTCTCAGGCTTCGAGGTCGTAGGACGGGTGGACTCGGAAGCCGACGTACTGCTGTTCATGATGGCGCCTTGATGTGGGGCGGGATGCCCCGCTGTCCTCTGGCAAGTCCGACTCCGCGCAGATTACGACGTGAGCCCAGTTCGACCGGGTAAGGGAGCCCGCTAACGCGTAAACGCATGGAGAACTTGCCGACCGGCGTGCTTGAAATGCCTGCGGCCCCACAAGCGTTCAGTACCGGAAGCGCGTCCCCCGCGTCGCGGGTTATGGGGCTGAGCACCACCTAACCGGAGCTGCGGCACTGGACCGAGGGCAGTCGCATGCAGCACGCCTGATCTTGGCGCTCGAGAAGCACGCCGGTTCGCATGTGGGAACCGGTGGCGGGCGAACTCTTGAACGGCAGCCTTCCTAACGTGTGCGTCGAAAGGGAGCACAGCATCGAACGGGGCTCAGGCTTCGTTCTCTGGCGAGGCGTTCGATTCGGCGTAGGCCCGGCCATCCGAATTCCTCCGGCTGTCCGGGGCCATTGGTGAGCCGAAACAGGAGGAGGCCTTCTTCCAGCGGTTCCCGGCGCTGATCCGACGTCTTTTCACCATAGATTGCCGCGGCCATTGTTGTTCGACCAGCCAGGCGCCGACTACGCCGACTACGCCGACCATCGAGGGGCGCTTACCTGTTGCACTGAATTACCCGAGCCGGGTTTCAGCAGGCGGACGTACTCGGCTTTCACCACTGCGTAGCACTCACAGGTGCGTTGCTCGAGACCGGCACGGTCGAGCACCCGGATATGTCCACGGCGGTAACTTATCAGCCCAGCATCTTGAAGATTGCCTGCCGCCTGGGTGACGCCCTCTCTCCGCACCCCGAGCATGTTGGCGATGAGGTCCTGCGTCATGACAAGATCGTTGCCGTGGAGCCGGTCCAGGCTCAGGAGCAGCCAGCGGCAAAGCTGCTGATCCAAGGAGTGATGCCGATTGCAGACCGCTGTCTGGGACATCTGCGTGAGCAGAGCCTGCGTATAGCGGAGCAGAAGGTGCATCACGTTCCCCGCTCGGTTGAATTCCGCGAGCATGAAGTCGGATCGTAGCCGCAGCAGTTCCCCCGCGCTTTGCACCACGCCGCGGCTGGGAGTAGTCTGACCGCCCATAAAGAGCGACACACCCAGCACGCCCTCATAACCCACAACGGAGATTTCCGCGGAGCCGCCGTCCTCGAGTACGTAAAGAAGAGACACGATGGACGTCGTAGGGAAGTAGACGTGGGACAGGTGACCTCCCGATTCGTAGATCACCTGACCGAGCGGCGCCTGCACCGCTTCCAGATTTGGAAGCCATCGCGACAACTCTTCCTCCGAAAGTGCGGCAAGGAGTTCGTTCTGGCGCGCAAGTTCTGTCGACACCATCGGCGAGCCTTCGAATGTTGGTTGGAGATCCGACGACAGCCGGTACACGAAGAAGAGGCTGGATCGACGTCCTGCGGCTAGGTTCGTTGTCGCACCGACGCCTCCACGGGAACGGCGCAGGCTAGAGCAGCAGCGGGCGCGGTTGTTGCGGCCTGAGCCTAACCGAGCCGCCTCCGCACCATATAGCTTCCTCGAACGACATCCGCAATGTCCGTGCATCACCACTGCAGCGACGAAGCCAAAAAGCCCGAGCAAACGAAGTTGCCCTCCACCTGCACTGGCCGGCGTCGCCACACCCAAGCCGAGCACGTCTCTCAATGTGAGCCAGCCATAGATCCAGAGCGTCCTCTTGCAACAGATTTAATGGCTTCGGAAGAACTTGTATGAGTTTTGCGGCATGGATGCTGCTCTTCGGAGCGTTGCTTCTGGGCATGGTGCTCCTGGGCACCCTTCTTGGCCGCATGCAACTGACCAGCGCCATGATCTATCTGGGTATCGGCTGGGTGCTCGGCCCGGGTGTACTCGATATATTCCGCCCCGATCCGTTCTCCCATTCCGAGCTGCTCCTCCGATCGGCTGAGCTGGGCTTGGCGATATCGCTTTTTCCGGTCGGGCTAAGGCTGGGTGTACCGTTCTTCGATCGCCTTTGGCGGCTCCCTTTAAGACTGGCGTTCCTGTCGTTAGCGGTCATGGTGGGACTGACCGCGATTGTGGGCGTGGTCCTTCTGCAGATGCCGCTCGGGGCGGCGATTCTGCTGGGGGCCATCCTCGCTCCGACCGATCCCGTGCTGGCGTCCAGCGTGCATACCGACGCGGGAAAAGACCCGGAGCGCGTCGGCTTCAGTCTGGCCGCTGAGGGGGCGCTCAATGATGCCGCAGCGCTTCCCTTTGTGATTCTTGGCCTGGCCGTACTGCGGGCTACCGGCGACCGGGCGATTTGGCATTTTGATTGGCTTCAGTGGACAGCCGTCGATCTGATCTGGACGCCGGTGGCCGGCGTCGCAATCGGGGGAAGTTTTGGCGCCCTCATGGGCTGGGCCGTGGTGTTTCTGCGGAGCCGGTATCGGCAGGCCATTGGCCTGGACGCCTTCATCGGACTGGGGCTCATCGGCGTCGCTTACGGCGCGGCACTGTATGTGTCAGCCTCCGGCTTTCTTGCTGTTCTGGCTGCGGGCATCGCGTTCGGAAGGGGCGCTGAGCAGCCGCGCCGACGGGAACAAGCCCTCGGCGGGCATGCCGACGTCTCGGGACATCCCTATGAGGCCGTTGCGACGCACTCTCATCACGCGAGCGCGACAATGAAGGAATCTGTTGGGCGTTTCAACGATCAACTCGAGAAGGTTGCCGAGATGGGCCTCATCATCTTGGTCGGCGCCATGCTGCCTTTCGTGCCGCTGTCGCCGCTGATCCTCGGCGCCATCGCATTGAGTCTGCTCCTTCTGCGGCCCGTTTCAGTCGCTGTGGCGATTGTCGGAGAGCAGCTTACCTGGCGGCAGCACATCATGTTGGGATGGTTCGGGATTCGCGGGGTGGGCTCCGTGTACTACTTGCTGTACGTGCTGAGCCAGGGCGTACCTGGCGACGTAGCTGCATTGCTTGCTGGCGTGACGCTCTGGACGGTCGCCTTTTCCATCACGCTTCATGGTCTTTCCACGCGCGCGATGACAACGCACCACGTCGGCGCACCGTGACCAGAGGACCCGCCGAACGACGTGTATTCGATGGCTCTGCCGTGTTTGTTACCACACAGACATCACCGCTCAGAAGGAGGACGCTGTGATTGTCGGTCGGTCGCTAATCACGGAGCATCCCTCATGAACGCTCTTCTCCTCTTTTCTGTTGTCCCGCTCGGAGTGCTGGGTGCCGTGCTCATCGCCGAGGGGGCCATCGGTTGGGGCATATCACTCTGGCTGGTCGCAGTCGTCTTGAGCCAGGCAACGTTCGTCGCCGACGTTTGGGCTGAGTACAGGAGCCAAAAGGCCTCGGGCCTATCGATACTTGCCGCGCTTGTCACCTGCATCCGGCGCACCACCTAAAGCGAGGCGACCGTGAACAATCAACCACGGGCTGCTCCGCCGAATCCTCCCCTCTCGTCGGACGAGGCAGCTGAAGATGCATTCACCACCGATGGCGGAAGGCCGGCCCACGTCCCAAAGGACAGCGCGAAACTGATCCCGAAAGATTCCCGTCGCAAACGCGAGAAGAAGTCGAAGGCTTGCCATGTGTGAGGCGATCCTCGTTCCGATTGACGGGAGCCGATCATCAGACGCCGGACTCGCGTGTGCCCTACGGTTGGCCGGCGCGATGAAGGCACGCCTCGTTCTCTTGAACGTGATCGATGTCGAACCACTGTTCCTCCAGACGGCTGGAGACTTCCAGGAGCACCGGCAAAGCCTTCGAGACTACGGGCAGGAGCTGCTCGCCAAAGCAGCATTGGAAGCTCAGCGGCAGGGTGTCCAGGTCTCCTTTTTCATGCATGAGACGGTTGAATCCAACGCTGCGTCCATCATCGTTGCGCAGGCCGTCGCCCAGCATTGTGGTCTGATCGTTTTGGGAACGCATGGCCGGCGCAATCCCAGCAAACTGCTGCTTGGCGGGGACGCCCAGTTGGTGCTGCGGGACAGCGCTGTACCCGTACTGTTCGTGCGATCGATACCTCCTCATGAGGCGTCACCCCGGAGTACCAGATAGCTCCCATCGGCACGCCGGTGGAGATGTCGCTGGCAACCCGGCTCGTCCATGCGCTCCAGGCTATACCTCGTGTGACATCCGCCTTGAGAGGCGGGCGAATCGCAAGCGGTCGGGCCCGGCAATCGCGCGTGGGCGGCGCATCCTGTTCAAGGACGGCGGCAAGCCATTCCTGCCACCCCTCGCTAGACCAGCGCCAGGGCCCAGCCTTGGAGCCATCGACATGGGCAATGCCGCCGAGTAAGTACACGACGAGCGAGGTTATGAGGCGCAGAGACAAGTTGACCTGCCCGTTTGATCTCGGCACGCAGGAGGGCCTTCAGTGCGTCAACGTGGAGGTCGCAGAAGTGGAGGATGGCGACGGTGCTGGCGCGCCTTCGATGGCCGGCAGCGATGAAATCGATGGCGCTAACGGGCCGCAAGGCAACTAGCCGCGCGGATGCGCGGAGAAGAAGCAGATCATTTGACTTGCCGCATCCGGTCCTTGCCAATCCGTGTGAGTACCGCTGGGTTCCCCGCCGGACCATGCATGTCCGGCCCCGTCGATCAACCAAGGTTCTGCGTGCGATCGACCGTCGGTTCCGATGCGCGTCTTTCGCGCGTAGGCCCGTCCACCTTCGTGGCCATGCTCGACTAGCTCCACGCCCGACAGGCCGCGTGTCGCGTCGGCATAGACCTGCTCGCCGTTGAGCGGGTGGACAATCATGTCCCGCGTGCCGTGAAAAACGATCGCTGGAATGCTGTGCGGCGAACTCGCAGCGGACTTCGTGCCTCGAGTGACCGGTCCGTTTCGCATGACAGACAAGGCTTCGGACGCGTGTGCGGCGACGCCGAAGGGGACTCCCGAGTGCACGCCCATGGAGGCGAAGGGTTCCGGATAGGTCCGTGCCAGCACAGCGGCCATCGCTCCGCCCGCGGACAGGCCCGCCACATGCACATGGCGTTCGTCGGCGCCGTATACGTGCATGACGTGCCGTGTCAATGCCGCCAGCAATGCTGGCTCGCCGCGACCGCGCTGCTGGTGACTGGTCTTGAACCAGCTCCAGCAGCCCTGCGGGTGAATTGATGTCGTCTGTTTGGGGTAAAGAACAAGCCAGCCATGGCGGCGGGCTACTTCGTTCATGCGAGTTCCGGCGGCGAAGTCATCGGGGTCCTGCATGCAGCCGTGCAGCATGAGCAGCAACGGACGTGGCGAGCCAGGATCGCCGGGCGGCACGTACAGCTTGTAGCTGACGGAGATGCGACCATGTATGAAGGTGGCCGCGAGAAGGTGTCGATCGTCCGTCAGCTCTTGCGCCGTCGGTGACATCGACGCGACCTGATCACTGAGATCAGCGGCGACATGCAGGCGAACGCTCATCGGAACACGTGTTGGCCGTTGGCCGCGGTCCAGCTGCGCTCGAAGTGCTCAGCGTCTGTCTCGTTCTTCGCTCGCAGTCCCATGAGGATGCCACCGTTGCGCACGCCTTCCTCATACTGCTTCACCCGCTCTTCCGGCATGCTCCAGCCGATCAGCGCGCCCAGGAGACCGCCCCCCGCTGCCCCCGCGCCAGCCCCCGCTGCCGCCGCCGCAAGAGGCCCTGCGACGACCAGTCCCAGCCCGGGGAGTACGAGGGTGGTGCCCACTGCGGCAACCGCAGCGGCGATGGCGCCCACAGTACCGCCGATGGCGCCTCCGACGCCGGCCCCCTCAGCGGCCTTGTTGCCGAGTTCTGTCTCAACATCACCATCGCTGAAATGATGCTTGCGGGTGTCTTCCGACATGACGAGGTCGACGTCCTTGGGGTCGTACCCGCGCTCGCTGATAGATCCGTAGGCCGACTCCGCGCTGGCGCGATCCGGGAACAGGCCGGTCACGAGATGGTCCTGAGTAGTGGAGTTCATGAGAGATTCCTTATGCGTTGAAACGGCGCGATTTACACCGCCTCAGAGCAAAGGCATACGGCGCCCCTGACCGGAACTCTCGCCTCACCGCTGCATTCTCCTAGGACGTCGGTCTGCGAGGGCCTCCTGATCGGGAAGTTCTTTCTACGGTTCCTCGTAACCGGTGGCGATTACCGGTCGCGCCGCCGCTTGCCGTCGGGGCAGCGCTTCATGCGACGCCCTCGCAGGTGCTCGGGCCAAGCCAATGTTGCAGCGTAGAGGCCGTCCCTCGCTTGCCGCCGGTGATCTGACTCGAGAGGTGTCCGTCGACCGGAGCGACGAGCTTGGCGGGCTACAGCGCACGCTGCGTGGAATGCTCGCCAGCCTGCGCACGCTCGTACGGGGAGTGCGATCGGGGGTCGACTCGGTGACCACGGCGTCGACCCAGACTGCCGCCGGGGAACCTTGACCTTTCCGGCTGTACTGAACAGCAGGCCGGCAGCTTGCAGGAGACCGCCGGCGCAATGGAGCGGATCACCGGCACCGTGAGCAACGCCGCTGCCAGCGCCGGCGCAGCGACGCAACTGGCCTCGAAGGCTTCCATCACGGCGCGCCATGGCGGGGAGGCGTCCAGCCGCGTCGTCGCCATGATGGAGGAGATCACAGCTCACAGCTGCCGAATCGGAGACATCATCGGCGTCATCGACGGCATCGCGTTTCAGACCAACATCCTGGCGCTGAACGCAGCGGTAGAGGCGGCGAGGGCCGGCGAGCTAGGCCGCGGTTTCGCCGTCGTCGCAGCCAAGGTGAGAAGCCTTGCGCAGCGCAGCGCCGGCGCGGCGCGCGAGATTAAGGGGCTGCTCGCCAGTTCGGCAGCCGCAGTCGAGGTCGGCCAGCGCGAAGTCGCTTAGAGCGGCGCAACGATGCGTCAGATCGACGACGAGATCGCCCAGGTCAACGACCGTGTCAACGAAATCGCGAACGCTGCACAGGAATAGCGCCGGGGCATTGAGCAGATCAATCAGGCCATCGCGCAGATGGACCAAGCCACACAGCGGAACGCCGCACTGGTTGAGGAAAGTGCCGCCGCGGCTGGAAGTCTCGAAGCGCAGGCCCGACGGCTGTCAGCTTCCGTCGCGACCTTTCAGCTGGCGCGAAGAGTGGCCTGCACGTTGCCATGGAGCAAGAGACTAGCAACTGCCTCCCGGCGGCGACATCTTTGCTTCAAGCCCTCGGAAGCTGGCGGGATGCCCCCAGAGCTCACGGTATGACCTTGAGCTGTGCGTTGCCGTTGCACAGTTTGATGTCGGGAGGACGGAGCCACCCCCTTTCCGACGCGGCCGCAAGGTGCCGGTCGCGCAGCACGGCAACCTGACCAAAGGCGGCCGGTTTCGCCTGCGCGAGGAGTTCGACCCAGCGTCGCGCCGGACGCTGCGCGTGGCGCGCTTGGTAGCGGTGTCCGGCTTGAACGGGGACCGGACCAAGAATTCGCTGTTGCCCCTGTGGGACGCTGCGGTGATCTTTTCGGACGGCGGCTACTGGACGGTGATCGGCTTCGAGCGGGAGGTAATCAAGAACGAGAAGGTGTCGCTGCGCCAGACGTGGGCGCTCCGCGAGTTGCCGGCGGAGGTTTGCGAAGAAATCGAGAGCACGATCGCCATGGGCCGCGATGCCTCGATTCCGACGACCATGAAGTGGGCATCCGCGCTGCCGCCGCCACCGCCGGCACCGGTCGACCTGCGGAAAGCCGTGTGTTCGACAGACACCATGTACGGGCCATAGCCTTGATGGTGCTTGGGCGGCATTGGAACCGTCGCGCCTGCCGTTCAAGAACTGTAGCGCCGCTTGGCCTCGTAGCTGCGTCGCGGTCCGGGCGGCCGGTACGGGCTCCATCGGGACCTCAGTGGCTCGGCGTACGGGATCGGTACTGTAAGGAGTTCCATATTGAAGAAGGGCTGAGGAGCTCTAGCATTTGCACGTGCTAAGCCCGAGCCGCCCATCGGTCCTCATACTGGACGACTATCCCGACGCCGCAGAGGCCGTCGCGCTGCTGCTTGAGCTGGCCGGCTGGCGCGCCGTCTGGGTGGATCGCATCGACACGGCCACCGAAATACTCCGCTGCGAGCGCTTTGACGCGCTGATCATGGAGCCGCATTTGGCCGCGGGCGAAGCCTCCCAAGTCGCGGTCGCCGCCCGCCGCCTGCCGCCTGCCGTGGAAGATGATCTTGATCTCGCTCACCGGCAGCATTCGCAAAGGAGACGAGACGAGCTACGAGCCGACGCTTTATGACTTCAACCTCGTTAAGCCCGTTGGCGCCGAAGTCCTGATTGACGCCCTCCGTAAGGCACGCCAGCCGATGCTGTCCGGCACCGGCATTGCTCACTCGGCTTATGGCGCCGACCTTGCTTCAAGCGCTTCGCACCTGGAATGATGCCGAAGCACACCGTCAGCGGCTGGATCGAACACTTGCCACGGCAGTGGCTAGGAACGACCAGCGCGCCGCGAATGACGTGATGCTCGAGCTGCGCGACGCGGAGATCTTTGCCGAGGAGATGCGAATCACCATGCTGCATCTTCTCTCAGAAGGAACGGTTGCGGGCGCTTGGCGGATTTGACCGGCACGCTTGGCGCGCTCCAAGGAAGTCCAGTTTCGCAAAGCGTTCAACTCCCCGTCTCTGCAAGAAAAGTGTCCGTCCTGAGACATCGGCCCGGTCGAGGAACGCAACCCGACGGGCATGGCGCTTCGGCGGACTGACTGCAGGCACGCTGTTTGCACGAAGTGGGCCTTGAATTTGGCCGTAAGCAGGCATGTTGGAATGTGAGGTTTGCGCTCAAGTGGTGGTTTATCCCAGGCGCAACTGGGAACCGAGCCTGACCCTAGTAGGTGCCCGGCGACGAAATCCACGCTTTGTCGACACAGTGTGGCGGTGCAGCCGTTGCAGCACGCTCTTTGTGAGAAGAGAAACGAAGAGCACGCAGGAAGAGATTTGGATGCTTTGGCGCCCGACCGAGCAGAACCATCGCATCGAGTGAATTCGTCCAGTAGGACAACCGCGCCAACCTTCTTGAGTAACCTCAGCGCGTCGATGGTCCGACCGTCCGCTCCCAGCAAGCTAGAAGTGCATCTTGCCGCTCTGGCAACGTTGGGTTGCGACTTTACCTTCGGCCTGAACTCCAGCAACCACCTGTACAGCGCCTGCGCGACCGGAGCCGCGCGGGTTCGTCGCTCTCGCAGCCGCTCTTCGGCTGGCAGGTCCTTCACGTCCCGCTCGATGCCGTAGAGCTGCCCGATGAACTCGATGGCAGCGCCTGCCAGCGTGCTCTTGTTGGCCAGGTGCAGCTCCACGAACCTGCGTCGCGCATGAGCCATGCACCCCACCTCGGTGATGCCGCAATCAACGAACACGCCCTGTAGCCCGATTAGTCATCACACAAGAGGCTGCCCTTCCAGGCGCTCCCGGTGCCGTGTCCAAGGAAAGTGCGTGGATGCTGGCCCGAGCGGCTCTCAGTGAAGTCATAGACCACGGCGCGCATCGTCTCAAAGGCGCCGCTGGCATAGGCCCAGAGATAGGCGCGAACGGCCGCTGTGCAACCGCTTGCCGCGGTTAATGGCGGCACCGGCCGCCGAACCGAAGGTCGGCTAGATGGCGGTCAGCGTGAGTTCACGCGATCGCCGCGGCCGACCGCAACCGCTGCACTGCGGCCTTCGTAGAGGTTTGGCGATGACTCGACCATGAGCTGCATGCCGCAGTCCACGCGCGCTCGCCATAACGCCACTCAGTGGCCGGGAAATCTTTCTGCGAACCCCTGACGGCCTTTTCGCGCCACTCGTTGGTGCCGTCAAGGGCGAAGTTACCGAGATTCGACGCACTTCGAGCGCCGGGGCGCGAACGGCTCGATCACGGCGAAGGCCGGAAAGCGTTCGCCAGGCCGGGCCATGAAAAGGTACCTGCCTCGGTCGGCAAGCGCCGCACGACTTCGCCGCGTCGCCGTTGAACCGCCAAGCGGAGTCGCACACCCGGCTAGGGAGTCAATCCATGGACGAAAACTGGAGCGCGGATATCGACGCTCAACGTTTGAGCTCCGGATTCTATGCGGCGGTACTTGTTCTAGTGCCACCGCCTGACTTCGGACCACCGTTACGACACGTTCTCCCAGGGGAGCACCCGACTGCCGAGCACGCGAGATTCGCTGCGCTGGATGCCTTGGCCGAGATGACACTTCGCTGACCCACTACGAAGTTCAAATCTCAGCGCGACAAAAAGCGGAAAATTCAAGCTTGCATGACACAGTAGTTCAACAGCCTCTGAGACGCGCGAGGCTAAGTGATTGAATCAAGCCCAGGATGATTGTTGCGCTCAGCGCAAACCGACACTGGGAGAGCCCCCGCGCTTATCGGCGCCTTATGGGGATTGGCTCCTCCGCCACGCCGGCGGCGTAGCTACCGCCAAAGCGCGTTGAGCAGGTAGCGGAAGTCACCGGGTTGGCGAGCATCGCTGGCAAAACTATTTCCATATTCGCTTGCCTCGGGTTGGACAAGAGTGCGCAACCTCAAGTCCCCTCCCTGCTGGGATCGCCGGCTGAAGACCAGAAAGCCGATTTGCTGTCACGGCCGGCTCTTTTGAAGACCAGTTCACCGTTCCGATTCCGGCCATAGCTCACGGTCCTGTAATCCTTAAAGAGTTCGTCCCGCATGTATTCCAGAGCCGGCCTAAGAGAGCCAGGCCTGGTCAAAAAATCGATGATCCAAAGACTGTCGCCTTCGTTCCATTCGAAGTCATGCAGTTCCAAGCGTTTGGTTCTTATAACTCGACGCTCCACATCGGGAACCAATAAGGCCCACACAACAAACCCCGTGCACTGCCCAAACCCGTTATAGAACACCTTCGTCTGACCCAGGCCATGCGCGAACGACAGCGCATGCGAAAAACGCGCCAAAGACGTTCCACCATGGCTGGGTCGAGCACCAGCGAACCGCACCATGGCACCTATATCTTCATTGGCGCGTCGATGATTGACATCGGCCTCGCCTTTCACGCCCGCTACGTCGTAGTACATTTCATCTGGAAAGAGCTTGACAGGACCAATGATGTTAGTCAGAGAGGATATGAACGGCGTTTTTGATGATCGAATCTATAAAATCTCCGACCCCGGAAAGATCTTTCTCGAAATTTCGCAACCCATCGTAGATTGACTCGCGTACAAGAAAGCTGAGGGGCCCGTTCAATCTCAGACACCGTTGAAGTGCGGGAGTGCGTAGACTCCGCATATATTCAGCAGGTTGCTGCCCTCGGTAGGCGAAATACAGGGCATCCAGACAACGTGACAAGGTATCGGCCAGAACAGGATCGCCCAAACTTTCCCTTAAAGTTGTCGATCCGCCCAGCTCCCTCCCTGCATACGCGCGCAATGCTTCGTTGAGATCGTGCCAGCCTATCGATTGAAGCGGAGCTGCCGACGTATTGACGGTATCAAACCCTTCTTTCAATATATATCGTCGACTACCTCTCAATGCAATTTCCCGCATACACCGGTACGCATCATCAAGCAGCCTCCTCGGCATCAATAGAAGTGCATCCTCCGGAATCCCGGACAGCTTTGAGAACTCTATAGCCAAGCAAGCATCATGGTGACAGCGGAATTCCTGCAAGAGTTCCAGTGTCGGAACAATCTTGTAGTCTGATGGCCGGGGAAGATAGCGCTCCAACTGCTGGCGCATGCTCAAGAGAATTCTTTCAATATATTCGCCCTGATTCCAAATATCAGCCCCGCCGGGCTTTGGCGCCCCGATGCGGCGCCGATAAGCCGGTACAGCCGTGCATGTGCCAAAGTCAAGGAAGCGGCCGTCCAGCGCGATGTTTGATGCACTCAGCCCTCCATGGAATATGCGCTTCGCGTGTGCTGCGGCAAGCTGCTTGGCAAAGCGTGCGGCGATGGCAAGCAGTCCTTCATTGATCTTGGTCCGCTCCACGCCGAGTTCGCGTTCAAAAATTTCCGGGAGCTTTTGCGCAGCAAATCGAACTCGAGCGCTATCGTTCGAGATTCCAAATTCCGGATGAGGGCGAAAATGTATGTTTCGCAGGAAGTGCGCAGGACGCCAGGCGAAACGGCGCAACAGGATGACGCGAGGTACTGATGGCGGACTTCCAGGTTTTGCAAAAGCGGCTCTGGCGAATGTTCCGGTGGACATTAGTGCCAGCGTCGGCACGGCGCCGTAGGGAAGCACCTCGCCACATATTGAACTCATTATGGCCTCGTGACCCGCATCCAGAAGATCGATGGTGCCGCCCGAATGCAATATCTCTGGTTCGCTACCCGGCCTTGCACCGTATAGCGGGGTCAACCCAACGCCCTTAATTTGGACGTCCGAACTCGTAGCGCAGCGGGCGCTTCCTCCGCAGAATCCGATGCCTTCGCCACCGTATCGATCGGAAAACAGCGAAACTGCGTCAGTTCTATGCGCGGCGTCTGGGAACTCCGGAATGACACAGCAATAGTCTTTCAGCTCAAGTTCCGTAAAATGATTTCCGCTCCACGTCCAATGCACCGTTGGTCGTGCACACCGCTCCAGCTTCACGGCGACGGAGAGAGGCGAATTTCCAAGAACAACCGTCATGAACTCATTCTGCTTGTGAGGCGATTCAACTGAAAAGTTGGGGACGCTAGGGTTTCACTTTATGTCAGCTTGCGCCCCGCCAAGCCTTTCCGATCCTGGAGGGATCGCAGCAGGAGTAGAACCGTCGCGACTACCGCAAACCGCTTCACCGCTGTGAAATAGTCAATTGCTTCATTGAATAGGAGCCCGGCGAACCATGAATCGCTGCCGCCGGTCAGCAGGCCGGACCAGATGTTTGACCACGAGTGAACTAAAACAGGAGCCCACAATACCTTGCTTGCCTGATAGACCAGCCCCAACAACAACCCCACGCAGAAGAATCCGAAGAAGTTCAACCACGACGCCCTTGCCGCTTCTCCATGAAACAGTGCAAACACGGCGGACTGAGAAATAAGACAGACCAGCGCCGGCGAATTCGAGTACTGCAACAGCATTCTCAGCAGCATGCCCCTGAACAAAAACTCCTCTATCGCGGCGGCGACAATCACTATTGCCGCAGATATGGGAAGAAGCTCCCAGCGCATGATGCCGTTGATCGCGACGTCTTTCCGGGAGGCCCAGGCGAGCACGATTGAAATGACGGGGATTGCTATTACAGGAATAATTGCATGCATGAATCCTGACAGGCTGACTCCTCGCGAAAAGAAGAGGGCCTCCGTGCTCGACTTTGATATAAGAGGCGGGGCGCTTTTATATGCGAGGTAGATTGCGCCAGAGACAGCGAACTGCACGCCTAAAAAGAGAGAAGTCTTAAATAGGTAGCTCCCCTTCGCAGGCCCAACCATCCTCATGGAAGCGTCCGAAATGACGTGAGAGCACCCAACGACGAAAGTGACCGCAGCAAAAAAGACAAGGATGCATGCGGCGACCCTCAATGCACTGGCAGCTATTCTTTTCATGGCGAAATCATGAATAGTAGGTCGCTCATATCCAATGGTCGCCAAGAGCCAATCTCCGGGAAAGGCGGGGGCCGGAACTCTCGCCGTCCCAGACATTGGGCAGCGATCATGCGCATGACTTCGCTGGACGCGTCCAAATTTCCAACCAACAGTAAAATGGCCGCACTACGGCGGCCATATGAATAGCAACTTGTATTAAGCCGTCATTCAGAAAAGGCAAATCCAATGGGCTTCGATCCAATTGCTACCGTTAGCCCCGAGGCATCGAATCACGTCGTCGCGGCTGACAATTTCGCCGGTGTAGTGATAATTGTCGCCCATGCCGGTTGCACCGACTTCACCACCGGAAATTGCATAAAATTCGGTCGCTTCGATAAGTCGCACAATAGTTTCCTCCAAAGAAATAGATCGAAAGCGGTCGATCCGTCCGAATCTTCGCGAGAAACAACCTCGCTCAGAATCCCTTTCCCTTCAAGGCCAACACCGGCTAGTGCATCCAAATTCATGCCAGTTGCCAGTTCCGCTTGTTTTCCGTAGGTGTGAACCCAGCCTCCCTTGCGCATGTGCCTTGTTAGTCCTTTTTCTTTCCATGCAAAAAAGTCTAAGAGAGGAGGGACAGGTTCAAATTCCCCCAGAAGGAGGAGAAACTAGGCGAAAAGACGGATCCGTCAAAATGCCCTTTTCTCTTTCGCTGAAGTTGTGGACCACTCAGCGCGCTTGCTGTAGAGCCCGGACATTCACGAGCCGTGGTAGCGCTTCTTTCCTCACGCCCACGGCGTGTCTGCAAAGCGCTGGCCCACCTCGCCCTGTGCTGCGGACCATTGCTTTCTTGCCCGGTTTCTTGCTGCGCTTCCGAGCCAAGGGCTCGATGCCAACCGCGTGCGCACCCCAACAGCGCGCAACCCAGGCGGTTCCGGCCCACGCGCACCGTTCGCGCGCCAAGATGCTCGAGCGGGTCTCCCAAGCCTCCCGGCTCAGTTCGCGCCACCCGCCTCCGTCCGCTCACGATGAATCCGAGCGCTCTGATGCTTCTCCGCCCGATTCACCGCGATCTGCTCGCCGCGCGCGATGTGCCCGTTGTGCGCCGCGACCGCTTCCTTGTGACTGACTTCCGCTTGTCCGCGCTCGAGCTGCCCCACCTCCCGGCGAGACAGTGAGCCGTCCTGCAGTCCCGACTCGATGCGGCGCTGCTGGTTGATGTTGTGCTGCACGTCGGCCTCCATGCGCTTGGCCGATCGGGAATTGGGAGAAGCCACCTGGCCATTGCTCTCGAGCCGGGTGATGTCGGCGCTGGCCCGGTTCTGCGCGGCTCGCAGGCGAGCGCGCTCCGCGTCCGACAGATGCCCATCCTTCAACTCCCGCGATTGCAGCTTGTCGATGCGGCCTTCCTCGCGTTCGAGCTTGCCGGCTTCCTGCACGGTCAACTCGCCGCTCTTCAATCCGTCTTCGATGCGGCGCTGTTGATTGACGTCGCGCTGCACGGTCGTGGCCGTGGACTGCGCGAAGCTGGCGCTGCACACCGCGATCAGCGCCGAGACGGCCAGCAGTCGAGCATTGAGCTTCATATCGATCCTTCCATTCCGATTCGTTGAGAAGAGAGGCCGATGGCCCCACGGCCAGTCAACGTCCCCCGCCGCGAACCAGCGGACAGCAAAGCTGGTGCAGTCGGTCGCGAATGGGTAAAGAAGTCCGAAGTGATGAAGCCCGGGTCGACGAAGGATCAAGCGCGCGTGAAGACGCAATCGCAGCAGGCCAAGTCAGGCTCGCCACCAGCGGCGCCCGCGGCATGGCACCTGAGGCCTGGACTGCCCATTCGCCTCAGGTGCCGCCATCACGACGCCGCGCTCAGGGCTGCGCGGTGACCGCGTTCAGCGACGATTCCTCGACGACCTGACCGGCGCTGTTGGTGTGCCGCACGCGGATCACGCCGAAGCCCTTCGCGAACCACAAGGTCGACGGACCGTCCTCGCCCGCGGCGGCGGCCTGGGTCTTGATCCGGCAGGTGTCGGCGAAGGTCTTGCCGGCCAGCGTCAGCGTTTCAAAGCCCTCGAAGGTCCAGGTTTCCTCCAGCGCTTCGGTGTCGGTCTGCCCGGCCTGCGGGCCGGTCAGCTGCTGCACCGTGTCGGTGTACTTCAGGACCGTCGATTGGCCGGCCTGCAAGGTCAGCGGCAACAGGAAGGCTGCGGAATGGACGGTCTTGGCCTGCGCCGTGCCGGACTCGTCGTACTCGACGAGTCCCCAGAAGCGGATGCCGTTCGACTCCGGGGACCAGTAGGTCGCGGCACTCCGGATATCGGTGGTGCCGGCGAACTCCACGCTGCCATTGCGGGCGGCCCCGTCGAAGCTCTCGTTCACGACGAGGACCTTGCCGGAGGTGCTTCCCCCATCGGGGTCGGTCATGGTGTACGCCGTGCCGGGCGTCAGGTTGAAGCAAGCGGCCAAGGTCGGTCCGGCCGGTGCGACCGGGGCGTCCGGCACCGGCGGCGTGGCGGGAGAGGCGTCGTCATCGCCGCCGCCGCAGGCGGCCAGAACGGCGCAGAGGACGGTCGTGAGGAAAAGGTGCTTCGTGTGCGGGGCGTGGGAGCGTGCGGTCTGCATGGGCGTGCTTCGTTGAACGTGCGTTGGTACGGCTTGTTTCGGGGATGTCTGATGACGTCGCCCAGTTTGCGCAAGCGCCGCGCGGCCGTTCGAAAGGAACTCCAAAGCTTGAACAACCGATCCATCGCCCACTTCCAACCACGTCATCACCGAGTCACCACCCACGGCTCCAAGGCGACCTGAACGTGGCGACGGCGACAACGTTCGTTCGACAATCGCGCATCCCAACATCCGGCCACGTCCGTGAGCGGTGAGATCTTCGTCTTCGGACGCTGCGAGGTACGCGTGGCGCAGCGGCAAGTCCTGCTCGAGGGCCATCTCCGGCCGCTTGAGCCCTTGCCTTTCGACCTGCTGGTCTACCTGATTCGCCGGCGGCATCAAGTCGTCACGAAAGCCCGTCTGCTCGACGAGGTGTGGTGCAACCGGCACCTCGGCGAAGCCGTGATCTCGGTGGCGGTGCAGAAGGCGCGACTGGCGATCGGCGACAGCAGCAGGCGAGCGAGGCTGCTCGTCACCGTGCCACGACGAGGCTATCGCTTCGTCGGTGAGCCGGACGCGCCGCGGATGCTGGAGAACGTCCACCCGGGCACCGCGCCGCAGCAGCCTGCCTCCCTGCTCCTGGCCAATCGGCCACTGCTGCTTGCGCCGCAAGTCGACGGGTCGCTGATCGGATGGCTGGAGCGCCTGGCCCGCGCCGACGACGCCGCGGCGCTGACGGTCGCCACTCGACTGCTGGAGCAGGCGCATGCGGCGGGACTCGTCCCGATGGAAGCCGCGGTGCATCGCGTGCTGGCCCGCCTGCATGAGCGCCAGGGCGCCTCCTGCCTGGCGCGGCTGCACCTCAACGAGGTCATGCGCCTGATGGCCTCCGAGGCGCCGCCCTGGGAGGCTCGCGATGGTCGCCATCTCCTGTACCACGCCCTCGATCAGTCGCCCGACCCGATCTTCATCAAGGACCAGGCGCATCGGTGGGTGTTCCTCAACCGGGCGTTCTGCCGCCTCATCGGCCAGACGCGCGAGGACCTCCTCGGCAAGTCCGACTACGACTTCTTCCCCGAGCGACAGGCCGACGTCTTCTGGCAGCAGGACGACGTGGTGCTGCGGTCCCGCGAGGAAAGCACCAACGAGGAAGTCATCACACCCGCGCGGGGCGCGACCCACATCGCCACCACGACGAAGGCGATCCTGGTCGACGACAGCCGGGAGAGCTTCCTGATCGGCACGCTGCGGTGCCGGCAGCACGTGTAGGCGCTGGATCCCGAGGGCACGGGCGAGCGCGGCGATCTCACGCTCGATCGGCGTCTGCCTGTTCGTCCCCGTCAGCCGGTGAAGCCGGCGCCGCCTCATTGCCGTATGCCTTGGACGCCCGCATCACCAGCGCGACCACGGTCCCGCGGCCCGGCGCGCTCGTGATGCGCAGCCGCGCGCCCAGGCCCTTCGCCCGCTCGCGCATCGAGGCCAGCCCCAGGTGTCCCGTCCGTCCCTGCGCCGCCAGTGCGGGGAGCATGCCGGTGCCGTCATCGCGCAGCGTCACTCGCAGCCACCATCCGCCGAAACGCCAGCTCATCGTGATGCGGTCCGCATGCGCATGCCGGAACGCGTTCAGCAGCGCCTCGCCGAGGATCAGCCGCAGCTCGTCCCTCACCTCCGGCCGCAGCGGTCGCTCCCGGCCCACCGTCACCAGATGGAACTCGCCGTCGTAGTCCCGCGCCAGTTGCGCGGCGATGTCCTCCAGCTCGCGCGGCAGGCTGCTCCCGGTCTCGCTGGCGCCGCGCAGCGCCATCACGCGGCGGCGGCTTTCGTCGAGCACCTCGTCGGCCATCACCAGGTCGGCGTCGATGGCCTCCCTCACCGGATGGGCCGTGGGCAACTGCGCCGAGTGCGCCTCGACGCGCAGGATCAGCCCCTGCACGCCCTGCAGCAGCGTGTCGTGCAGTTCACGGGCGATGCGCTCGCGCTCGGCCATGCGGGTGCGCATCTGCTCGCGGGCGCGCCGCGCGGCCTGCCGCAGCCGCAGCCGGTGCAGCCCCCAGGCGAGCGCCGCCGCGGCCGCCACGCAGAGCGCGCGGAACCACAGGGTCTGGTGGAAGGCGGCGGGGATCTCGATCTCCTGCACCGCCTCCTCGCGCGCGGCCAGGCCGTCGTTGTTGAGCGCCAGCACGCGGAAGCGGTAACGCCCCGGGCTGAGGCTGGTGTAGACCGTCTCGCGCCGCCCGCCCGCTTCGCGCCAGCGCGCGTCCACGCCCTCGAGCCGATAACGGAAGCGCACTCGCTCCGGCACCGCCAGGCTCGCGGCGGAGAAGCGCAGCTCCATCATGTCCGTGAGCCGCGGCAGCACGAGCGGCGCGCCGACCGGGTACTCCGCGCCGCCCGCGCGCAGCCCGGTGATCCGCACCACCGGCGCCACCGTGTTGCGGCGCGGCTGCAGCGGGTCCAGCCAGGCGACGCCGGTCGTGCCGGCGAACCACAAGCGGCCGTCCCGGCCCTCGACCACGCTCGGCTGGGGCCAGAACGAGGTCGCGCTGCCGGGATAACCGTCGAGCGCGTCCAGCACCTCCAGCGCGAGCGGCTGGCGCGGATCGGCGAGGAAGCGCTCGAGCGCCTCGCGACGCACATGCACCGCGCCCTTGCGCGCGTTGAGCCACAGGTCGCCATTCGCCGTCTCGACGATGCCCGACACACCGGCCAGCGTCTCCTGACCGTCGGCGACCAGCGGAACGAATCGATCGCCGCGCAGCAGGCTCACGCCGAAGTCGCCGGCGATCAACAAGCGCGTGCGCCCCGCGTGGACATGCCGCACGTCCCCGACGTCGACGCCCTCTTCAGGCCCGAAACGCCGCGCTTCGCCATCGCGCCAGCGCCACAGCTGGTTGGCCTGCAGGCCCAGCCAGAGCGTCCCGTCCGCGGAGGCGGCGACGGCCGCCTCGATCGGACCGGCCACGCCGGGCAACGTCAGCTGCGTCCAGCGGCCATCCTCCCAGCGCTGCACGCCGGCCCGCTGGAAAGCCACCAGCACGCCGTCCCCGCTCGGCACGATGCCGTTGATCCAGCGCTCCCCGAGCGCCGGTGGCCGCGGCACCTCCGTCCAGCGCGTGCCGTCGCGTCGCCACAGCCCGCTGGGCCCTCCCATCCACAGCCGCCCGGCGCGGTCGCGTCCCATCGCGGTGATCTGCCCCTGCGGCCCGGCCTCGCGCTGGCCCTCGCCCGCCGGGCCGGCCATCCGCCACAGCGACGATGCCACCGGCGAATACGCCGACACCATCACCGCGCCGTCCGCCTCGGCCGACAACGCGTAGTTGCTGGTCGCGCGCGGCATCGGCGCCGGCACCAGCGGCGAGCGGCGGAAGCGGTCGAGCCCGCTCTTGGTCGCCACCCAGAGGCTGCCCTCGGCATCCTCCAGGATCATCATCCCGAAGTCGCCCGACAGCCCTTCCGGCGCGGCCATGCGCTCGGGCTCGCCGATCAGCGGCACGCGGTCGCCCTCCAGCGGCCACGGCAAACGACGGCGGCACAACCCGGCCGGGCAGTACACGGTCCACAGGTTGCCCTCGCGATCGGCGATGGTCGAGGACCCGCGCCGCGTCGCGAGCAAGGGATCGCGGGTGAGCGGCGCCTGCGACACGGCAGGTGCCTTGCGCATCTCCTGCGGGTGGACGAACCACATCTCGCCGCGGATCACCTGCAGGCTGACGGCGCCGGTGCAATCGCCGGCTGGACGGAAGCGCGTCTCCCCCTGCGGCAGCGCCAGCAGCCGCTCGTCGTCGCACACCCACACCGTGCCGCGGCCATCGGCCACCACGCCGTCGATCGCGCGCGTCGGCACGCCATGCTCGGGGCCGATGCGGGTCCAGCTCGTGCCGTCGAAGCGGAACAGGCCGGTCGGGCTGCCCGCCCAGACCGTGCCGCCCGAGCCCTCGGCGATGAAGCGGATGCGCGCCGCGGCGACGGCTTCGTCCTCCGGCACGCGCCACACCTGGCCGCCGCGGATCCGCACCAGGCCGCGCGGGAAGAAGGCCGCCCAGAGATCGCCGTTGGACATCGCCACCAGGCGCCCCACCGCCGCGGAGGGGAAGAGTTCCGGCGGGTTCGGCCGGAAGCGCTCGAAGCGCACGCCGTCGAAGGCGGTCAGCCCGTTCGGCCCGCCCATCCAGAGCAGGCCGTCGGGGGTCTGGGCCATCGCCCAGGTCTCCATCGGCACGCCGTCGGCGGCGGTCCAGGCGCGGTGATGGAACTGCCGCAGGTGCAGCGTGCGGTCCAGCGCCCAGGCCGGCCGGCCGCCGGCCAGCAAGCAGGCCGCCAGCAGGGCGGGCAGCAGCCAGGCTATCCACGCCGGCACGGCACGCGCCGCACGCTCGGCGCGGCGGGTCGGAACGGGCTTCGGGCGGGGCGGCGTCATCGGGCCGGAACGCTATCAGAACTTGGCGGCGGCGCCGTCGGTCGGGGACGGTCGGGCGATCAGCGCGCGAGGCACGGGATCGCGCGCCGGGCGCTAACTCTTTCGAGGGAGGGCGCGGGAACTTGCGCAGGCGCGGGAGGGGCTGCTGCGGCTACGCTTCGGCCCTGACGCTTCCGACCCGAGCCCGCGTGATCGATCCCGCCCCCACTTCCCCGGCCATCACCGTGATGGCCGTCGATGACCATGCGCTGATGCGCAGCGGCATCGCGTCCGTCATCGATGCCGAGCCCGACATGCGCCTGGTGGCCGAGGCCTCGACCGGGCTGGAGGCGGTGGCGCGTTTCCGCCAGCACCAGCCCGACGTCACGCTGATGGACCTGCGCATGCGCGACATGGACGGCATCGAGGCGATGACGGCGATCCGCCGCGAGTTCCCGCAGGCACGGGTGGTGATCCTGACCACCTTCCCGGGCGACTTCCAGGCGGTGCGGGCGATGAAGGCCGGCGCGAGCGGCTACCTGCTCAAGGGCCTGATGCGCACCGAGTTGATCGAGACCATCCGCGGCGTGCATGCGGGGCAGCTGATGGTGCCGGCGGTGATCGAGGCCGCCATCGCGGAGCACGCGGGCAGCCGCACGCTCTCGCTGCGCGAGACGCAGGTGCTGCGCCTGGTGGCGCTGGGCCACGCCAACAAGGAAGTGGCCGAGAGCCTGTCGCTGACTGAGGAGACGGTGAAGGTCCACATGCGGACCATCCTCGGCAAGCTCTCCGCGAAGGACCGCACCCACGCGGTCACCATCGCGCTCAAGCGCGGGATCATCGAGCTCTGAAGCCCGGCCGGCCGACGTGGCCGTGACGGCCGGGCCCCGGCATTCACGCCACCGTGAACGTCACCTCGATGTTCCCCCGCGTTGCCAGCGAGTACGGGCAGATCTGATGCGCGCCGTCCACCAGCGCCCACTTCTGCGCCTCGGTCAGGCCGGGCAGCACCACGTGCAGCTTCGCCGCCAGCGCGAAGCCGCCGTCGGCGGTCGTGCCGAGCGAGATGTCGGCCTCGATGGACGCGTCGTCGCGCACGCGGATCGGCTCGGCCGTCTTCACGCGGCGCATCGCGCCCATGAAGCAGGCCGACCAGCCCACGGCCAGCAGCTGCTCGGGGTTGGTGCCCGGACCGCCCGAGCCCGGCAGGCTCAGCCGGACATCGAGCGCGCCGTCGCTGGACTTGCCGGTGCCATCGCGGCCGCCAGTGGTCAGCGTGGAACCGGTGTAGAGGACCTTGTCGATCGTGCGGGTCATGGAGAAATCCCTCGAAGTCGGAAAGTGGAACGGAAAGCAGGGGCGTAGACGGCAGCGGCGGACGGGCGGCTCACCACTGCGCGACGTCGATGACGGCCTTGGCGAAGTCGGCCGGCGCCTCCTGCGGCAGGTTGTGGCCAATGCCGCCGGTCAGCGCGCGGTGCTCGTACTTGCCGGTGAAGCGCGAGCGATAGGCGGCCGCCGGCGGATGCGGCGCGCCGTTGGCATCGCCCTCCAGCGTGATCGTGGGCATCGCCACCGTCTTCACCTGCGCCAGGCGGATCTCGAGCGGCTCGTACTGCGGGTCGGTCTCGGCCGCGCCGATGCGCGAGCGGTAGTTGTGCACCACCAGCGCGACATGGTCCGGGTTCACCAGGTTCGCAGCACTGCGCTCGAAGGTCGCGTCGTCGAAGTTCCACTTCGGCGAGGCCTGGTGCCAGATGAAGCGGGCGAAGGCCTTCAGGTTCTTCTCGTAGCCGATGCGGCCGCGCTCGGTGGCGAAGTAGTACTGGTACCACCACGTGAACTCGTCGGCCGGCGACAGCGGCGTCAGCGCGGTCGTCCGGTCCAGCACCAGGAAACCGCTCACCGAGACCAGCGCCTGGCAACGCTCCGGCCACAGCGCGGCCATCACGCAGGCGTTGCGCGCGCCCCAGTCGCAGCCGCCGAAGATGGCCTTGCGGATGCCCAGCGCGTCCATCAGCGCGATGCCGTCCGCCGCCAGCGCGGTCTGCTGCGCCGAGCGCATCGTGGCGTCCGAGAGGAAACGCGTCGTGCCGTAGCCGCGCAGGTGCGGCACGATGACGCGGAAGCCCTGCGACGCCAGCATCGGCGCGACGTCCTCGTAGCCGTGGATGTCGTAGGGCCAGCCGTGGAACAGCATCACCGGCGTGCCGTTGCGCGGACCGAGGTCGATGTAGCCGATGTTCAGCGGGCCGGCGTCGATCTGGCGCACCGGGCCGAAGGCGGCGCGGCCGACGGCGGCCGGAGCGGCGGTGGCGGCGCTCGCCGGGCCGGTCAGCCCGCCCAGGGCCAGGCCGGCACCGGTCGCGGCGGCGAGCGACAGGAAGTCGCGGCGGTTCGTGTCTGCGGTCATGGGGGTCTCCTGTGGCCGGCTCAGTCGGCGGACTTCGCGGCGGTTTCGATCAGCGCGGCGACCTCGTGGGCATGGCTGACCATCGGCACGTGCGACGCGTTGGGGATCACGACGGTGCGGCGCGCATGCGCGCGCTCGGCCATCCAGGCCATCGCGGCGGGCGGGATGTTCTTGTCCGCGGCGCCGTAGACGAAGTACACCGGGTGGTCCTTCCACGCGGTGCCCTGGCTGGGTTCCTTGAGCGCCGCCTCGGCCACCGGGCGCTGGCCGACGGCCATCAGGCGCGCGGCATCGGGCTTCACATCGGCGGCGAACTGGTTGCGGAACTTGTCCTGGTCGATGTACAGGTCCACGCCGCCCTCGGGCAGCGGCACCGGCGCGGCCAGCGCGTCGCCCAGCGTGCTGCCGGGGAACTTGCCGGCCAGCTCGACCACCGATTCGCCCTGCTCGGGCGCGAAGGCCGACACATACACCAGCGCCTTCACCCGGGCGTTGCCGGTGGCGGCATTGCTGATCACCGAGCCCCCGTAGGAGTGCCCGACCAGCACCACCGGCCCGGCGATCTTGTCGAGCAGGCTGGCGGTGTAGCGCGCGTCGCCGGAGACGCTGCGCAGCGGATTGGCGACCGCGACGACGGGATAGCCCTTGCCGCGCAGCTCGCCGGCCACGCCGTTCCAGCTGGAGGCGTCGGCGAAGGCGCCGTGGACCAGCACGATGGTGGGCTTGGCGGCGGCGGGCGCTGCGTCCTTGGCGAGCGCGGGGCCGGCGGCCGACAGCGCGACCGTGACGCCCAGCGCGGCGATGGCGCCCAGCGCGGCCGAAGCGCAGGAGCGGAGGGAACGGGACGAAGATGAAGACATGGTGGCTGCCTCTGCAGGATCGGGTGGAGGTCGGCGGAACCCCTGTCCCGCCGCTGTCCGCCATCAGAGCAGCGCCGCCCTGCGCGGCAAATTGAACCTGCGGGCGCGCCGCCCCCCTACCTGCGTATGGTCCGCGGACCGTGGACAACCCGGTTGCCGCTGGCCGCCGCCCTGCGTATCATGAGGCGATTCATGTAGTGCCCACTACATGAAATCGCATTCAGGACATTCATGGCTCAGAAGAAGCAGACCCAGGCGGTGCGCGGCACCGGCGTGCGCGAGGCCGCCGCGCAGGCCACCCGCGACAGCATCCTCAAGGCGGCGACCAAGGTGTTCGCGCGCTACGGCTACGACGGCGGCAGCATCGAGAAGATCTCCAGCTCGGCCAAGACGCACGACCGGATGATCTATTACTACTTCGGCAGCAAGGAGGGCCTGTTCATCGCGGTGCTCGAGGGCATCTACGACCGCATGGACCGGGCCGAGGCCACCTGCGCGCCGGACACCGCCGACCCGGTCGCGGCGCTGAAGACGGTGATCCGCTTCAAGATCGACTACTACCGCCGCCACCCCGAGTTCGTCACGCTGCTCAACACCGAGAACCTGCACAAGGGCAAGCATGTGGCCAAGTCGGAGAAGGCGGTGGAGTACTCGTCCACCGCGGTCGACCTGATCCGGGACATCCTCGATGCCGGCGTCGCGCAAGGCCTGTTCCGCGCCGACCTGCGCCCGCGCGACGTCTACCTGCTGATCGTGTCGACGGCCTATTTCTTCACCTCCAACCGCCACACGCTGTCCGCCTTCCTGGGCGAGTCGCTGGAGACGCCCGAGGCCGTCGCCGCCTGGGAGCGCTTCGTCACCGACAGCGTGCTGCGCGTGGTGCGCGCCGATGCGGCGCCGCTTCCGCTCACGGCCTGAACCGACGGCGCCATCGCGCCGCGCGTTCAGCGCAGCGCTCCATCGGCGCGAACGGGGATCGCGCTTTCCCGGATCGAGTACCCCGTTCGAGGTAGGGCGTCGCCGTCGCGGTGGACATCGATGCCGGCGGGCGTTCGCGAGGCGCATCGCGACTTGTAGGATGAATTCATCCGGTCCGGCACGTGGCCCGTGCCCCCTGCGCGCGAGCGCCGCGCGTGCCAGGACGGGCCCCCGCCGACTGCCCCGATGACCTACTTCCGTCCCACCTCGCTGGAGGACGCGCTCGCCGCGCTGGCCGAGCCGCTGCCCTCGCCGCGCCGCGTCCTGTGCGGCGGCACCGATGCCTACGCCGATCCCGGCGCGCGGCCGCCCGCGGGCGGGTGGATCGACATCAGCCGACTGGACGCGCTGCACGGCATCGCGCCGCGCGACGGCGAGCTGCGCATCGGCGCCGCCACGAGCTGGGACGCGATCGAGCGCTGCGCGCTGCTGCCGGCCTCGCTGCGCGAAGCGGCGCACCAGGTGGGATCGCGCCAGATCCGCGTCGCGGGCAGCGTGGGCGGCAACCTCTGCCACGCGGCGCCGGCGGCGGATGGCGTGCCGCCGCTGCTGACGCTGGACGCCTGCGTCGAGCTGGCCAGCCTGCGCGGCGTGCGCCGCCTGCGGCTCGATGAATTCCTGCTCGGCCGCCGCCGCACCGCGCTCGCCGCCGACGAGCTGCTCACCGCCGTCCTCCTTCCCGCCGCCGCAACCACCGGCCGCACCGCCTTCCTGAAATGCGCCAACCGCGATGGCACCGCGCTGGCGGTGGTCTCGGCCGCGGTCCGCCTGCGCTGGTCCGGGCGCGGCGTCGTGGCGCAGGCCGCCGTGGCGGTCGGCGCGGCGTCCGAGGTGCCGGTCCGCCTGCGCGCGCTCGAGCAAGGCCTGGAAGGCGCCCGGCCCGAATCCCTGTCGCCGCTGATCCGCGAGAGCCGGCTGCCCGAGCTCGCGCCGATCGACGATGTGCGCGGTTCCGCCAGCCTGCGTCGCCACCTGGCGCGCGTCGCCGTCGAACGCGCCTGCGCGCGCTGCTTGCAGGAGGCCATCGATGGCGCTCCCGCCTGATCCGGCCTGCCCGCGCGCGGCGAGTCCGACCTTGAGCGCAACGGCGCCGGGCTGGGTCGAGATCAACGGCCACCCACACCGCCTGCCGACCGATCTGTCGCGCACCGCAGTCGACTTCCTGCGCGAGGACCTGCGGCTGCGCGGGACCAAGGTCGGCTGCGGCCAGGGCGACTGCGGCAGCTGCACGATCGTCGTCGACGGCGAGCCGCGCTACGCCTGCGTGACGCCGGTTGCGCAGCTCGAGGGCCGCCGCGTGACGACGGTCGAGGGCCTCGCCACGGCGAGCCCCTGCGGCGCGCGCCTGCAGCAGGCCTTCCTGGCGCACCAGGCGGTGCAATGCGGCTTCTGCATTCCCGGGATGCTGATGGCGGCCTCGGCGGCGATCGACGCCGGCGAGGTGCGCGACCGCGCCGGCGCCTGCGCCGCGATCGACGGCGTGCTGTGCCGCTGCACCGGCTATCGCAAGATCGTCGACGCGGTGACCGAGGTCGGCACCGGCGCGGCACCGCGCCCGCTCACGCCACCGCCCGATGCCGGCGAGGGCGCGGCGGTCGGCCGTCCGCTGACGCGCCTGGACGGGCCCGAGAAGGTCGACGGCAGCCAATGCTTCGGCGCCGACGGCATCCCCGCCGACAGCCTCTACCTGCGCGCGGTGCGCTGCCCCTTTCCGCGCGCGCGCTTCGTGCTCGGCGACCTCGACGCCTACCTGCGCGCCCACCCCGGCCTGCATCGCGTGCTGACGCATGCCGACGTGCCGGGCCGCAACCTGCATGGCATCGCGCCGGCGTATGCCGACCAGCCGGTGCTGCCCGCCAGCGAGGCGCGCCACCACCTCGAGGCGATCGCGCTGGTCGTCGGCGAGCGCGCGGCCGTCGCGGCGCTGGACCTCGCCGGCTTCCCGGTCGAGTGGGAGCCGCTGCCCGCCGTCTTCACCGTCGACGAGGCCGCCCGCCCCGACGCCCCGCTGCTGCATGCGAACCGCGCCGGCAACCTGCTGGTCGAGGGCCGCGTGCTGCGCGGCGACGCCGCCGCCGCGCTGCGCGAGGCCGCGCACGTGGTCACCGGCCGCTTCGCATCGAGCTTCGTCGAACACGCCTACCTCGAGCCCGAGGCCGGCTGGGCGCGCCGCGTCGGCGACACGATCGAACTGCATTCTCCGACGCAGGCGCCGCACCCGCACCGCGAGGACCTGGCCCGCGTGCTGGGCGTGCCGGAGCCGCTTGTGCGCGTCGTGCCGACCGCCGTGGGCGGCGGCTTCGGCGGCAAGCTGGACATGACGGTGCAGCCGCTGCTCGCGGTCGCCGCCTGGCACCTGGACCGGCCGGTCGCGATCGTGTTCAGCCGCGAGGAGTCGATGGCCTCGTCGACCAAGCGCCATCCGGCCCGCATCGTCTCGACGATGGCGGCCGGCAGCGATGGCCGGCTGCGGGCCGTCGAATTCGAGGGCGACTACAACACCGGCGCCTTCGCCTCCTGGGGTACAGCCGTCGCCAACCGCGTGCCGGTGCATGCGGGCGGCCCCTACCGCCTGCCGCATTACGCGGCCCGCGCGCGCGCCATCCACACGCATGTCACGCCGGCCGGCGCCTTCCGGGGCTTCGGCGTGCCGCAGACGACGATGTCGCAGGAACAGCTGATCGACGAACTGGCGCTAAAGGCGGGCTGGGATCCGCTCGAATTCCGCGCGCTCAACGCGCTGCGGCCCGGCGACACGCTGCCGACCGGCCAGCTGCTGGACGACAGCGTCGGCCTGGTCGAGTGCCTCGATGCGCTGCGACCGCGCTGGACCGAGGCGCTCGCGCGGATCGCCGCGCGCAATGCCGAGGCGCCGCCGCAGCGGCGTCATGGCGTCGGACTGGCCGCGTTCTTCTACGGCTGCGGCAACACCGGCACGCCCAATCCGTCGACGGTGCGCATCGGCGTGCGGCCCGACGGCACGCTGGTGCTGCATCAGGGCGCCGTCGACGCCGGCCAGGGCTCGAACACGGTGATCCCGCAGATCGCGGCCGACGCGCTCGGCGTGCCGGTGGGCCGGCTCCACATCGTCGGGCCCGACACCCACCTGACGCCCGACTGCGGACGCACCTCGGCCTCGCGCCAGACCTTCGTGACCGGACGCGCGGCCTTCCTGGCCGGCACCGCGCTGCGGCGGCGCATCCGCGCGCTGCTGAACGCCGTCGAGGACGCGCCGGTCCACTTCGGCGAGGGCTGGGTCGGCGCGGGCGACGCGCGCCTGCCGCTGCGCGAGCTGCCGCTGGATGCCCATGGCTACGCGCTGTGCGCCGAGGAGCGCTTCGATCCGCCGACGCGCTCGCTGGACGCCGCCGGCCAGGGCCGCCCCTATGCGACCTACGCCTTCGGCGCGCAGATGGCGGAGGTGGAGGTCGACCTCGAGACCGGACGCGTGCGGGTGCGCCGGGTGGTCGCGGCGCACGACGTCGGCCGGCGCGTCAACCCGACGCTGCTCGAGGGCCAGATCGAGGGCGCCGTGGCGCAGGGCGTCGGCCTGGCGCTGATGGAGCAGTACCTGCCCGGCCGCAACAACAACCTGCATGACTACCTGATCCCGACGGTGCACGACGTGCCCGAGGTCGAGGTGCTGTTCGTCGAGGCGCCGACGCCGATCGGGCCCTACGGCGCCAAGGGCATCGGCGAGCCGGCGCTGGTGCCGACGGCCGCCGCGATCCTGAACGCGATCCACCACGCCACCGGCGCGCGCGTGCGCGAGGCGCCGGCCACGCCGGACGTCGTGCTGCGCGCGCTGGCCGCCGCCGGCCGCGGCTTGCCGCTCGCTCCCGGTGCCCGGTGATGCGCTGGATGCTTCGATCTCCGCCGATCCGCCCCGCCTCGCGGGTGCCGGTGCCAATGCCCGCCTCCCGGAAGGAATGACCCGGTGATGTCCGACACCCACCTCGAGTCGCCGTCGCGGCGCCACCGCTGGCTGGCCCTGCTGCCGGTGCTGCACGCGCTGGCCGGCGTGACCGTCGCCAACCGCGTCCAGCCCTTCGTTCTGGGACTGCCGTTCTTCATGGCCTGGACCATCGCCGGCATGCTGCTGACCGCGCTGGTGATGGCGGCGATCTACCGCCTCGACCCCGCCAACCGCGGCGACGCGGAAGCGGCGCCCGACCTCGGCGACGACGTCAGCGGGAATATCGGCGGGAATATCAGCGAGCACATCAGCGGGCACCGCAGCGGCAATGGCAGCGCCAGCGCCAGCGCCCACGCCGGGAGCGACGCATGAACGCGGCCACCGTCATCCTGCTGCTGACGCTGGCCTTCGCGCTCTGGACCGGCCTGCGCGCGCGGCGTGGCGTCACAATGGACCTGGCCCAGTGGAGCGTCGGCGGGCGCGGCTTCTCCGCGCTGCTCGTGTTCGTGCTGATGGCCGGCGAGCTCTACACCACCTTCACCTTCCTGGGCGCCAGCGGCTACGCCTACGGCCACGGCGGCGCGGCGCTCTACATCCTGGTCTACACCTGCCTGGCCTTCGTGATGTCGTACTGGCTGCTGCCGCCGATCTGGCGCTTCGCCAGGCGGCATGGCGCGATGACGCAGCCCGAGGTCTTCGCGCGGCTCTACGACAGCCCGGCGCTGGGCCTGCTGGTCGCCGTGGTCGCGCTGCTGGCGCTGGTGCCCTACCTGGTGGTGCAGATGAAGGGCCTGGGCCTGATCGTCGAGCTGACCTCCTACGGCACGCTCTCGCCGGCGACCGCGGTCTGGATCGGTGCCAGCGTCATGACGGTCTACGTGATGCTCTCGGGCATCCACGGCTCGGCGCTGACCGCGGTGGTGAAGGACGTGCTGGTGCTGCTGGTCTGCGTGTTCCTGGGGCTCTACCTGCCCTACCACCACCATGGCGGCCTCGGCCCGATGTTCGAGCGCATCGAAGCGGCGCGGCCCGGCTTCCTCGCGCTGCCCGCCGAGGGCCGCAACGCCGTGTGGTTCAGCTCGACCGTGGCGCTGTCGGCGTTGGGCATGTACCTCTGGCCGCATGCGTTCAGCGCCGTGTTCACCGCGAAGTCCGAGCGCAGCTTCCGCAAGAACGCGGTCGTCATGCCGCTGTACGCGCTGGTGATGCTGTTCTCGATGTTCGCCGGCTTCGCGGCGGTGCTGGAGGTGCCGGGCCTGAGCGGCGGCCAGATCGACCTGGCGCTGCTGAAGCTGTCGCTGAAGACCTTCGACCCCTGGTTCGTCGGCGTCATCGGCGCGGCCGGCATGCTCACCGCGCTGGTGCCGGGCTCGATCATGCTGATCTCGGCCTCGACGCTGCTGGCGCGCAACCTCTACCGGCCGCTGTTCCCGCGCAGCGACGATGCGCGGCTGGCCACGGTCTCGCGGCTGGCCGCGCCGCTGCTGACCCTGATCGCGGTGCTGCTGACGCTGGGCGGCGGCGCCAGCATCGTCGCGCTGCTGCTGATGGGCTTCGGCATCGTCACGCAGCTGGCGCCCGCGCTGCTGGCGGCGCTGGTGGCGCCGCGACTCGCCAGCCGGCACGGCGCGATCGCGGGCCTGCTGGTCGGCGTCGGATTCGTCGCCTTCACCGTCGTCACCGGCGCGACCACGCGCACGCTGCTGCCCGCCGCGCCGGGCTGGGTGCATGACCTCAACATCGGCATCGTCGGGCTCGGGCTCAACCTGGTGGTGATGCTGGGCGTCAGCCGGCTGGCGCCAGCGCGCGGCGCACCCAGTCCTCGAGTTCCCCTGCGTCGACCGGTTTCTCGATGACGCACAGCGCGCCCTGCCCCATCGCCCGCTCGCGCACCGACGGCGAGGTCAGCGCGGTGATGAACACGGTGGGCACGGCCAGGCCGTCGCGCTGCAGCCGCGCCAGCAGCCCGATGCCATCGAGGCGGGTCATGTGGATGTCGCAGACCAGGCAGCCGACCCGCGGCGCCACCTCGTCCTCCAGGAACTCGATCGCCGACGCGTAGCTGCGCGCCTCCCAGCCGACCGCGCGCACCAGGCTGCTGGTGGCGGCGCGGACGAAGGGATCGTCGTCGACGATGGCCACGAGCGCGCGCGGCGGCGCCGACGGGTGGCCGATGCCGGGCATCAGGCGGCCTCGCGGATCACGCCGATGGCCTGCATCTTGCGCACCAGTTCCGCCACCGAGCGCGAACGCATCTTGCGCATCGCCTGCCCGCGGTGGATCTTGGCGGTGATCTCGGCGATGCCCATCTCGCCGGCGATCTGCTTGTTCATGCGCCCCGAGGCGACATGCCCCAGCACCTCGCGCTCGCGCGGCGTGAGCGAGGCCCAGCAGCCGCGCACGTCGTCGAGCGCGCGCTCCACCGCGAGCCGGCGCGCATCCGCGTCCAGCGCGGCGACGACCGCATCGATCATGTCCTGGTCGCGAAACGGCTTCTCGAGGAAGTCGCGCGCGCCCGCCTTCATCGCCCGCACCGTCATCGACACGTCCCCGTGGCCGGTCATGAAGATCACCGGCATCGGCCCGAGCCCGCGACCCGCCATCGACTGCTGGAAGGCCAGGCCGCTCTCGCCGCGCAGGCGCACATCCAGCACCAGGCAGCCGGGCCCGGTGCCCTTGGGCGCGGCGAGGAAGGCGGCGGTGGTCGGGAAGTCGCGCACCTCCAGGCCCATCGAGCGCAGCAGGCTGGCGAGCGAGCCGCGGATCAGGTCCTCGTCGTCGACGATGTAGACGGTGCGGCGGGCGGCCGCGTCCGCGGTCGCCACGGCGGGAGGGCCGGGTCGAATGGACGATGGGATCAGGGACTGCATGACGGACACCTCGATGCGCAGGCGCGCAAGGTAGCAGAAGCAACGGCGCCAGGGACGCCCGCGAGGGCGTCCCTATACGCATGTATGAGCGGGCGCTCAGCCGAAGGTGAAGGCATAGGCGCGCACGCCGGGGTCCAGGAAGCGGATCTCGAGGCGCCGGTCGCGCACCGCGCCGCGCTGGCGCACCAGCTGGTAGAGCCGGCTGGCGTTCACGCGCCCGCGACCCTGCGCGTCCACGTCCAGGCCGTGTTCCTCGCCGGGCGGCTGGCCGTCGATCGTCAGCACGAAACGCGCGCCCTCGGGCGGCCCGGCCATCACCAGGTGCAGGTCCCGCGCATGGAAGCGGATCGCGATCGCGCCGGCACCGCCAGCGCCGGCAGGGCCGCTCGCATCGGTGCCGGCCGTCATGCCGCCCAGCTGCGCGAACTCCGGCCCCACGGTCCAGATCCCCGACAGCGCCCATTCGTTCAGGCCCAGGCGGCCCGCCGAGTAGCGCCGCGGCTGGTCGCGCAGCAGCGGCTCCGGCGAGGCCATCGCATTGGCCTGCGCATACCCGAGGTAGCTTTCCGGCGAGCGCAGGTTGTCGAGGTCCGCGGGCATGCCGACGCCGCTCAGGTCGGTGCCGGCGCGCGCGGCCGATGGCGCGGTGGCCGCCGGCATGGCCTCGCGCAGCAGCGCCTGGATCACCTGCTCGGTGGCGTCCGCGCCGTCCTCGCCGAACTGGTGATGGCGCAGTCGCCCCTGCGCGTCGACCAGGTAGATCGCCGGCCAGAAGCGGTTGCGGTACGCGCGCCAGATCCGGTAGCCGTCGTCCAGCGCGATCGGGTAGTCGAGCTTCAGGTCCTTGGCCGCGCGCGCCACGTTGGCCGGGTCCTTCTCGAAGGCGAATTCCGGCGAGTGCACGCCGACCACCACCAGCCCCTGCCCGGCGTAGCGCTGCGCCCAGGCGCGGACGTGGGGCAGCGTGCGCAGACAGTTGATGCAGGAGTAGGTCCAGAAGCTGACGACAACGACCTTGCCGCGCAGCGCCTCGAGCGCCAGCGGCGGCGAGTTGAGCCAGCCGGTGGCGCCGGCGAAGCCGGGCGCGACGCCCTCGACGGGCGGCGCCGCGACCGGGCGGCCCTGTGCGACGGCGGGCACGCCGGTCGACAGGCCGGCGACCATCGCGACCGCCGCGAACAGGCGCCGCGGCGGCGCGACGGCGCAGGCGCCGGCCGCGAGTCCGAGCGCCAGCGCGCAGGCGCCGACGGCGATCAGGGCCAGCGTCTCCATGGCCGTCAGCCCTGGCGGCCCAGCGCCGTCACCAGCGTCTGGTAGCGGCCATCGCGCTTGAGCGCTTCGTAGCGCGCGCGGGCGGCGGCGTAGGCGGCGGTGTTGGCGGACGGCTCGCCCTCGCTGCGATCGAAGGCGGCCAGGCCGGACTCGCGGTAGACCTGCAGGTCGGCCAGCACCTCGGCGCGACTGAGCGGGCGGTCCATCATGTCCATCATCGTCAGCTCGTCGTAGCGCTCCCGCGCGGCCAGCAGCGCGGCGGAGGTGTTGGACTCCTCGCCGTCGCGGCGCTCCGCGTCGGCCAGGCCGGAGTCACGGTAGGCCTTCAGGTCCTTGAGGACATCGGCGCGGCTCAGCGCCTGCATGCGGGCCACCGGCAGGCCGCGCAGCGCCAGGTAGCGCCGGCGCGCCTCCCGCCAGGCCGCGGTGCCGACCTGCGACTGCGAGTCGTCGCGCTCCAGCGCGGCCAGGCCGGACTGCTGGTAGGCGGCCAGGTCCTGCTCCACCTGCGCGCGGGTCACCGGCGCGGCGGCGGCGGGTTCGCCGGCGAAGGCGACCGACATCAGGCCGGCCAGCAAGGCGCCGCCGAAGGTGAGGGCCAGCACCAGGCGTTGCGGCTGGAAGCGCGGACGGAAAGTCATTGGGGACGGATTCATCTGGAACTCCTTGGATCGGGGTTGCCCGGCGGCACAGGCCCGCCACCCTGTGCGGCGGACCGCCGACGGGACGGCGGATCGCGGTGCGCCGGGTCCGGGGACACCGTCTCCGCGATGGGATCGATCGGACCAGAGCGCGGCCCGCCGGCCTATCCGACCGAGCGGCGGTCCTTCCCATACCTGGGTTTCATCCCTCCCCTTCCCAGGGCGACGCGTCCGAGACCCGCGGTCCGCCCTCCTCATCCCTTCGCAGAGGCTTTTGCCGGGTCGCGCCTGGCCGGCCTCGGAGCCAAGGACACGACCGCCCCGCCCAACGACGACCACAGATCCTGCCGAGTCCACGATCACGCGTCCGCCATCGCCGCGACGCCGCTGGGATGCGGCGCCGTCGGCGTGCTCCGTGCGCCGGCGCTGGGCAGCTGCAAGGTGACCAGCGTGCCGCCCTCGCGGCCCGGCTCGAAGGCCAGCGTGCCGGCATGGGCGTCGACGATGGACTTGCAGATCGCCAGCCCCATGCCCATGCCGTGGGACTTGGTCGTGAAGAAGGGCTCGGTCAGCTGCGCCGCCGCATCGGGCGGGATGCCGGTGCCGCGATCCTCGATCTCGACGCGGATCAGGTCCGGCAGCGCCGCGCCCCAGCGCATCGTCAGGCGACGCTGTCCCTCGGGCACCTCGGCCATCGCCTCGGCGCCGTTCATCAGCAGGTTGATGGCGACCTGCTGCAGCTGCACCCGGTCGCCGCGCACGCGGCAGGGCTGCGCCGGGCCGAGCACCGAGAGCGTCACCCCGAGCTCCGCCATCGAGCCGGCCACCAGCGACACGCATTCGCGCAGCGCGTCGCACAGGTCGATGTCGGCGAACTGCGGCTCGGCCTTGCGTGCCATCGCGCGCAGGCCCTGGATGATGCTCTTGGCGCGCTTGGCGCTGAGCCGGACATGCGAGACCATCGCCAGCGCCTCGCCGATGTCGGGCTCGTCGCGCTCCAGCCAGCGTGAGGCGGCGCTGGCCGAGGTGTCGATGGCGCTCAGCGGCTGGCCGATCTCGTGGACGATGGAGGCCACCAGCTCGCCCATCGCCTTGAGCCGGCTCGCGCGGCCGAGCTCGGCCAGCGCCGCGCGCAGCCGCTCCTCGGCCTCGGCGCGCTGGCGGTTCTGGTCGACGAGCTCCTCGTACAGCCGCGTGTTCTCGAGCGAGAAGGCCGCCTGCGACGCGATCACCTCCAGCAGCTCCGCCTTGGCCGGCGTGAACACGCGCGGCGCCAGGCTGTTCTCCAGGTACAGCACGCCGATCAGGCGCGCGTAGCGCATCATCGGCACGCACAGCAGCGAGCGCGGCCGCGCGCGCTTCACGTAGTCGTCCTGCGCCAGCGCCAGGGCTTCGCGCGCGTCGTCGTACTGGGTCGCATGCTGCGTGCGCGCGACCGCATGGGCGATGGTCACCGGCAACTGCTCCGCGCTGAAGGCCGCCGGCGTCTGCGTCACCGCGATCTGCCCCGCGACCATGCGCGCGCTGGCCCGCACCGTCCATTCGCCGTCGCGCCACAACGCGAGCGCGCCGTAGTCCGCGCCGGCCGATTCGAGCGCGGTGCGCATGGTCGTCTCGACGATGCGCTCGGGCACGATGTCGCTCGCCAGCGCATGGGTGATGCGCAGCACGGCCTGGACATCGAGCTCGTGCAGGCGGCTGGTGGGCCCCGGCGCGTCGGCCTCCTGCAGCTCCGGATGGCGCTGCTGCAGCTGACGCGCCTTGGCCGCCGCGCCCCAGCGCTGCCAGGCGGCCAGGGCATGGCGCAAGTAGGCGCGGCGCTCGATCTCGCGACCGAGGCCGGCGTGGAAGGCCGCGGCCAGCTCCGCCGCCAGCGCCTCCACCTGGGTGAAGCCGTGGCGCCGCGCCTGCGTCACCGCGGTGGAGAACAGGTCCGCCGCCTCGGCCAGGTGGCCCAGGGCCCGCGCCTGCTCGGCCAGCACCAGCGCGCGGCGCGCGCCGAAGTTCTCCGGGCATTCCGCGGCCCAGCCGTCCAGCGACGCGAGGTGGTGGCGCAGCGCCGCCTCCTGCGCCTGGTCGCGCTCACGCAGCTGCAGCAGCGCGAGCGCGCCGTAGAAGGCCAGGTCGCCGCATTCGGCGAAGTTGCGGGCGACGGCCACGCAGGCCTGCGCGCGCCGGCGCGATTCGAGCGCCTCGGCCAGGTCGCCGAAGAGCAGCCCCGCCTGCAGCCGGTAGGTCCAGTAGGCCAGGTCCACCAGCGTGACCGGCGCGCCCTCGACCGGCTCGGCCATGCGCTCGCCGCGCGGCTCGCCGTCCTGCAGCACGCTCAGCAGCGTGCGCTGCGCCAGCACCGCGTCGACGACCAGCCGGAAGTTGGCGTCCTTGGCCCGCGCCAGCGCGGCCTCGACGGTCTGGCGCACGTCCTCGAGGAACTCGCCCGCGAAAAGCATGCCGGTGGCCTGGTTGCGGCCGCAGTACAGCGCGAAGGTGTGGTCGCCCTCGCGGGTGGCGATCTCGAAGGCGCGGCCGAAGACCTCCCGCGCGCCGCGCGCCGGCTGGGTCCAGGGCACGACGAAGGTCGCATAGGTGTGCAGCACGCGCGCCTGGTAGCGGCGCAGGCCGCGCTCGCCGATGAGGTGCAGCGCGAGCTCGCCGAAGGCACGCGAGCTGGCGAAGTCGCCATAACGCGCGCCGAGCACCTGGATCAGGCAGACGTAGGCGTTGGCGGAGGCGTCGCAATGGCCATGCTCGATCGCCAACCGGACCACGCGCAGCAGCATCAGGTCGACCAGCTGCTGGTCCGAATACATCGCCGGCGGGACCAGGTCGGCGAAGACGTTGACCAGCGCCCGGCGGCGCGGGTCCGGATCGACCGGCCAGTCGCGCAGCGCGTCGACGCCGTGTTCATCGAACCAGGCGCGCAGCGGCGCGTATTCCGCGTCGACCTGCGCCGGCGTCGGATGGCGCGGCAGCACGATGCCCGCCGCGCTGGCCAGGAAGGCCAGGCCGATGTCCAGCGCCAGGTCGTAGCGGCCCAGCGTCGTGTACAGGGCCACCCGCAGCCGGGCCACCTCGGCGCTGAACAGGCCGTCGCCGGCCAGGCCCTGCAGCGCCGCCAGGCGCATCTCGGCGGCCTCGAGCGCACCGGTCATGAACTCGGCCTCGCCGCAGAGCAGGCTGGCCTCCAGCGCTTCGGGACTGGTCTGCTCGTCGCCCAGCCAGGTCAGCGTCCAGCCGAAGAAATCCAGCGCCGCGTGATGCGCGGTGGCCGCCTTCGCGCGCTTGCCCGCTTCCAGGTTGATCAGCGCGAAGGCGCGATGCTCGATCGGATGCACCACCGCCGGCCGCGCGAGGTTGGCCTGCGTGGCGATCAGGAAGGCGGGGATGCGTTCGTCGTTGGCGGCGCGCAGCCGGCGCGTGATCGCCAGGTGCAGCGCGGCCCGCTCGGCCGGCGCGATCGCGCCGAGGACCGCCTCGCGGACATGGTCATGGGTGAAGGTCCAGTCGCCGCGGTCGAGCACGACAAAGCCCGCCTGCAGCGCGGGCGCCATCGCGGCCGCGAGCGGGCCCTCGGTGCTGTCGACGGCCACCGCGAGCAGCGCCGGCGCCGCGCGGTCGCCCAGGCTGGCCATCGCGCGCAGCAGGGCGAGCGCGGCGTCGGGCAGCTCGTCGAGCTCGCGCGCGAGCAGCTCGCCGACGTCGTGGATGACCGGGCTGGCCGCGGTGCGCTCGGCATGCCAGGCCCAGCGCGTGGTCGCGGGGTCGTAGGCGAGCAGGCCCTTCGCGACCAGGCGACCCAGCAGACGGCGGATGAAGAAGGGGTTGTGGCCGGTCAGGTGCTGGACCAGGTCCAGCAGCGGCCCCAGCGCCGAGACGTCCTGGTGCAGCACCTGCGCGACCAGGGCCCGCACGGCGTCGTCGTCCAGCGGCCGCAGCGCCAGGTGGCAGGCGCCGGCGCGGCTGAACAGCGGTGCCGCGCGCAGCGGATGCGGCGCGTCCGTCTCGCCCGACCGCATCGAGCCCGCCAGCAGCAGCGGCGCATCGGGGTGGTCGATCAGCAGGCGCTCCAGCACCTTGAGCGTGTCGACGTCCGCCCACTGCAGGTCGTCGATCAGCAACACCAGCGGACGCTCCGGCCGCGCGAAGGCGGCGAACAGCCGGGCCATGGCGCGCAGGACGATCTCGCGCTCGAAGACCAGCGCCGCGTCGCCCGGCACCGGCGCGGCCGGCCCCTCCTGCGGACCGAGCACGGCGGCCAGGCCCGGCACCCAGCCGGCGAGCGTCGCGCCGACCGGTTGCGCGGCGCGGCGCAGGCGGTCCCGCCAGGTCTCGAAGTCGGCCTCGGCGCTGCCAAGCACGCCCTGCAGCAAGGGCTCCAGCGCCCGCGCCAGCGCGTCGAAGGGCACGCCGCTGCGCGCGGCGTCGCACTTGCCGGCGGCCACCAGCGGCGCGACCGGTTGCCGCATCCGCGCGACCGCCTCGCGCAGCAGCGCCGACTTGCCGATGCCGGGCCCGCCCCAGACCCACGCGGTGCGGGCGCCTTCGCCCTCGGCCACCGCGCGATAGAGCGCGGCGAGCTGGGCGAGCTCGTCGTCGCGGCCCACCACCGGGCCCGGTTCGTGCGCGCCGGCCAGCGCGGCGCCGGCATCGAGCACGAAGTCGGGGATGGTGCCGTGTCGACGCAGCAGTTCGTCGCAGCTGCGCAGGTCGGCCAGCAGCGCGCCGGCGTCGGCATAGCGGCGGTCCGGCGACTTCTGCAGCAGGCGCAGCACCAGGCGCGAGAGCTGCGCCGGGACCTCCGGTCGCAGCGCGTGCACCGGCGACGGCAGGCGGGTCGCATGGGCGTGGATGCGGGCGGCGGCGTTGTCGCCATCGAAGGGCGGCGCGCCGGTCAGCAGTTCGTGGAACAGGCAGCCGAGCGCGTAGAGATCGGCGCGCGCGTCGACCTCCACATTCATCCGCCCGCCCAGCTCCGGCGCCATGTAGTCGAAGCGGGCATCGTCCCAGGCCAGCGCTTCCTCGCCGCGGGCCTGGGGCTCGCCCTGGCGCAGCGCGAAGCCGAAGCCGGTCAGCGTCGCCCTGCCGGCGGCCTCGTCGACCAGGATGCAATCCGGGCCGAGCGCGCGATGGACGATGCCGGCGGCGTGCATGCCGGCCACCGCGGACACGATGGCCCGCGCCAGGCGCAGGAAGGCCGCTGGCGCCATCGGCGGCCGGGCCGTCTCGCCGAGCAGCCGGCCGCCCGGGTCCTGGAGCAGCAGCACGACGCCCTCGCCACTGGGCTGCAGCGCCTGCGGCACCGCGGCCCAGTCCGGCCGGAGCGCGCCGCGCAGCGCGTATTCACGCTGCAGCAGCGCCAGCGCGGCCGGCGCCTGATGGCCGCGTCCGGCCACGAGGACGGACGGACCGCGCTGCGGACTGGCCCGGTGCAGGCGAGTCCCGCGCGGGGTCAACTCGAGGAAGGGAAGGCGGGCAAGGTCGTTCATCGCTGGCTTCAATGTAGGGAACACTACATGAAATTCGATGATATGGGCCGACCTCGGCGACCGCAAGGCGACACCCGCGCGACAACTCCCTCGAAAGAGTTAGTCCGAGGGTTTATCGGGGGTTGGCGGAGGGATTGCGCCGTGACGGCGCGCGGCGCGGGCGCGAAGCCGGCGCTCAGCGATTGACCATCACGATGCCGGCCGCGAGCCCGGCCAGCGCGAGCATCAGCCGCGGCGTGATCGGCTCGCCGAGCAGCAGCGCGCCCGCGAGCAGCCCGAACAGCGGCGTGCTCAGCGTGAAGCTGGACAGCCGGGTCGCCGGGTAATGGCGGATCAGCCAGAACCACAGCAGGTAGCTGGCGAAGGAGACGATCACCGCCTGGAAGCCGAAGAGCCCGACCAGTCGCCAGGACCAGGCCAGCGGCAGGACCTCGCCGGTGGCGAGCGCGCCCGCCGCCAGGGCCAGCGCCGACACGCCGAGCTGGTACAGCAGCGTCTTCTCGGCGCTCGCCGACGACAGCCGCGTCGCACGGATCGCCAGCGTCGTGCCGCCCCACAGCAGCGCGGCCAGCACGCCCAGCGCGTCGCCGAGCCATTGCATCGCCTGCCCGGTGCCCTGCAGGCCCTCGCCGAACGCGAACGCCACCGCGCCGAAGGCGATCAGCAAGCCCACCGTCTGGCGCATCGTCAATCGCTCGGCGGGCGAGATCAGCGGCATGCCCAGCGCGACGACGAAGGGCGACAGATAGAGGAACACCACCATCCGCGACGCCGTCGTGTACTGCAGCCCGACGAAGATGCAGGCGAATTCGGCCGCGAACAGCAGGCCGGCGAGCAGGCCGCCGGGCAGGCTGCCATCAGGGCGGAACAGCGCGATGCCGCGCGCCGCGGCGAAGCCCCACACCAGCAGGCCGGCCAGGCCCGAGCGCAGCGCGGCCTGCCACAGCGGGCCCATCTCCGCCAGCGCGGCCTTGGCCGCGACCTGGTTCAGGCCCCACAGCACGCAGCATCCCAGCAGGATGGCCACCGCCGCGCCGTCGAGTCGCTGTTTGCGTTCCATGGCGCCGGATCATGCCCGGCGGCGTGTCCAGGCCCGCGCGGCCAACGCACACAGCAGCGCCGCCGCGGTGCCCGCGACCAGGCCGGTGAAATGCGACAGCGGCGCGATCGCGATGTTCCAGCCGTCCCAATGCCGCAGCGGCGGGCCGGCCAAGGGGCGCTCCGCCGCGACCTTCGCGATCAGTCCCAGCCCGATCAGCAGGCCGATGACGCGCTCGCGCCCATGCGAGGCGCGCATCCGCATCATCCCGATCGCGGCGACGGCGACGCCCGCATGCAGCACGCCCGAGGCGCCGCCGAAGCGCTCGAGCGACGGCTCGATCAGCAGCCCGACCTGCGTCAGCGGCCAGGCCAGCAACCAGGCCACCGCGTCCCGCGGCCCCAGGCGCGCGGCGACGCCCAGCAGGCCCACGACGGCGCAGCCGGCCAGGTTGGCGATCAGGTGCTGGGGACTCCAGTGCAGCCACGCGGCGCTGACCGCGCGCCACGGCTCGCTGGCCGCGAACCCGGGCCGCCACTCGAGCGCGGCCTGCACCGGCGCGGGCTGGACCCAGGCGACCAGCGAGCCGATCGCGAGCGCCATCGCCACCAGCAGCCACGCGCGTCCCGGCATCGGGGCCTCGTCCGCGACGCGTCAGCCGAAGACGGCCCGCCAGAGCGCCAGCACCGCGTCGCGCTGCGGCGCGAGCGCCTCGGCGGCCTCGCCGTCGAGCGCGGTGGACTGCTCGTTGAGCCGCGCCCGGTGCTGCACGCGGCGCAGCTCGCGATAGGCATCGGCGGCGTCGCGGCCGACGTTGGCGGGCAGCAGCCCGGCGGACTCGGCACGCTGCAGCAGCGCGATGTTGCCGGCATTGGCCAGCAGCTCAGGGTGTCGCGCCGAGTGCGCCAGGATCAGGTACTGCAGCGCGAATTCAGCGTCCACCATGCCACCCGGGCTGTGCTTCACGTCGAAGAAACCGGTCCGCACCGAGCGCGCGGCGCGCAGCTTCTCGCGCATCGCGACCACCTCGTCGCGCAGCGCCGCCGGATCGCGCGGCGCGGTCAGCACCGCGCGGCGGGTGGCCTCGAAGCGCTCGGCCAGCGATGCGTCGCCGGCGCAGAAGCGCGCCCGCGTGATCGCCTGGTGCTCCCAGGTCCACGCGGTGTTGCTGCCGCGGCCGCCCTGGTAGTTCTCGAACGAGGTGATCGAGGTCACCAGCAGCCCCGAGTTGCCGTTGGGGCGCAGCGCGGTGTCGATGTCGAAGAGCTCGCCCGCGGCGGTGCGGATCGTCAGCCAGGTGATCAGCTTGCGGATGAAGGCGCCGTAGATCTCGGCGGCGTTGTCGTCCTCGTCGTCGAAGAGGAAGACCAGGTCCAGGTCGCTGCCGTAGCCCAGTTCCTTGCCGCCGAGCTTGCCGTAGGCGATCACCGCCAGCCGCGGCGAGGGCCGGTGCTTCTGCTTGAGCCGGTCCCAGGCCCAGTCCAGCACGCATTGCACCGTCGCGTCGGCGAGCAGCGACAGCTCGTCCGCCACCTGCTCGACGCTGATCTGCCCTTCCACGTCGCGCACCAGCGTGCGGAAGACCTCGGCGTGATGCGCGCGGCGCACGCTGTCCAGCAGCGCGTCCTCGCTGGCCTCGCCATGCTCGGCCCAGGCGTCGTGGCGGGCCTGCAGGTCCTGGATGAAGGCCGCGCCGTCGAAGCGCTCGTGCAGCAGGCGTGCATCGGCCAGTTCGTCGATGACGCCGGGATGCTGCATCAGGTAGCGCATCGGCCAGCGCGCCAGACCCAGCAGCCGCAGCAGCCGGCCCTGCACCGCCGGCCGCTCGACCAGCAGCGCCAGGTAGCTCTCGCGGCGCAGCAGCGGCTCGATCCAGTCGACGAAGCGCTGCGCCGCGTCCAGCGTGCATTCGCCCTGGCGCACCGCCAGCGCCGCGCGCCCGACCAGCTTGGCCAGCCGCAGCCGGGAGTCCTCGCGCAGGTTCTGCACCCGCGCCTGCTGCGCCCAGCGCCGCACGTTGGCGGCCAGCTCGGGCTGCAGCTTGTCGAGGAACTCCTCGCTGTCGATCGGCAGCGGCGGGCCGCCGCACATGCCGTTCTTGCAGTTGCCCTTGCCCGGCGCGACGCCGTCGTGCAGCAAGGCGTCGAACTCGGTCGCCACCAGCTCGCGCACCTCCATCAGCCGGTCCAGCAGCGGGCAGGCGTGGCTGTTGCAGCTCAGGCAGAGGCTGCGCGCGATCCAGCCGATGTCCTCGTCCGACGCCGGCAGGCAGTGGGTCTGCTGGTCGTCCAGGTACTGGATGCGGTGCTCGACGCGACGCAGGAAGTCATAGCCCTTGGCCAGCGCGGTGGCGGTCTCGGGTTTCATCAGGCCGCGCGCCGCCAGGCGCGTCAGCGCCTTCAGCGTCGAGCGGGTGCGGATCTCGGGGAACTGCCCGCCGCGCACCACCTGCAGCAGCTGGACGATGAACTCGATCTCGCGGATGCCGCCGCGCGAGAGCTTCACGTCGTTGGCGCGCTCGGGCCGGCCGGCGGCGCGGCGCTGGGCCTCGTCGCGGATCTTGCGGTGCAGTTGCCGCAGGCCCTCGAAGACGCCGTAATCCAGGTAGCGCCGATAGACGAAGGGCGTGACCAGGCTGCGCAGCTGCATCGCGCGACCGCTCTTGACGCTGGCGCGCGGCGCGACGACGCGGCTCTTCAGCCAGGCGAAGCGCTCCCACTCGCGGCCCTGCACGAGGAAGTACTCCTCCAGCATCGCCATGCTCACCGCGGGCGGACCGGAGTTGCCGTTGGGGCGCAGCGCGAGGTCGACGCGGAAGACCTGGCCGTCCTCGGTCACGTCGCCGATCAACGTCGACAGCCGGCGCGAGAGCTGCGCGAAATATTCGTGCGCCGAGATCCGCTGGCGGCCCGCGCCGCTGTCCGGGCCCTCGGTTTGGCCGTCGTCCTCGTAGACGTAGATCAGGTCGATGTCGGACGAGACATTCAACTCCCGCCCGCCGAGCTTGCCCATGCCCACGACCCAGAAGTCGATGTCCTGGCCGACCGCGTCGCGCGGCGGGCCGTACAGCGCGTCGAGCTCCGCGCGGCAGTGCGCGACGCCGATGTCCAGCGCCACCTCGGCCAGGTGGGTCATCGCCTGCGTGACGTCGGTCATCGGCGCGCCCTGCTCGACGTCGAGCACCGCCAGCCGCTCCATCACCAGCTGGCGCATCACGCGCAGCGCGGCGGGCAGCGCACGCCCGCCTTCGCACAGTCGGTCGACGACGGCGCGCATGACCGCGTCATCCGGCAGGCCGGGCGGCAGCAGGGGCAATTCGGCCGCGTAACGGCGGCGGATGCGCTGAACGAATCGGCTGTGGTCCGCGCTCGCGGCCGGCGTCGAAACGCCTGCCGGATCGGCGGTTGCCGGGGCAACTGAATCCATCGGTAAAGAAAGCTCTCGCTGGCTCATGGCCGGAAATGGCTGTGCTAGATTCGGCGACCGCCGTCCCCTCTTACATGTCTTCGTCCGCCGTCACCAGTTCTGACTCCGGTTCCGCGGTCGCGAAGCGACGCTGGTGGGCACGCTGCGCCCTCTGGCTCGGTCTGGCTTCGCTGGGCCTGTTCTCCCTGCTGATCGCGGCCTGGCTGGCATTGCACTGGGCGATTCTGCCGCACATCGACGACTGGCGGCCCCAGCTCGAAAAGCAAGCCACCCAGGCATTGGGGGTACCCGTGAAGATCGGCGCCATCAGCGCCCGATCGTCCGGTTGGATCCCCACGCTGGACCTGCGCGACGTGCGCATCGTCGAGGCCTCCGGCCGCGAAGCGCTGCACCTGCCCCGCGTCAGCGCCGCGCTGTCGCCGCGCTCGCTGCTGGCCTTCGAACTGCGCTTCTCCCAACTGCTGCTGGACAGCCCCGAGCTGCTGCTGCGCCGCGACGCGCAGGGCCGGGTCTTCGTGGCCGGCCTCAGCGTCGACGGCCCCTCGGACACGCAGGCCTCCGAAGCGGCGACCGACTGGTTCTTCGAGCAGCACGAGTTCGTCATCCTCCATGGCCGCATCCGCTGGGTCGACGACCTGCGCGCCGCGCCACCGCTGGAGCTCTTCGACCTCAACCTGGTGCTGCGCAACGGCCTGCGCCGCCACCGGCTGCGGCTGGACGCCACGCCGCCGGCCGGCTGGGGCGAGCGCTTCACGCTGCGCGGCGAGTTCACCCAGTCGCTGCTGGACCGGCCCGGCGCGGTGCAGCGCTGGAGCGGCCAGCTCTTCGCCCACCTGCCGCGCACCGACGTCAGCGAGCTGCGCCGCTACGTGGACCTGCCCTTCGAGCTCAACGAGGGCGACGGCGCCCTGCGCGCCTGGCTGGACGTGGACCGCGGCGAGCCGCGCAGCCTGACGCTGGACATGGGCCTGCGCGCGGTGAAGCTGCGCGTCGCGCCCGGCCTGCCGGAGCTGGCGCTGGCGCGGATCGGCGGCCGGCTGGTGCTGAAGCAGACGCCGCAATCGCTCTCGCTGGAAGCGAAGCAGCTGGGCTTCCAGGCGGGGGACGGGCTGGACTGGCCGCGCTCGGACTGGGCGCTCGAGGTCAAGCGCGACGCGCGGACCGGCACCATCACCGGCGGCGACTTCCAGGCGCAGCAGCTGGACCTGGCGCTGGGCGCGCAGATCCTGGCCCGACTACCGCTCGCCGAGGCCCAGCGCCAGTTGATCGCCGACATGAAACCGGGCGGCCTGCTCAATGCGCTGCAGCTGCACTGGGACGGCCCGCTCGACGCGCCGCGCAGCTATCGCGCCAAGGGCCGGCTGCAGGGCCTGCAGCTGGCGGCCGCGACGCCGGAGCCGCCGTCGGATCCCGCCTCCTCGCCGCCGACCGGCCGACCCGGCGTGCGCGGCGCCGACCTCCAGTTCGAAGCCACCGACCAGGGCGGCAGCGCGACCCTGGCCGTGACCGACGGCGACGTGACGCTGCCCGGCGTCTTCGAGGAAGCGACGGTCCCGCTCAAGCAGGCGCAGGCCAGCGTGCAGTGGCGCGCGCAGCGCCCGGTGGCGCTCGGCGGCGCCAAGCGCGCGCCGGCGCCCGGTCCCTTGTCCCTGCCGGCGACGCGTCCGCTGGCCGCGGCCTCGGCGGTGGCCACTGCCGCGTCGGCGCCGGCCGAGCCTGCCACGCGCTGGACAGTGCAGTTCAGCGACGTGCACTTCAGCAACGACGACCTGCGCGCGGAAGTCGACGGCAGCTGGCAGAGCGGTGACGGCAAGCGTCCGCATGACCACGGCCGCCTCGACCTCACCGGCCGCATCGACGAGATCCGGGCCCCGCGCGTGCTGCGCTACCTGCCGGCCTCGATGGGTCATGACGCGCGGCGCTACGTGCGCGACGCCATCCGCGATGGCACGGTGCACCGCATCCAGGTGCGCCTGCAGGGCGACCTGATCGACTTCCCCTTCGACGCGCCGCGCAGCAAGGGGCAGTTCCGGGTGTCGGGGCAGGTCCGCGGCCTGACGCTGGCCTACGTGCCCAGCCATCCGGCCGAGGGCGAACTGCCCGCCTTCCAGTCGCCGTGGCCGGCGATGGAGCAGCTCGACGCCGAGCTGGTCTTCGACCGCGCCGCGATGAGCATCCGCAACGCCAAGGCCCGGCTGATGGGCGTGGACCTGGTCAACGTGCAAGGGTCCATCGCCGACCTGTACCACCACGCGCCGGTGCTGGAGATCGACGGCCAGGCGCGCGGGGCGCTCGCCGACGCGCTGCGCTACGTGAAGGCCTCGCCGGTGGCGGCGCTCACCAGCCACGTGCTGGACACGACCACCGCGACCGGTCCGATGGCGCTGAAGCTCAATCTGCGGCTGCCGCTGATGCATGTCGACGACACGACGGTCAAGGGCCTGGTCACCTTGACCGGCAACGACGTCCGCATCCGGCCCGACACGCCGCTGCTGGGCCAGGCCCGCGCGCAGGTCAGCTTCGACCAGAAGGGCCTGCAGATCCGCGGCGGCCAGGCGCGCGTGCTGGGCGGCGACGCCAGCTTCGATGGCGGCAGCCTGCCCGACGGCACGATGCGCTTTGCCGCACAAGGCACGGTCACGGCCGAGGCGCTGCGCAATGCGCCGGAGCTGGGGCTGCAGCAAGCGGCGTCGGTGATGACCGGCCAGGCGGCGGTGCGCTTCGAGCTGGGCGTGCTCAAGAACGGGCAGACCGAGATCGCCGTGACCAGCCCGCTGCAGGGCATCGCGGTCAACCTGCCGGCGCCGATGCACAAGGCGGCCGAGGAGGCCTGGCCGATGCGCATCGCCACCAAGGCGCTGGCGCCGGCCGGCGCGGCCTTGCGCGATGAATTGCGCGTCGAGGCCGGCCCGCTGCAGGCGCTGTACCAGCGCGACGTGACTCACGAGGCCAAGGTGCTACGCGGCGCCATCGCGGTGCGCGAGCGCGCGCCCGAGCTGCCGGCGCAGGGCGTGACGGCGCGCGCCAGCTTCGACCAGTTCAATGCCGACGCCTGGCAGACCGCGCTGCCGGGCCTGACCGGCGCGAAGGCCGGCGCGGAGCTCGAGGGCGCGACCGAGGGCGGCTACGCGCCGACGCAGCTGACGCTGAAGGCGCAGACGCTGCAGGTGGCGGGCCGCACGCTCAACGGCGTGACGGCGGGCATCTCCCACGACGCCGGCGCGGGCTGGCGCGTGTCGGTCGATGCGCAGCAGCTCAGCGGCCTGATCGAGGTCCGCGCGGCCAGGCCGGACCAGCCGGGCCGGGTCTTCGCCCGGCTCTCGCGGCTCTCGGTGCCCAAGAGCGATGCCGATTCCGTCGAGCAGCTGCTCGACAAGCAGCCGCGCTCGGTGCCGGCACTGGACATCGTCGTCGAGGACTTCGAGCTGCGCGGCAAGCGCCTGGGCCGGCTCGAGATCGATGCCCAGCAGCAGAGCGAGGCCCGCGACTGGAAGCTCAACCGGCTGGTGCTCAAGAGCCCGGACGCGACGCTGAGCGCTTCCGGCAAGTGGGCGCCCGAACCCGGCCAAGCGCTGCGCCGCACCGAGCTCGACTGGAAGATGGACGTCGCCGACGCCGGCAAGCTGATGGAGCGGCTCGGCCAGGGCCAGGTGCTGCGCGGCGGCAAGGGCGTGCTGACGGGCCAGGTGGCGTGGCAGGGCTCGCCGATGTCGCCGGACTACGCCAGCATGAGCGGCCAGCTCAATGTCTCGATGGAATCGGGGCAGTTCCTCAAGGCCGAGCCCGGCGTGGGCCGGCTGCTGGGCGTGCTCAGCCTGCAATCCATCCCGCGGCGGCTGATGCTGGACTTCCGCGACGTGTTCTCCGAAGGCTTCGCCTTCGACAACGTCACCGGCGACATCCGCATCGCCAAGGGCGTCGCGCGCAGCGACAACCTGCGCATGAAGGGCCTGCAGGCGGCGGTGCTGATGGAAGGCAGCGCCGACCTGGCGGCCGAGACGCAGGACCTGCATGTCCTGGTGCTGCCCGAGATCAATGCCGGCGGCGCGGCGCTCGCCTACGCGGCGGTGAATCCGGCCATCGGCCTGGGCGCCTTCCTGGCCCAGTGGCTGCTGCGCAAGCCGCTGGCGGCGGCCAACTCCGAGGAGTTCCGCGTCACCGGCACCTGGTCCGATCCGCGCATCGAGCAGTTGCCGCGCCGCGCGCAGCCGCAGGGCAGCTACAACAACGCCACCACCGCGCAAGGAGAGTCCGTCCAATGAGCACCTCGACCCCGCAGGCGGCGCAGCCGGTCACGATCGCCGCGATCCAGATGGTCTCCGGCCCGAGGCTGGAGGAGAACCTCGAGCGCGCCGCCCACTGGATCGGCGAGGCGGCGCGCCAGGGCGCGCGGCTGGTCTCGCTGCCCGAGTACTTCTGCCTCATGGGCCACAAGGACACCGACAAGCTGCCCTACGCCGAGCGGCCCGGTGACGTCGACGCGCCCATCCAGGGCGCGCTGCGCCGGGCGGCGCGCGCGCATGGCGTGTGGATCCTCGGCGGCACCTTGCCGATGGCGATCGACGGCGCGGCCCTGCCCGCCGAGCGGGTGCGCAACACCACCTGCGTGTTCGCGCCGGACGGCACGATGGCCGCGCGCTACGACAAGCTGCACCTCTTCTGCTACGACAACGGCCGCGAGCGCTACGACGAGGCCCGCGTGCTCCAGGCCGGCGAGGCGCCGGTGAGCTTCGACGCGCCGATCGGCGGCGGCCCCACGCTGCGCGTGGGCCTGTCCATCTGCTACGACCTGCGCTTCCCGGAGCTCTTCCGCGCGATGAGCTTCGGCGGCCCGCGGCCGCTGGACCTCATCAGCGTCCCGGCGGCCTTCACGTACACCACGGGCCAGGCGCATTGGGAGCTGCTGCTGCGGGCCCGCGCGGTCGAGAATCAGGCCTACGTCATCGCCGCGGCCCAGGGGGGCACGCACGAGAACGGGCGCCGCACCTGGGGCCACAGCCTCATCGTCGACCCCTGGGGCGAAGTGCTGACCTGCCTGCCCGAGGGCGAGGGCCTGGCGATCGCCCGCCTCGACCCGGCGCGCATCGCCCAGGTGCGCGAGCAGTTGCCGGCGCTGCAGCACCGTCGGCTCTGAGACGCGGCCGCGGCCGCGTTCCGTGAGCAGGTCCGCGAGCGCGTCCGCGTTCCGGTCCCGCGCGATCCGGTCCTGCGATCCGGCGCCGGAATCCGGTTCAGATCGGGCGATCGGCGGCCGCTTCCTGGAGGCAAGATGCCCGGCATGATCGACCGCCGCCCTGCCCGCCCTCTTCGCTCCATGCCGGCGCTGCTGGCCGCCATGGCCGTCGCGCTGCTGGCGGCCTGCGGCACGCCGGCGCGGCCGCTGGAGTCCTCGCTGACCGACATGGAGTCGCTGCAGCTGCGCTCCTGGCTGAGCCCACAGTTGCGGCGCAACATCGACCTGCTGCCGGTGAGCGGCGGCCAGGAGACGTCGCGCTGGTGGGGCAGCCGCATCAACGCGATGACGCTGAACCAGACCTACCAGGAATCGCTGCGGCGCCTGGGCCTCATGCCCGACGTGCCCGACACCGGTCGCTACCAGCTGCAGGTCGAGGTGCTGGCGCTGGCGCAGCCCAATGTGCCGGTGCTGCCGGAGGTGGCGATCTCGGTCCGCTACACGCTGACGGAGCGCGCCGCCGGCGGCGGCAAGGTGCTCTACCAACGCACGCTGCGCACGACGCAGAAGGCGGGCGTCGACGACAGCCTGAACCCGTCGGAGCAGTTGCGCATCGCCACCGAGGCCGCGCTGCGCAACAACATCGCGGACCTGATCCGCGACCTCGCGTCCCTCTCCCTCCCGGCCTAGACGGCAGGAAACCCCGCCTTCCCGATATAAGAATTCGGCGGAATTCCCACCCCGGCATATGCATATAAGCATTGATTGCTTGCCAACTGCCGGGTTATCCCTAAGCATCACGGCTTTCCGCCCCAAAAAGGCGCATGCCGGCAAAAGGTCCCGAACGGCGGCCAGCTGGCGCGAGCGTCCGTCTTTCGTCCGTGATCGAACTCCAACAGCTGCACAAATCCTATGAGGTCGAGGGGCGCCGCGTGCCGGCGCTCCAGGGCATCGACCTGCGAGTGGAACCGGGAGAAGTGTTCGGGATCATCGGCGCCTCGGGCGCCGGCAAGAGCACGCTGCTGCGGGTGATCAACCTGCTGGAGCGCCCGGACAGCGGCCGCGTGGTGGTGGCCGGCCAGGACCTGCAGGCGCTGGACGCGGCCGGCCTGCGCGCCGCCCGCCAGAAGATCGCGATGATCTTCCAGCACTTCAACCTGCTGAGCTCGCGCACCGTCGCGCAGAACATCGCCTGGCCGCTGCGCATCGCCGGCTGGGAGGCCGCGCGCATCGCGCCGCGCGTGCAGCAGCTGCTCGCCCGCGTCGGCCTGTCCGACCAGGCGGACAAGTATCCGGCCCAGCTCTCCGGCGGCCAGAAGCAGCGCGTCGGCATCGCCCGCGCGCTGGCGCTGGACCCGCAGGTGCTGCTCTGCGACGAGGCCACCAGCGCCCTCGACCCCGAAACCACCCGCTCGATCCTGGACCTGCTCGCCGAGCTCAACGAGGAGCTGAAGCTGAGCATCGTGCTGATCACCCACGAGATGGACGTGGTGCGCCGCGTCTGCGACCGCGTCGCGGTGCTGGAAGGTGGCCGCATCGTCGAGCTCGGCCCCGTGGCGCAGGTCTTCCTGCATCCACGCTCCGACACGGCGCGGCGCTTCGTGCTGGCGGCCGAGCATGTCGACGAGGGCGAGCAGCGCGACGATTACGCGCATGTCGCCGGTAGCCTGTGGCGCCTGACCTTCTTCGGCGAGCGCACCTACGAGCCGCTGCTGGGCGAGGTCGCCCGGCGCGCGAACCTGGATTTCGGCATCCTGGCCGGCCGCATCGACCGCATCAAGCGGCAGCCCTACGGCCAGCTGACCATCGCCGTCAGCGGCGGTGATCGCCAGGCCGCCCGCCAGCTGCTGGCCGAGCGCGGCGTGCAGGTCGAGGAGTTGCGCGCATGAGCCTCACGCCCTCCCTGATCGAGACCCTGCGGACCATCGACTGGCCCGAGATCGCCACCGCCAGCGGCGACACGCTGCTGATGCTGGGCGGTTCGCTGCTCTTCACCGCGCTGCTGGGCCTGCCGCTGGGCATCGCCCTGTACCTGTTCGACCGCGGCCGGCTGGTGTCCTCGCCCCGGCTGTACGCACTGCTGTCGCTGGTGGTGAACGTGCTGCGCTCGCTGCCGTTCGTGATCCTGCTGATCGTGCTGATCCCGTTCACGCTGCTGGTGACCGGCACCTCGCTGGGCGTGGCCGGCGCGATCCCGCCACTGGTCGTCGGCGCGACGCCCTTCCTGGCACGGCTGGTGGAAACCGCGCTGCGCGGCGTCGACCGCGGCATCGTCGAGGCCGGCCTGGCCATGGGCGCCAGCACCCGCCAGATCGTCGTCCAGGCGCTGCTGCCCGAGGCGCTGCCCGGGATCGTCTCGGCGCTCACCGTCACCGCGATCACGCTGGTCGGCTACACGGCCATGTCGGGTGTCATCGGCGGCGGCGGCCTGGGCGACCTGGCGATCCGCTTCGGCTATCAGCGATTCCAGACCGAGGTCATGGTCGTGACCGTGGTGCTGCTGCTGGTGCTGGTGCAACTGCTGCAGATGCTGGGCGACTGGCTGGTGACCCGCGTGTCGCACCGCTGAGCCCGTCCGGCATCGACCAGACCCCGCCTCCCCCCTTTCAGCGCCGATCGCCCCAAGCCGGCGAGCGGCATCATTCCTCAGAGGAGTTTGCAAGCATGAAGAAGCTGTTCGCCGCCACCGTCGCGGCCCTGTCGCTGGCCACCGCCGGCACCGCCTCCGCCGAGAAGCTGAGCGTCGCCGCCACCGCGGTGCCGCACGCGGAGATCCTGAACCTGGTCAAGCCGGAGCTGGCCAAGCAGGGCGTGGAGCTCGAGGTCAAGGTCTTCACCGACTACGTCCAGCCCAACGTGCAGGTGGCCGAGAAGCGCCTGGACGCCAATTTCTTCCAGCACAAGCCCTACCTGAACGAGTTCAACAAGGGCAAGGGCACGCGGCTGGTGGCCGTCGCGGCGGTGCATGTGGAGCCGTTCGGCGCGTATTCGACCAAGCACAAGACGCTGGCCGCGCTGCCCGAGGGCGGCACCGTCGCGATCCCCAACGATCCGACCAACGGCGGCCGCGCGCTGCTGCTGCTGGACAAGGCCGGCGTGATCAAGCTCAAGGACAAGGCCAACATCCTGGCGACGACCAAGGACATCGCCGACAACCCCAAGAAGCTGAAGTTCCGTGAGATCGAGGCCGCCACGCTGCCGCGCATCCTGCCGCAGGTGGACCTGGCGCTGATCAACACGAACTACGCGCTGGAGGCGAAGCTGAACCCGGCCAAGGACGCGCTGGCGATCGAGGGCGGCGAGTCGCCCTACGCCAACTGGCTGGTCACCCGCGACGACAACCAGAACGCTCCGGCCGTGAAGAAGCTGGCGGCCGCGCTGCAGTCGGAGGCCGTCAAGCGCTTTATCCAGACGCAATACAAGGGCGCGGTGGTGCCCGCCTTCTGACGACGGCTGCGGCCGGGTTTGTTTCCGTACAGCGCCCCGCGATCGCGGGGCGCTTTCATTTGGGCGCTGGATATCGAGGATTTGTGCCGGGCCGCCTTCCCGGCTTCTTGGCACCATGGCGGCCTCCTCCCTTGTCCCTCGGAATGGCGCCGCCAGGATGCCGCTCCTCGCCCGTCCGTGTCCGAACTCTCCGCGGCGCTGCCGCAGTTCTTCCTGCTTCGCGATGGCGCCCCGACGCTGCTGCTCACCGGCCATTACGACGGGGCCCTGGTGCTGCTGTCGCTGGCCGTCGCCTCGCTGACCTCGGCGCTGGCGCTGCAGGTCGCCGGCATGGCCAAGCCGGCCACGGGCTGGCGTCGCCAGTCCATCCTGGCCACGGGCGCGCTGGCGCTGGGCGGCGGCATCTGGTCGATGCACTTCATCGGCATGCTGGCCTTCCAGCTGTGCGCGCAGATCGCCTTCAACGCCCACATCACCGCCGCCTCCATGGTCCCGGCGCTGATCGCCTCCTGGGTCGCGCTGGCCCTGCTCTCACGCCGCGAACTCGACCGCTGGCGCCTGGTCGCCGGCGGCGTGCTGGTCGGCGCCGGCATCGGCGCGATGCACTACACCGGCATGGCGGCGATGGAGATGTCCGCCGCGCTGCGCTACGACCCCGCCTGGTTCGGCGCCTCCATCGTCGTCGCGGTCCTGCTGGCGATGCTCGCGCTGTGGATCCGCTTCGGCCTGGCCGGCCGCCTCAGCCGGCCCTGGGCGATCGCGCTGGGCGGCGTGGTGATGGGCGGCGCCATCGCGGGCATGCATTACACGGCGATGGGCGCGGCGCGCTTCGTCGGCCTGGCCGACGGCCCCTGCAACACCTCGATCGAGAACGCCGGCTGGCTCGCGCTGGCCGTGACCGTGATGGCGCTGGCCATCAGCGCGATCACCGCCGGCGCCAACGGCCTGCTGGTGCTGCGCCGGCTCAACACCGAGCTGGTCGAGGAACGCGGCCGCATGCTGGTGATGGAGACCGCGCTGCGCGACAGCGAGACCAAGTACCGCACCGTGATCGCCAACAGCCCGGGCGTGACCTTCCGCTGCCGCCTGGACGAGAACTGGTCGATGCTGCTGATCAACGACGCCGTCGAGGACCTGACCGGCTGGACCGCCCGCGACTTCCTGGAAGGCCGCCAGCACTTCGCCGCGCTGATCCATCGCCACGACCAGGCGCGGGTGAACGCGGCCGTGGAAACCGCCGTCGCCGCCGACACGCCCTATGCGCTCGAGTACCGCGTCCACACCCGCGACGCCGGCGAGCGCTGGGTCTCCGAGCGCGGCCGCGCGGTACGCGACGCGCAGGGGGCGCCGCAGTGGATCGACGGCGTGATCCTCGACATCACCGAGCCCAAGCGGCTGCAGCGCCAGCTCGAGGAAGCCAAGGAGCGCGCCGAGTCCGCCGCCGCCGCCAAGAGCGCCTTCCTGGCCAACATGAGCCATGAGATCCGCACGCCGATGAACGCCATCCTCGGCTTCACCGAGCTGCTGCTGGACACCACGCTGACCGAGGCCCAGCGCCGCCACCTGACGACAGTGCGCGGCTCGGCGCGCTCGCTGCTGGCGCTGCTCAACGACATCCTGGACACCGCCAAGCTCGACAAGGGCGCGATGGAGCTGGAGTCGGTCGACTTCTCGCTGCGCACCGTCTGCGAGCAGGCGCTGAACTCGCTGCGACTGCTGGCGCAGCGCAAGAACCTGGTGCTGCACCTCGACTACCCGTCCGCCGCGCCGCGCTTCTTCCAGGGCGATCCGCTGCGGGTGCAGCAGGTGCTGCTGAACCTGGTCGGCAATGCGATCAAGTTCACCGAGCGCGGCGTGGTCACGCTGCGCATGCGGCATGAAGGCGGCCAGGTCCACCTGGCCGTCGTCGACACCGGCATCGGCATCGCCCCCGACCGGCTGGACCGCATCTTCGACGCCTTCGCGCAGGCCGACGCGTCGACGACGCGCCGCTTCGGCGGCACCGGCCTGGGCACCACCATCTCGCGGCAGCTGGTCGAGCGCATGGGCGGCCGCATCACTGTCGAGAGCGAACTCGGCCAGGGCAGCACCTTCCATGTCTGGCTGCCGCTGCCGGCCGGCAACGCGGCGCTCGCCGAGGCTCAGGCGAGCGAAGCGGCCGTCGCCCTGCCGCCACTGCGGCTGCTGGTGGCCGACGACGTCGCGCAGAACGGCGAGCTGCTGCAGCTGATCCTGGGCCGCGAGGGGCATCAGGTCACGCTCGCCGCCGACGGGCTGCAGGCGCTGAAGGCCTTCTCCGACGAGCGCTTCGACGCGGTGCTGATGGACGTGCACATGCCGGGGCTGGACGGCCTGGGCGCGACGCGGCGGATCCGCAACTTCGAGCATGCCCAGGGCCGCGGCCACACGCCGGTGGTCGCGCTGACGGCCAGCGTGCTGGAGGAAGACCGGCAGGCGGCGCTGGCCGCCGGCATGGACGGCTTCGCGGTCAAGCCGGTGGAGCCGGCCCGGCTGTTCGCCGAACTCGCCCGGGTGCTGGGCCTGTCGCCGGGCCGTGGCGCCGGGGACGCCGGGCCGGCGCCGTCGACACGCCATGCGGCGGGCCTGGGCTCAGCGGGCCCCGGCACCGAGCCGCTCGACTGGCAGCAGGGACTGCGGCTGTGGGGCAGCGTCACCGCGTGGCAACGCGGGCTGCGCCGCTTCGCCGAGGAACAGCGCGAAGGCGTCGCGCGGCTGCACCAGCTGACGCAGGCGCGGCAGTGGATCGAACTGCGCGGGCTGGTGCACCGCTGGCGCGGCGTGGCCGGCAGCCTGGCGATGCCGCGGCTGCTCGCCCACGCGCAGCCGGTCGAGACCGCCCTGCGCCTGGGGCGCGAAGAGGATCTGATGGCGCTGGTCGACACGCTGGCGCTGACGCTGCAGGACACGCTGGACGCGGTCGCGGAGCTGGATGGCCGGCCCTCGGGCTTCGCGGCCAGCGCGCCGATGCCGATGTCGGCCGATCGGCCCGCCGATCCGTCGGCCGAGGCGGCCGCGCGCGACCTGCGCGCCTCGAAGCAGCTGGTGGACCGCCTGGCGGCCGCGCTCAAGCGCAGCGAACTCGACGACGAGTCGCTGAGCGCGCTGCGGCTGGCGCTCGGCGCCGAGGCGCTGGGGCCCTTGACGCGCGCGCTGGACGACTTCGACTTCGACGCCGCCCTGCTGCTGCTGCAGTCGCTGCGCACCCGGCTGAGCACGCCGAATGCCCCGCAAGGCCTGTCGTGAACGCCGATCACCGTCCCAAGCTGCTGCTCGTCGACGACGAGCCCGCCAACCTGCAGGTCCTGCGGCATGTGCTGCAGGACGACTACCGGCTGCTGTTCGCCCGCGACGGCCAGAAGGCCCTGGAGCTCGCGAAGAGCGAGGCGCCGCAGCTGATCCTGCTGGACATCATGATGCCGGGGCTCTCCGGGCTGGATGTCTGCCGCGTGCTCAAGTCGCAGCCGGCGACGCGGCGCACGCCGGTGATCTTCGTCACCGCGCTGGCCGACACCAGCGACGAGACCGAGGGCTTCGAGGCCGGCGCGGTCGACTACATCGCCAAGCCGGTCAGCCCGCCGGTGGTGCGGGCGCGGGTGCGGACCCACCTGTCGCTGGTGCGCGCGGACGAACTGCGCGAGACCCGGCTGCAGATCGTGCAGCGCCTGGGCCGCGCGGCCGAGTACAAGGACAACGAGACCGGCTGGCACGTCGTGCGGATGAGCCACTACGCCCAGCTGCTGGCGCTGGCGGCCGGCTGGACCGACCAGGACGCCGACGACCTGCTGCATGCCGCGCCCATGCATGACGTCGGCAAGCTCGGCATCCCGGACGCGATCCTGCAGAAGCCGGGCCCGCTGACCGAGGCGGAATGGATGGTGATGCGCCGCCATCCGACCATCGGCGCCGAGATCCTGGGCGAGCAGGCGACCGGCCTGCTCGGCATGGCGCGGCGTATCGCGCTGGCCCATCACGAGAAGTGGGACGGCAGCGGTTATCCCGAGGGCCTGGCCGGGGAGTCCATCCCGCAGGACGCCCGCATCGTCGCGATCGCCGACGTCTTCGACGCGCTGACCAGCATCCGCCCCTACAAGCCGGCCTGGCCGGTGGAGCAGGCGGTGGCGCACCTGCGCGCGCAGGCCGGCCGACACTTCGATCCGGCGCTGGTGGAGCTGTTCATCGGCGTGCTGCCGCAGGTGCTGGAGGTGCGGGACCGCTTCCTGGAGGAAGGCTAGGCCCCGCGGCCGGTTATGGCCGCCCGCCAGATCGTGATGCTCGCATTCCCGCAACACCGGGCGTGTGCAGCGCCCGGCATCGCCGCGGCCCGGAATAATCCGCGCCCATGGTGCTGAACTTCATCTGGATCGGGTTCTTCCTGATCGGCTTCGCGGTCGCGCTGGCGCGGCTGTTCCAGGGCGACCTGACCATCTTCACGCAGGTGCTGACCGGCATCTTCGACACCGCCAAGACCGGCTTCGACATCTCGCTCGGCCTGGTCGGCGTGATGAGCCTGTGGCTGGGCCTGATGAAGGTCGGCGAGACCGCCGGCGTGATCCAGCTCTTCGCCCGCGCGATGGGGCCGTTCTTCGCGAGGATCTTCCCCGAGGTGCCGCGCGGCCATCCAGCCGGCGGCTCGATGGTGATGAACTTCTCGGCCAACATGCTCGGGCTGGACAACGCCGCTACGCCGCTCGGGCTCAAGGCGATGAAGGAGCTGCAGGAGCTGAATCCGCGGAAGGACACCGCGTCGAACGCGATGATCATGTTCCTGGTGCTGAACACCGCCGGCATCACGCTGATCCCGACTTCGGTGATCGCGATCCGCCAGGCGATGGCGGTGGACCAGGGCCTGGTCGGCTTCAACGCCGCGGACATCTTCCTGCCCACGCTGATCGCGACCTTCATCTCCTTCATGTCGGGCCTGGTCGCGGTGGCATGGGTGCAGCGCATCAACCTGTTCAGCGCGCCGGTGCTGGTGTTCGTCGGCGGCTTCATCGCGATCATGGCCGCGGTCTTCGGCTGGCTGCACAGCTATCCGCCGGAGCTGATGTCCAGGTACATCGGGCTGCTGGGCAGCGGCGTGATCCTGAGCATCATCGTGATGTTCATCGCGGTCGGCGCCTGGCGCCGGATCAACGTCTACGAGGCTTTCGTCGAGGGCGCCAAGGAAGGCTTCGGCGTCGCGGTGCAGATCATTCCCTACCTGATCGCGATCCTGGTGGCGATCTCGGTGTTCCGCACGACGGGCTGCATGGACTTCGTCGTCCAGGGCATCGCCGCGGGCGTGGCGGCGCTGGGCCTGCCCACCGACTTCGTGCCGGCGCTGCCGGTCGGGCTGATGAAGACGCTGTCGGGCAGCGGCGCGCGCGGCCTGATGGTGGACGTGCTCAAGACCTATGGCGTGGACAGCTTCGAGGGCAAGCTGGCCGCGATCATCCAGGGCTCGACCGAGACGACCTTCTACGTGCTGGCCGTCTACTTCGGCAGCGTCAACATCAAGAAGACGCGTTATGCGCTGAGCTGCGGCCTGCTCGCGGACGCGGTGGGCCTGGTCGGCGCGATCCTGGTGGGCTACTGGTTCTTCAAGTGAGCCGCGCGACGGGCGCGCCTCACTCCACCCGGTTGCGCCCGTTGGCCTTGGCGCGATAGAGCGCCGCGTCGGCGCGCGCGAGCAGCGCGTCCAGGCTGGTGTCCCCGGGCTGCGCCCAGGCCACGCCCAGGCTGGCCGAGCACGGCGGGATGCCGGGCTCCGGCGCATGCGCGGCCAGCGCGGCGCGCACGCGCTCGGCCGAGGCCCGCGCCGCCTCGGCGTCGGTGGACGGCAGCAGGATCACGAACTCCTCGCCGCCATAACGACCCAGCCGGTCGTTCACCCGCAGTTCCCCGCGCATCGCCGCCACCGCGCCGCTCAGCACCCGGTCGCCGGCCTGGTGGCCGTGCCGGTCGTTGACCTGCTTGAAGTGGTCGATGTCCAGCAGCACCAGCGACAGCGGCTGGCCGTAGCGACGCCAGCGGTCGAATTCCTCGCCGCCGGCCTGCAGCACCGCGCGGCGCGTCAGCGCGCCGGTCAGCGCGTCGCGGGTGGCGAGCAGCTCGAATTCCTCGCGCACCCGCTCGCTGGCCATCAGCAGGACGCCCACGCTCAGCAGCAGCACGCTGAAGCAGTAGCTGGCGATGTAGGCGGTCTGCACCGTCGTCATCGCGAAGCGCGAGGACTGCGCGCCGTCCACCCAGAAGCTCGCCAGGCCGCGGCCGACCAGCACGGCGGCCTGCAGCAGCAGCGTGCCCGCGATCAGGCGCGCGGCGAAGCCGCGGCCGTCGCGCAGGACCAACCGCGCGTGCGCCAGTACGCAGGCCGTCATCGTCCCGGTGAACACGACCATGCGCACGCGGTAGTCGGGCCGGATCAGGAACCAGGTCAGCACCGCCAGGCTCAGCAGCGCGATCGCGCCCCACAGCCGCCAGCTCACCGGCCGGCCGAAGAAGCGCTGCGAGCCGAAATAGAAGAGCCCGCAGCCCGTCAGCAGCAGCGCGTTGCCGGTCTGCGCGACGACGAATTCGGGCCACAGCCCCTGCAGCGCGTACACGCCGGCGGCGAAGGCGCAGGTCATCGGCGCCATCGCCCAGGGCCGCAGCCCGTGGATCGTCGACGGATAGTTGCGCCGCACCCCGAGCAGCACCAGCCCCAGGACCGCCGCCATCAGCGCGGTCATGACGGTGATCGAGCGGGGATCGAGCTGCATGAGGCCGGCAGTGTAGGCGGCGCCGATGACAGGCGGGCCGCCGCTGGCCGGTCGCGGGCGCGGTGCGCGCCCCGCCGTTCACATCGACCGGAAGAGGTGGACGTAGGCGCGGCTGACCGGCAGCTCGCTCGCATGCCCGCGCACGCGGACGAACAGTCGGCTCAGTTCGTCGCGCCGCGTGCCGGCCACATGGTCCAGGTTGACGATGGTCGAGCGATGCACCTGCCAGAAGCGCTCGCCGTCCAGCTGCGCGACCAGCTCGTGGATCGGCGTGCGGATCAGGTATTCGGCCTCGGCGGTCTGGACGCAGGTGTACTTGTCGTCGGCGCGGAAGAACAGCACGTCGTCGACGCAGACCTGGTGCATCAGGTCGCCCTGCGTCGCGCGGACCCAGCGCAGCGGGCCGGCGGGCCGGGCACCGCCGCCCGCGGGCGCGTGCAGCGTGCGCAGCGCCGCCAGCAGCCGGGCGTCGAGCGCCGCGTCGCCGTCGGTCTCCGGCTTCGCGAGCGCGCGCCGGATGCGCTCGACCGTGCGGCCCAGCCGCTCCGGCTCCACCGGCTTGAGCACGTAGTCGATCGCTTCCTGCTCGAAGGCCTGCACCGCGTACTGGTCATAGGCGGTGACGAAGACGACGCGGGTCGCGCCCTCGATGCCCTCGGCGACTTCCAGGCCGGTCAGGCCCGGCATCTGGATGTCGAGGAAGGCCAGGTCCGGCCGCAGCGCGGCGATCCGCTCTGCCGCCTCCGAACCGTTGCGGGCGACGTGGACGACGTTCAGCTCGGGCCAGACGGCGGCCAGCTGCGCAGCGAGCGCGCGGGCCAGGTGGGGTTCGTCGTCGGCGATCAGGGCGGTGGGTGCGGTCATGGTCGGGAGGGGCGGATGGAAGGGAGCGAAGGACGGAGCGAATGAGGGCGGCAGGGCAGTGGCGGTGGCGACGTTCAGCCGTCCAGCGGCACGCGCAGCGTGACGAGGCATCCCGGCTCGGCGGCCACCAGGTCCAGCGAGGCACGGTCGCCGTAATGCGTCATCAAGCGCTCGCGCAGGTTGGACAGGGCGATGCCGTTGCCCGCGCGGCGCGACGCGCCCGGCCCCACGCCGTCGTCCCGGACCTCGACGACCAGGAAGCCGGCGCGCAGCGCCGCATCGACCTGGACCGTCCCGCCGTCGATCTTTGGCTCCAGGCCGTGGTGCACCGCGTTCTCCACCAGCGGCTGCAGCAGCATCGGCGGCAGCATCACCGCGCGGGCCTCAGGGGTGGCACGGACCTCGAAGCGCAGCCGGTCCTCCATGCGCGTGCGCAGCACCGTCAGGTAGGCCTCGGCCAGCGCGAGCTCGTCCTCCAGCGGGCCGGTCTCGCGCCGCAGGCCGCCGAGCGAGGCCCGCAGGTAGGCGGTGAAGGCGCCCAGCATATCCTTGGCCTTGGCCGCGTCGTAATCGATCAGCGAGTGGACGTTGGCCAGCGTGTTGAACAGGAAATGCGGCTCGATCTGGCCCTGCAGCAGGCGCAGCTGGGCCTCGGTGGCGCGGCGCTCGGCCTTGAGCTGGCGGTTCTTCGACGCGAACCAGTGATGCAGCACGAAGGTGATGCCCAGCGACAGCACCGAGGTGATGCCGATGACCTTGCCGCCCTGCGCCCAGTCCAGCCGGACCCAGGAGGTGAGCCCCGCGAGCCACATGCCGGGCAGCCAGCCGATCACGGTGCCGAGGATGGGCACGCCGGAGAAGAACAGCGTGCGGCGCCAGTCGCTCCATTGGCGGATGCGGGCGCGGCCGCCCAGGCGCGGCGTCAGGATCGCGAAGAGCACCTGGATGACCACGCCGATGGTGAGGCACACCGTCAGGTTCTTCCCGTACCACCATCCCCAGAGGCGCAGGTCGAACCAGTCCACCACCCGGAAGTTCATGACGAACCCCAGCAGTGTGAAGCCGGCCGAGAGCGCGGCGCAGAAGACCAGGGTCCAGATCCATTGCATCCAGGCGGGGCCGCTGGGCTGGACATCGTTGCTGATCCAGGCATGCCAGGAGGCACGCAGGCGACGGGCATCGCGCCAGAGCGGTCGGGACGGGGCGGGAGTCATGCGGTGCAGTGTAGGAAGCGGTCGATCGCCGGCCGCCCGGGGAAACGACGGATCGACAGTCCGCTGGATGGATCGACGGCCGGTGGCGCGGACGCCCGCCCCGGCGCCGCCGATGCCCCTGACCTTCGGCTGGACATCCGGTCCATGGTGTCCAATAGCCCGCTGATCCGCCTCCCCGGCATTTCGCCCGCATCCCACGGAGACCCGCATGAGCTACATCCTGCTGATCAACGAACCTGTCGGCCAACGCGAGGCGCGCACGCCGGAAGAGGGCCGCGAGGCCTATGCGCGCATGACCGCCTTCGCCGGCCAATTGCAGGCGCAAGGCCTGCTGCAGGCGGCGCAGTCGCTGCAGTCGGTCAACGGCTCGACCCGCGTCGCCAGGCGCGACGGCCGCATGACGACGATCGACGGCCCCTTCGCCGAGGCCAAGGAAATGGTTGGCGGCTTCTTCTGGCTGAACGTGAAGACCCGCGAGGAAGCGCTGGCGATCGCCCGCGAATGCCCGGCCGCCGAATGGTGCACGGTGGAAGTGCGCTCGCTGGTGCCCTGCTACGAGGAATCGAAGGCCTGAGGGCGCGTCGGGACGAACAGCTCGTCCCGGTTTTTCTCGCTGATCGTGTCGAGACCTGTCGAAACCGGCGGGCCTGGGCCGTCGTGCCAGTGTGGACGCCCCGGAAGGACCGGGGCGCCGCCCGCCGGAGGGCACGATGCGACCGCTTCTTCACCCGCTCGGGCTCGACCCCCTCACCCTACTTCAGGACAAGCACCATGCGCCACAAGCAAATCTTCGTGAACCTGCCCGTCAAGGACGTCGAGCGCAGCAAGCGCTTCTACAGCGCGATGGGTTACGAATTCAACCCGCAGTTCTCCAACGAGCAGGCGCTGTCGATGGTCATCTCGGACGACATCTACGCGATGCTGCTGGTCGAGGAGTTCTTCCAGACCTTCACGCCGCGCAAGATCTCGGACGCGCACACCACGACCGAAGTGCTGACCTGCCTGTCCTGCGAGAGCAAGGCACAGGTGGACGAGCTGATCGCCAAGGCCCGGGCCGCCGGCGGCACCGTGCCGCGCGAGCCGCAGGACATGGGCTTCATGTACTCCCAGGCCTATGCGGACCCGGACGGGCACATCTGGGAGCTGATGTACATGGACATCACGCAGTTCCCCGGCGCCTGAGCCCTGGCGGGCCCGCCCGGGCGGCGACGCCGCTGGCGCCGGTGCCCGCGGTCCGGCGCCCGACCCCACGCGCGGCATGCGGAGCGGCATCCCCGCCGCCCAGGCCGTACGATCGCGCGCATGACCGACGAGACCCATCGCGCGATCACCACCGTCTGGCGGCAGGAGTCCGCCAAGATCATCGGTGCCCTGTCACGGCTGACCCGCGACGTGTCGCTGGCGGAGGAGCTGGCGCAGGACGCGCTGGTGGCCGCGCTGGAGACCTGGCCGAGGCAGGGCCTGCCCGACAAGCCGGCGGCCTGGCTGATGACCACCGCCAAACACCGGGCGCTGGACCGGCTGCGCCATGTGAAGCTCAGCGGCGACAAGCTCGAGCAGCTGGGGCATGAGCTCGATGCGCGCGAGGCGATGATCGTGCCGGACTTCGTCGACGACCTGGACGACGAGCGCGCCGCGCGGGAGATCGGCGACGACGTGCTGCGGCTGATGTTCTGCGCCTGCCACCCGGTGCTGGGGCTGGAGGCGCGGGTGGCGCTGACCCTGAAGATGGTGGCCGGCCTGACGACCGGCGAGATCGCCCGCGCCTACCTGCAGTCGGAGCCGACGGTGGCGCAGCGGCTGGTCCGCGCCAAACGCACGCTGGGCGAGGCGAACGTGCCCTTCGAGCTGCCGCGCGGTGACGCCCTGACCGGCCGCCTGGCGGCGGTGCTGGAGGTGCTCTACCTGATCTTCAACGAGGGCTACGCCGCCACCAGCGGCGAGCGCTGGATCCGTCAGGACCTGTGCGACGAGGCGCTGCGGCTGGCGCGGATGCTGGTGCGGCTGGCGCCGCGCGAGGGCGAGGTCCACGGGCTGCTGGCGCTGATGGAACTGCAGGCTTCGCGGGCCTCGGCGCGCGTCGATGCGCAGGGGCAGCCGGTGCTGCTGCTGGAGCAGGACCGGTCGACCTGGGATCAGGGATCGATCGAGCGGGGGCTGGCGGCGCTGGCCACCGCCGAGCGGCTGGCCGCCGAGCCCGGGGACGACGCGGGTGCCGGCGAGGGTCCGGGGCCGTACGCGCTGCAGGCGGCGATCGCGGCCTGCCACGCGCGGGCACGGCGCGCCGAGGACACCGACTGGCCGCGCATCGCGGCCCTCTACGAGGTGCTGGCGATCCGGCAGCCTTCGCCGGTGGTGGAGCTGAACCGCGCGGTGGCGCTGTCGATGGCCTTCGGGCCGGCGGTCGGTCTGGAGATCGTCGACCAGCTGATGGAGGAGCCGGCGCTGAAGCAGTACCCCTGGCTGCCGAGCGTGCGTGCCGACCTGCTCGCCAGGCTGGGACGCAATGCCGAGGCGAAAGAGGAATTCGAGCGCGCCGCCGCGATGACCGCCAATGCGCGGGAACGGGAGCTGCTGCTCAGGCGGGCGAGGGAGCAGGGGCACTGAGGGCCACGCAGCTCAGAACACGCGCACACCGACACGCTCCGCCGCGGCAATCAAGCCCCGATCCTTGGTCGCGATCGACGCGCCCGTGGCCAGCGCCAGGTCCAGATACAGCAGGTCAAAGCCTTGCACATGGCGCTTGACCGCGGCGTCCACATGCTCGAGCAAGAGCGTGATCTGGGGATGCAGGACCACGCGATAGGACTCGATCATGGCCGCGTAGTCCTGGACGGTCCCCGGCGGCCAGCCCCCTGATCGACTCCGCTTGAGCAGCGAGTGAGCGCATTCGGCGTGGAACACATACGGCGCGATGAGATAGGCCTCGTCGTTCGCAAGCGCCCGGCCGAGCTTGGCGGCGTAGTCATGCAGGTCCGGCCCTTGGTCCAGCGCTTCGATCCAGCCCAGCGCGACGTTCGCGTCAACAACCACCGCAACCATGGCGCATCTCCATCAGCGCAGCCTGCAGCTCACCCGCACGCGGCGGATAGTTCAGGACATCGGGATTGCGGGCGTAGATCGCGATCAATCGTTCGGGCAGGTCGAACGGTCGGGCATCTTCCCCCGGCGCGACGACCCGCTTCCGGGAGCGGCAGTCGATCAGCGATTGAACGTAGTCGAGTCGTCGTCGACCGGCATCGGTCAACGGACCCGGAATGGAAGGAAACCTCGGATCTCCCATCGGGGCGATCCGTCCCGACGATCCGGCAGCATGGGCATCAGTCATGAAACCTCCTGGCAGGCAAGGTGCGAAAGAGGTTTCCATTCTTGGCACCGATCGAACCGGTCGACCTTCACCCACGGCGCGTTTTCGGCGAAACCGCCACGCAGGTTCTTGTGTATTTGCGCCGACGCCGTCGCCCGACGGCCCCGATGAACACGGTCCTTCCGGCTGATTCAATCCGGCGCGTCGCCCTCGCCTTCGCTCTCGTCGGTGAGGCGCACGCCGGCGCCCTGGCGCTCGCGCTTGGCGGCGTACATCGCGGCATCGCTGCGCGCCATCAGCGTCTCCAGCGTGTCGCCCTCCTGCCGCTGCGCGGCCCCGATGCTGATGCTCACGCGCAGGCCGTCCGACACCGCGTTCCAGTCGTGCCGGCGCACCGCCTCGTCCAGCCGGCGACAGGCCTGCTGCGCGACCTCCTCGGTCGCGCCGCGCAGCAGCAGCACGAACTCGTCACCGGCCAGGCGCGCCGCGACGTCGTGCTCCCGCACATGCTGGCGCATCAGCCGCGCGATCTGGCTCAGCACCTGGTCCCCGACCAGGTGCGAGTGCTGGTCGTTCACCTGCTTGAAGTGGTCGACGTCGATCAAGGCCAGGCTCACCACGCCGCCGGCCGCGAGCTGCGCCCGCGCGTGATCCTCGAAGCTGCGGCGGTTGGCGAGCTCCGTCAGCGGATCCTCCATCGACAGCTTTTCCAGCCGCTGCGCCTCGCTGGCGAGTTGCACGCGGTCGCGCTCGCTGCGGCGCGCATCCAGCTGCCATTGCACCGTCGACTCGCGACTCGCGAGGCTGGCGATCCGCACCCGGGCCTCGCGCTCGCGCAGCGCGCGCAGGCGCTGCAGCGCGCGTTGCGGCTGCCCCTGCTGTTCCTCGATCTGGCTGGCGATCAGCTCGCCCAGCTGCGCCAGGGGCTCGTGCTGGACCAGGTCGGCCTCGGTCACCAGCTGCGCCGCGGCCCGACGCGCCTGCGGCCACAGCCGCCGCGCCCAGGCCAGCTCGGCCTGCACCCAGCCCGCCAGCGAGGCGAGCCAATGCCGCTCCTGCGCCGGCAACTGCGCCAAGGCCAGCTGCAGTTCCGGCTGCGCGAACGCCGAGGCGCCCTTCCAGATCTGCGCCATCGTCTGCATCAGCGTCCACCAGCACTGCGCTTCGGCATCACCTTCGGCGAGCAGGTGGCGCGCGTTGATCAGGTGGCCTTCGAGCGGCCCCAGCGGCGGCAACTGCCCCCGCTGTTCCCGCTCGCCGGCGTAGGCCAGCAGCGAGCCCATCGCCAGCCACAGGCAGGCCGTCAGCGGACTGCGCCTGGGCTTGCTGGCGTTGGCGGCGTCGGCCGCCTGGCGCAGCACCTCGGCCGCCTTGTCGAAGTTGCGGGCCCACACGTGGCAGGCCCCGAGGTCCTCCAGTGCCAGCACCAGCGCCGCGCCGTCGCCGCGCAGCTGCGCGAGCCGCAGCCCCAGCAGCGCCGCCTCGATCGCCTCCTCGTGATGCCCGGCCAGCGACGCGCTGTGCGCCAGCACCGACAGGGCCCCGGCCTCGCCGGACGCGTCGCCCTGCTGGCGGAACAGCCGGGCCGCCAGTTCGCTGCGCCCCCTGGCCTCGCCCGGTCGATGCAGCGCGCGATCGCAGCGCGCCAGGTGCAGCAGCGCCTGCGCCTGCTGCGCCTCGTCCGCCTGCTCGAGCGCCAGCAGCAGCCACTCCTCGCCGAGCGGTTGCGCCGCGGCGACATCGCCGGCGGCGAGCACGGCGCGGGCTTGCTGGGACAGCGCGGACGGCGGGTCCAGGACGGGATCGGAACGCAAGGCGGTTCAGGAGGTGGGTACCGAGGAGGCAGAGGATAGCGGCAACAGCCGCGGCGCCAGCAGCTCGGCCAGCCATTGCATGAAGGCCTGCACCCGCCGCGGCAACTGACGCCGGTGCGCGTAGAGCAGGTGCACCGGCATCGGCGCGGGCCGGAAGCGGGGCAGCACCTCCACCAGACGGCCGTCAAGCACCTCCGCCTCGATCCCGTGGCGCGGCACCTGCGTGAGGCCCAGCCCGGCCAGGCAGGCCGCCGCGTAGGAGCCGGAATCGCTCACCGTCAGCGCGCCGGTCATCGGCACGAAGTGCGTCGCGCCGGCGTCGTCGCACCATTCGAAGCCGGGGCATCGCTGACCCAGCGTCGTCACGTACTGGACGAGCCGGTGGTGCGCCAGGTCCTCGAGGGAGTCGGGCATGCCGAACTCGGCGATGTAGGCGGCGCTGGCCAGGTTGGCCATCGCCAGCCCGCCCAGCGGCCGGGCCACCAGGGTGGAATCGCCGAGCGGTCCCACCCGCAGCACGCAGTCGAAACCCTCGCGCACGAGGTCGACGCGGCGGTCGGTGCTGCTGAGCTCGACCTCCAGCCCCGGATGCGCCGCGAGGAACTCGGGCAGTCGCGGGACGACGAGGTCCTGGGCGATCCGCATCGGCATGTCCACCCGCAGCCGGCCGCGCAGGCCGCTGGCGGCCGGCTGGAACATGGTCTGCATGTCGTCGAGGTCGGCCAGCAGGTCTTTGCAGCGCTCGTAGCAGGCCTGCCCGTCCTGCGTCAGCTGCACGCGCCGCGTCGTGCGGTGGAAGAGCCGCGTGCCCAGGCTGGCCTCGAGCCGCTGCACGGCCGTGGACGCGCTGGCCTTGGGCAGGCCCAGGCTCTGCGCGGCCTGGGTGAAGCTGGCCAGTTCCGCGACCCGGACGAAGACCTGGAGCGTCTCGATCGAGGGCGGCGGGGAGGCCGGCAAGCGGAGGGGAGCGTCGCTCATTTGTTCGTCTCGCATGAACGGTCAAATCTGTTCAGGACGATTTATACGCCAGTAATCGATCAATAAATTTCCTGCATCCGATTCACCGACCCCAGCAGGAGCTCACCATGACGACGACCACCGCTTCCACTTCCGCTTCCACCTCCATCCCGACCCGCATCGCGCTGATCACCGGCGGCAGCCGCGGACTGGGCCGCAACGCCGCCGTGCATCTCGCCCGCCGTGGCATCGACAGCATCGTGACCTACCGCAGCCAGCAGGCCGAGGCGCAGGCCGTCATCGACGAGATCCGCCAGCTGGGCGGCCGCGCGGCGGCCTTGCCGCTCGACGTGGGCGACAGCGGCAGCTTCCCGGCCTTCGCCCAGGCGCTGAAGCAGACGCTGCAGCAGCACTGGCAGCGCGAGCGCTTCGACCACCTGGTCAACAACGCGGGCATGGGCGTGCATGCGCCGCTGGCCGACACCACCGAGGCCCAGTTCGACGAACTGATGCGCGTGCACCTGAAGGGCCCGTTCTTCCTGACGCAGGCGCTGCTGCCGCTGATGAACGACGGCGGCAGCGTGCTGAACGTGTCCAGCGGCCTGGCCCGCTTCGCGATGCCGGGCTACGGCGCGTACGCGACGATGAAGGGCGGCGTCGAGGTGATGACGCGCTACATGGCCAAGGAGTTCGGCGCGCGTGGCATCCGCGTGAACACGCTCGCGCCCGGCGCGATCGAGACCGACTTCGGCGGCGGCACGGTGCGCGACAACGCGCAGGTCAACGCCCTTGTCGCGTCGGTCACGGCGCTGGGCCGCGTCGGCTTGCCGGACGACATCGGACCGGTCGTCGCCTCGCTGCTGTCGGACGACAACCGCTGGGTCAACGCGCAGCGCGTGGAAGCGTCGGGCGGCATGTTCGTCTGATCGGTCTCACCGGGCGCGCGCGTAGGAAACCCGCGGCTCCTGCGCGCGCTGCACCACCTCTCCGAGGCAGTCGGGATAGCGACGCTGCAGATGTTTCAGTCCCGCCTGCCGACTGGCCTTGTAATCCAGGGTTTCCTGGAGGAACTGCAGGCGGGCCCGGTTCTCATCGATCAACTGCGCCCAAGTCACGACGTGGACGGAATAGTTGAACGGGCTGCGCAAATGCAGCTCTTCCTGCAGCCTCGCGCGGTTCCGCGAGCCTTCTTCGATGTCCCGCCCCACCAGCCAGAACGACCACTTGACTTTCACAGACAGGAATCGTTCGTCGCCCGTGACGTCCAGCGCGTAGTCGGAGATCTGGTTGATCTCCCTGCGCCCGATCGCGACACGCGGCGCCTTCAACTCGACGACGAGGTGCTCCAGCGTCGACGGTTGGTGCCGCCTGGTCGCACGGGAGAACATGAGGTCGATGATCGAGCGCTTGTCGCCGACCGCCTCGATGGGCTCATCGATCGCGACATCGCGTCCCAGCAGTTCCCGGTGCTTGCGCAGCACCTCCGTCAATGATCGGTTGTCCACGGAAAGCGCGAACTCGTCGCCGAACAGCCAGGGGTTGCGCGCGACGATGCGGTGCAGTTCCCCACGCTCCTTGACGTGCGGTCGCAGCACTTCATCGAACAGGAGCGTCTCCAGCCCGTCGAGCAGCTGAAGGCGCTGGGTCACCACATGGGATTCGCGGATCACCGAGGACAAGGACACGTCCTTCAGCAGTTCCGCCATCCTCTGGCGGTCCTCCGCCGGCAGGTTGAGCACCTCGGTCAACAGCGCCTGGAGTTCCTCGGGACCACATTCGACGGCCTGCCGGAGCACCCGGAACTGCAGGGCCACCGCCTCCGGCGCCAGGGTGCGAAACACCGGATGAAAGCGCGACAGGTGCCACGCAACCTGGTCGAACAGCTGTCGTTCCAACAGTTCGACTGGCGTCTCCGGATCGCGGGAGAACGGATAGAGGCCCTGCGCCTGCCAGGCCTCGACCGGCGGTCGATCGGGCTCGCGCTGGGGAGTGTTCGTCATGACTGCACCTCGATGGAGAAGAAGCCCCGGAGCGGGGCGAGGCAGTCACTCTAGGCAGCGCGTCGACCCGCGGCACTCCTGCATTCGCGATGGACATCGCGGCGATTCCAACTGCTTGGGGGCGCGCGATGCCCGATCGGAGTCGTCGCCGCGGGTCGGGCGGGCGCCTGGGCCCGGCGTCAGTGCCCGCCGCCCAGATAGGCCGCCTTCACCGCCGGGTCGGTGCGCAGCTTCTCCGCCGGACCGTGCAGCGAGATGCGGCCGTTCTCCAGCACGTAGCCGTAGTCCGCCACCGCCAGTGCGGCCGCGGCGAACTGCTCCACCAGCAGCATCGTCACGCCCTGCCCCTTCAGCCGCTCGATGATGCGGAACACCTCGTCCACCAGGATCGGCGCCAGCCCCATCGAGGGCTCGTCCAGCAGCACGACCTCGGGGTTGAGCATGGTGGCGCGCGCCATTGCCAGCATCTGCTGCTCGCCGCCCGAGAGCGTGCCCGCGAGCTGCTGGCGCCGCTCCTTCAGGCGTGGGAAGAGCTCCATCGCCTTCTCCAGGTCGGCCTCAACATCGCCCTTCGGACGCGCGCCCGTGTAGCGCGGGAACGCGCCCAGGCGCAGGTTGTCGGTGACGCTCATCGTGGCGAACACGCGCCGTCCCTCCGGCGAATGCGCCAGCCCCAGCCGCGCGATGTGGTACGACTCCAGGCCGTCGATGCGCTTGCCGTTGAGCGTGATCTGCCCGGCGCTGGGCGCGATCATCCCGGACACCGCCCGCATCGTCGTCGTCTTGCCGGCCCCGTTGGAGCCGATCAGCGTCACCACCCGTCCCTTGGGCACCTCCACCGAGATGCCGTGCAGCACTTCGACCTTGCCGTAGCCGGCATGCAGTTGATCGATCTTGAGCATGTCTGTTCCGCTCCGCGCTCAGGCCGGCTGGCCGCCGAGGTAGGCCTCGATCACCTTGGGATCGGCCTGCACTTGCGCCGGCCTGCCCTCGGCGATCTTCTGGCCGAAGTCCAGCACCGACACCACGTCGCAGATGCCCATCACCACGTCCATGTGGTGCTCGATCAGGATCACCGTGATGCCGTGGTCGCGGATCTTGCCGATGATGCGCATCAACTCCTTGATGTCCGGCGCCGTCAGGCCGGCCGCGGGCTCGTCCAGCAGCAGGAGCTTCGGGTCCAGCGCCAGCGCCCGCGCGATCTCCAGCAGCCGCTGCTTGCCGTAGGGCAGGTTGCGGGCCTCCTCGAAGGCCAGCTCGCCCAGTCCGACGAACTCCAGCAGGCCCAGCGCCCGGGCCCGGGCCTGCGCGTCCTCCGCGTTGTAGCGCGGCGAGTGCAGCGCCACCTGCACCAGGTTGCTGCCGAAGCTGTGATGCAGCGCCACCATCACGTTGTGCAGCGCGCTCATCTCGCCGAACAGCTGCACGTTCTGGAAGGTCCGCGCGATGCCCGACAGCGCGATGTCGGCCGAGGTGCGCCCCACCAGCGAGCGGTCGACGAAGCGCAGCTCGCCCGCCGTCGGCACGTAGATGCCGGTCAGCACATTCATCATCGTGCTCTTGCCCGAGCCGTTCGGGCCGATCAGGCCGTGGATCGTGCCGCGGCGCACCTGCAGGTCGACGTTGTTGAGCGCCTTCAGGCCGCCGAACTGCATCAGCACGCCCCGCGCGTCGATCAGCAGCTCGTCCGCGCCGCCGGCCCGCGCGATGGCGTCCGCGGGTTTCTCGGCCACCGGGCCGCCCTCGCCCACCGGCCTGGCCTTGATGTGCAGCGCGCCGCGCACGAAGCCGACGATGCCGTCCTGCAGGTAGTAGACGACGAACAGCGTGATGAGCCCGAAGATCGACAGGCGCCAGTCGGTCATCGTCTCCAGCACGAAGGACAGCCCCGCCAGCGCGATGCTGCCCACCACCGGCACCGCCGCCTGCAAGCCGCCGACCTTGCCGCGGCGCAGCGCCACGACGGTCACCGCCACCACCAGCAGCGCAAAGGCCACCGACACGTAGCGGAACAGCTGCAGGTCGTCGAGCAGCTTGGGCAGCAGCACGATGATCGCGGCGCCCAGCAGCGCGCCGGTGCGGGTCTTGCGGCCGCCCATGATGATGGCCAGCAGAAACATCACCGTCAGTTCGAAGTTGTAGGTGTTGGGCGAGATGTACTGCTCGGAGTAGGCGTACAGCGCGCCGGCCAGGCCCGCCAGCCCGGCGCTGACCACGAAGGCGTAGACCTTGTAGCGGTAGACCGAGACGCCCATGCAGTCCGACGCCACCGGGCTGCCGCGCAGCGCCTCGAACGCGCGGCCCAGGTGCGAGCGCAGCACGCGATGCACGAACACGAGCGATGCGAGCAGCATCACGGCGACCAGCCAGTAGAACTCCGTCTCGTCGAGCTGGTGGCCCAGCAGCTTGGGCTTGGTGAGCGTGATGCCCATGGGCCCGTTGGTCAGGAAGTCCATCTCGTTGATCAGGATCTGGATGATGGTGCCGAAGGCCAGGGTCACCATCGCCAGGTAGGGCCCGGTCACGCGCAGCGCCGGCAGCGCCAGCAGCGCGCCGAAGGCGGCCGTCACGCCGACCGCCAGCGGCAGCGTCACCAGGATCCAGAGCCCGAACTTGGTGATCAGCACGCCGGCGGTGTAGGCGCCGATGCCGAACAGCCCGGCATGGCCCAGCGAGACCTGCCCGGTGTAGCCGACCACGATGTCCAGGCCGAACAGCACGATCGCGTAGATCATGATGGTCTCGACCAGGTGGATGTAGTACGGGTTGCCCGACACCAGCGGGAACGCGAACAGCGCCACGATGGCCACGGCGCCCGCGACGAATTTCTTCGGATTGATCTTGGTCGTCATGGGGGCTCAGACCTTCTTGATCGCGGTCTTGCCGAACAGGCCGGCCGGCTTGAGCGCCAGCACGATCAGCAGCAGCACCAGGCCCGGCACGTCCTTGTAGCCGGTGGACAGGTAGAAGCCGGTGGTCGTCTCGGCGATGCCCAGGATGATCCCACCGACGATGATGCCCATGCCCGAGGTCAGCCCGCCGATGATCGCCACCGCGAAGGCCTTCAGGCCGAGCACCGCGCCCATCGTGGCGCCCGTCAGCGTGAGCGGCGCGATCAGCACCCCGGCGAAGGCCGCCGTCAGCGACGACAGTGCGTACGAGAAGGTGATCACCAGCCCGGTGTTGATGCCCATCAGCTTGGCGGCGTCGCGGTCGTTGAAAGTCGCCACGACCGCGCGGCCGTAGATCGAGCGCCGGTTGAAGAGCTCGACCGCCAGCATCATCAGCAGCGCGCCCACCACGACCAGGATCTCCATCGGCAGCACGTTGGCGCCGAGCAGCTTGATCGGCGCCTCCGGCAGCGGCGACGGGAACTTCAGGTCGTCGCGGCCCCAGACGTTCTCGGCCACGTTCTTGAAGATGATGCCCAGCGCGATGGTGGACATGATCCAGCCGAATTCCGACTTGATCTTGATGGCCGGCCGCACGCCGATGCGCTCGACGAAGGCGCCCTGCAGCGCGCCGAACAGGCACACCAGCGGGATCATCAGCCAGTAGTTCACGCCGTGCCCGACCAGCGTCAGGCCCACGAGCGCGCCCAGCATCAGCGCGTCCCCCTGGCCGAAGTTGAGGGTGTCGGAGGTGGAGAAGGTCAGCTGGTAGCCGAAGGCGATGACCGCGTAGATCATGCCGAGCGCGATGCCGCTGAACACCAGTTGGGTCAGGATCTGCATACGGAGTCCGGGACGTCAGGGAAGAAAAAACGGCCGCACCGGGCGGCCGTTTCGTGGGGTCACTTCTTCTGGGTCAAGGCGCCCTTGGCGTTGACGTCCTTGACCTTGACCTCGGAGGCCGCCTTGAAGTCGGCCTCGTAGGCATAGACCACGCGCTGGCCCTTCACCTCGCCGAACACCGGGATGTTGGCGGTGATGGCCTCGTGGTCGGTCTTGGTGAAGGGCTTGTTGTAGGTCGTGACGACGCCCTCGACGGGCGCCTTCAGGTCCTCGAGCGCAGCCTTGACCTTGGGCCCTTCGGTGCTGCCGGCCTGCTTGATCGCCGCGGCCAGCAGGTAGATCGAGTCGTAGCCCTGCGCGGCCGAGACCGGCGAGTCGATGCGGCTGTTCTTCGGGTTGAACGTCTTGAGGTAGTTGACGATGAAGGACTGGCGCTTGGGCGTGGTCGGTTCCTGGATGAAGGTCTGCGGCATGCGCGCGCCTTCGCCGCCGGGGCCGGCGTTGTCGATGTAGTTGGCCATCGACAGCGTCCAGCTGCCCACCATCGGCACCTTCCAGCCGAGCTTGGTCATGCCATTGGCGATCTGCGCCAGCTCGGGGCCGATGCCGTAGGTCAGGATGGCCTCGGCGCCGGCCTCCTTGGCCTTGAGCAACTGGGCCGTCATGTCGACGTCCTTGATGTTGAACTTCTCGACGGCGACGGGCTTGATGCCCTTGAGCTCGAGCGCCTTCTCCAGGTCGGCGCGGCCGAGCTGGCCGTAGTTGGTGGAGTCGGCCAGGATGGCGACCTTCTTGAAGCCGCGGCGGGTGATGGCCTCCTCGACGATCATCGGCGCCTGGATCGAGTCGTGGGCGGCGTTGCGGAAGACGTAGTTCTCGGGCTGGTCCTTGAACTGCTGCGTGATCACCGAGCCGGTGGCCACGTTGTTCATCACCGGGATCTTGGCGTCCTGGTAGAAGCGCTGCGCGGCGAGCGCGACACCGGTGTTGATGAAGCCGACGGTGGCGACGACCTTCTCGCGGTTGATGAGTTCCTGGGCGATCTGGACGCCGCGTTCGTTCTTGGCCTCGTCGTCGCGCTCGACGAGCTGGATCTGGCGGCCCAAGACCCCGCCGTTCTTGTTGATTTCCTGGGCTGCCAATCGCACACCGTCGCGCATGCTGACGCCCATCGACGACGAACCGCCGGTGAAGGGGCCGGAGACGCCGATCTTGATCGGGTCGGCCGCGAGGGCGGCGAAGCTGGCGGCGGCCAGGGCGGTAGCGGTGATCCAACGCGCGCTGAACATCATGTTTGTCTCCGAATGGTCTGGTCCATGAGGGGTCGGAACGCCAACCCTCGAGCGCCGGTACAACAAACAGCCGGACGCACGGCGTCAGCCTTCTCGGAACATGGTGCATCAAGCGTGTCGGATTGCACGCATGCGATTACGTACTCGCAAACCCGGAGCGGGGCGTTCAGCGTGGTGTCAGGTCTGTGGACGTGCGTCAACGGCACGGCACGCGGGCCATGGGGTGGCGGCGATAGACTGCCTTGACCGCCTACCGCTGTCTGCGACCCGGGCGTATTCATCGATGCCCGGAGGCCGGATTGACCCTGGAAGGACAAGAGCTGGACCGCAAGTCGCTGCGAATGGTCGTAGGAAAGACGGCGGACTGGAATGAGTTGGCGAAAGATTGCGTCGCCTTTGCGAACGCAAAGGGCGGAATGCTGTTGATCGGCATCGAGGATGGCGCATCGCACCCGCCGCCTGATCAAGTCATTCCCGAGGGATTGCCCGACGCCATACGCAAGCGCATCGGCGAGCTCACGGTCAATGTCGCGGTGCATCCGTCGATCCGCGTCGGCGACGGTGAAGGACAGGTGCTGGAGGTCAAGGTTCCGCGGTCCTCGGCAGTCGCCTCCACGGCTGACGGTCGATACTTCCTGCGTATCGGAGACTGCAGCACACCCGTCACCGGCGACGAGGTCCTGAGGCTGGCCTCAGACCGGAGCGCAGTCTCCTGGGAGACGCACCGCTCATTGGACGTGCCGGTCGGCCTGGCGGATCCGCGAAAGCTCAACGCCCTCTTGGTCGCATTGCGCAGCTCGGACCGGGTCAAGCCCTCCGTGAAGGAGAAATCCGACGACGAGCTGCTCGTCCATTACTGCCTCGCCCACGAGGGCCGATTGACCAACCTCGGCGTCCTGTGCCTCGGCCTTCCGCTGCACCGCGCGCAGTTGGGCACATCGCCAGTCATTCAAGCCATCAAGTTCGACGAGCGCGACCAGAAAATCAACAAGCTGGTCTGGGACGACCACACGTTGAACCCGATTGAGCTGGTGGAGGCGGTCTGGGCGGAAATTCCGGACTTCCGTGAAAGCTACGAGTTGCCGGACGGCCTCTACCGCCAGCAGGTTCCGGCCTACGACGAGATCGTGATCCGGGAACTGCTGGTCAATGCCCTCGTCCATCGCCCCTATACGCAGCGCGGGGACATCTTCATCAACCTGCGTCCGGGACAGATGGACATCGTCAATCCTGGTTCGTTGCCCATCGGGGTGACGCCCCGGAATGTCCTGCACACGACGGTCCGCCGCAACGAGCAAATGGCTCGCCTGTTCCATGATCTGCAACTGATGGAGCGCGAGGGGAGCGGTTTCGACAAGATCTTCGAGATTCTTCTCTCGCAGGGGCGACCGGCACCGGCGCTGCTCGAAACGCACGATCGTGTTCAAGTCTGCATCTCGCGGCGGATCGCCCGGCCTGAGGTCATCGACTTCATCGCGAAAGCGGACCAGGCGTTCCAACTTTCCCAACGGGAACGCATTGCGTTGGCCCTCCTCGCGCAGAGCGACGGCATGACGGCGCGTGAGCTCATGCGAGCGCTCGAACTCGATGCCGTCGATGCCTTGCAAGCCTGGATCAAGCGACTGATGAACATCGAGCTGGTGCGAAGCGCTGGGAAAACGCAGGCTACCCGCTACTTCGTCGACCCCTCCATGCTGAAGAGCCTGGACTTCGTCGGTACCACGACGCTTCAGCGCATCGAGCCCCACCGTCTGATGGCACTGCTGATGGAGGACATCAAGCGATATCCCGCATCCGCCATCGGTGACATCCATGAGCGGGTCGGCCTCGAGATACCGAGGTCCCGAATCCGGCGCAGCATGCAGCAGTTGGTGCAGGAAGGTCGGATCGTCGCCGCCGGTCAACGAAAGGGCACTCGCTACAGCCTGGCCTGATTTGGTTCAAGTGCGGACATATCCGATACGACTAATCAAAATGATGACTCCCCGGATCGTTGGTCGTCGCGCTAAGTCGTTGTTTTACCGAGCAATTCGTTTGGCTCAAACTGCGCCCTATCCAGAGGGCGTCATCGGCGGCTGAACCAAAAGCTCATGAGGCAGGAAGCGGGGCGCGCGCCGACTGCCTCGACTTGAGCATCCACGCGGCTATCGCCGCCACCACCGACACCGCCAGCGCATAGCCCGTCAACGCCGGCCAGCCGCCGTGGTCCCAGAACCACCCGCCCATCGCGCCGAGCGTGCTGGAGCCGAGGTAGTACGCGAGCAGGTAGAGCGAAGCCGCATGGCCCTTGCTGCGTCCGCCGAGCGCGCCGACCCAGGCGCTGCTCACCGAGTGCGCGACGAAGAAGCCGATCGTCAGCAGCACGATGCCCAGGATCACCGCCGGCAGCCAGGCCAGCAGCGTGAGCCCCACGCCCGCCGTCGCCAGCGCGATGCCCGACAGCAGCGCCGGCGCCCGCCCGAAGCGGTCGGACAGACTGCCCGCCGTCGCCGACGCGGCAATGCCGAAGAGGTAGGCGCAGAAGATCAGCCCGATCGCGCTCTGGCTCAGCGAGAACGGCGGCCTCATCAGCCGGAAGCCGGCGTAGTTGTAGACCGCGACGAACATGCCCATCATCAGGAAGCCCATCGCGAACAGCAGCGGCAGCATCGGATGCGTGAGATGCGCCCGCCACGTGGCCACGTGCTCCGACAGCGTCACGCCGCGGCGGCGCACGAAGTGCTTCGATGGCGGCAGCAGCAGCCAGAAGCCAATCGCCGCCAGCAGCCCCAGCACGCTGACGATGAACAGCGCCGGCCGCCATCCGAAGGCATCGCTCAGCAGGCTCACCCCGACCCGGCCCATCATCCCGCCGAAGGCCGTGCCGCCGACGTACTGGCCCATCGCCCGGCCCAGGCCCTTCGGATGGATCTCCTCGGCCAGGTAGGCCATCGCCACCGCCGGGACGCCGCCCAGCAGCAGGCCCTCCAGCGCCCGCGCCACCAGCATCCCGTGCCAGCCCGGCACCACCGAGGCGATCAGGTTCAGCAGCGCCGCCATCGCCATCGACGCGAACATCAGCCGCTTGCGGTCCATGCTCTCCGACAGCGCCCCGGCGCAGAGGATCGCGAACGCGAGCGCACCGGTCGCCAGCGACAGCGACAGCGCGCTTGTCGCCGCGCCGACCTGGAATTCCGCCGCGAACAGCGGCAGCAGCGGCTGCACGCTGTACAGCAGCGAGAAGGTGGTGAAGCCGGCCAGGAACAGCGCGAACGCGATGCGGCGGTAGGCGCGCGTGCCGGGCTCGGCGTGCTCGGCGTGCGGGGCAGCGGCGGGCGCCGGGCCCGGGGAACTGCTCATCGGGAGGTGGGCAGGCGGTGGCTGCTCAGCGGCGGCCGAACATCATCTGCCCGGCCAGCGCCCGCTTGAGCGGCGGCATCGCCTGCAGCGCCGCCAGGCCGAGCCCGCGCGCCGCCGGCAGTCCGGGCCAGCGCCAGGCGAAGGTGCGGGCGAGGAAATCGGTGGTCAGGATCGTCGCCCAGCGGTCCGGCGCGCGCTGCCACTCGACGCGCCGCAGCGCCTGGTCGACCTGCGGATCGCGCCGCAGCGCCTCGACCAGCGCGAAGGCGTCGCGCAGTCCCAGGTTCAGGCCCTGCCCCGCCACCGGATGCAGGGTCTGCGCCGCGTTGCCGATGCGGATGCGGCGGCCCTCCACCAGCGTGCGTTCGGCATTCAGGCCGAGCGGGAAACACTTCAGCGGACTGATGCCCAGCAGGCGGCCGACGCGATCCGGCAACTGCTGCTGGATCACCGCCAGCCGCTGCGCGTCGCTCAGGCCCTCGACCTCGTCCTCGTCCTGCGGCTGGCACCAGACCAGCGCGGCGCGGCGCTGGCCGTCGCGGTCGGGCAGCGGCAGCAGCGCCAGCGGCCCGCGCCGCGTGAAACGCTCATAGGCCACGCCCACCGGGCTGTCCGGCGCCAGCGTCACCGTGCCCACCCAGGCGTTCTGCCGGTAGTCGCGCGTCAGCGACTTGCGGGCCTGCTCGGAGAACACGCCGCCCTCGGCCACCACCGCCAGGTCGAAGCGCTCGGCGATGCCGGCATCGATCTCGATCTCGTCCGGCCGGTCCTGCTTGAGGCCGTCCACCGCCTGGCCGAAGCGGCTGACCAGCCGCCGCGGCTCCAGCGCGCTGGCCTGCTGCCAGGCGGCCTGCAGCGGCGCGACCAGCTGGCCGTAGGCCAGCACCGCGCCGAGTTGCGGCACCGCCTGCTCGGCGGCGCTGATGCGGACCTCGGGCTCGCCCGAGGGACCGAACCAGGGGCTGGAGAGCGTCGGCGGCGCCTGGCTCACATGGACTTCGCGGATCGGCTGCGCCTGCGCCGCCGGCCACACGCGCAGGCGCTGCAGCAGCTGCATGCTGCCCAGCGACAGCGCCAGCGTGCGCGGATCGCCGGAGACATCGCGCTCCAGCGGCCGGGCGTCGAAGAGGCTCACCTGCGCCTGCGGCAGGTAACGCGCGGCCAGCAGCGCGAGCGCGAGCCCGGCCGGTCCGGCGCCGATCACGGCCAGACGCAGCGGCGGGGCCTGGCCGTCGAAGGCGGCGTCGAAGGCATCGGGCGCCGTCGAGGCGGAATGAGCGGCGGAGTCTGGAGCTTGGGACATGACGTCGACCCGGGAAAACTGGTGCCGGCCGCGTCAGGCGGCCGGCTGCGGACGACTATAGCGCCGGCCCTTTCGCCGTGGCTCGGCGGGATCGCAGCGGCTTGCGCCAGCGCGCATCGGCGCGCGAAGGCCCGCGACCGGGCGACGGCCGCCGGTCACACCGCGACCAGCCTGCGCTGTCCCGCGCCCGGCAAGGTGCGCAGCGACTGCGCCAGCGACGCGGTGTAGTCGCGGCTCAGGATGGTGCTGACGAAGATCCAGTCGCAGCGACACTCGGCCGCCGTGGCGGTGATCACCATGTAGCCGCGTCGCGAGGTGTCCGCGTAGACCAGCGGTCCGATCAGCTGCGTCAGCGCGCCGGCAAGCTGCTGCGGGTCCTCGTTGGGCAGGTACTCCTCGAAGCCCGGCGAGGTCACCGAGGAAGTCGCGAACTCGACTCCGACCTGGCGGTTGGCCCCGTCCAGCAGGTCGTTGGCCCAGGCGTTGTGGGTGTCGCCCGCCAGCACGACCAGGTTCTTGTCGAGCTGGCGCGCCGCGCCCAGCAGCGTCTCGCGGGCGACCGGGTAACCATCCCAGGCATCGAGGTTGTAGGGGAGGCTGGGCGCGTTCAGCACCGCCTGCTCCTGCGGCGTCAGGCTGGCCGGGTCGTTCTGCGCCTTGGCGACGATGGCCGCGTACTGCGACACGGTCACGCCGGTGCCGGGCGCATTGGCCTCGAAGAGGATCGGCGACGGGATGTCCATCCGGCCCATCAGCACCTGCTGCCCCAGCACCTGCCAGGTCGCCGTCGATGCCTGCAGGCGCGCCTGCAGCCACTGGTCCTGCGTCGCGCCCAGCAGCGTGCGGTCGGCGCGGGCCATGTCGGCCTGGAAGCGGCCGCTGTCCAGGCCCGAGACGCCGAGGTAGTCCGCGTAGTCCAGCTGTTCGCTGCGCGCGATCACCCGCGTATCCAGCATGTGCAGCGACATCAGCGAGCCGAAGTCGAAGCCGCGGTAGGTCGTCAGCGGATCGGCATCATCGCGCACCGGCAGCCACTCGTGCCAGGCCTGCACCGCGGCGGCCCGGCGCGCGGCGAAGTCGCCCTCGGTCGCCGGCTGGTGGTTCTGCGCGCCGCCCCGCCAGGCGTCGTTCGCGATCTCGTGGTCGTCCCACACGGCGATCATCGGCAGCAGCGCGTGCAGCCGCTGCAGGTCGGCGTCCGAGCGGTACTGCGCGTAGCGGCGCCGGTAGTCCGCCAGGACCACGATCTCCTGCTGCGGCTCGACCACCCGGCCCAGCGCCTGGGCGTTGCCGCTCGCGTACTGGCCAGGGCCGTATTCGTAGAGGTAGTCGCCCAGGTGCACGGCGAGGTCGTAGCCCTCGGCCTCGGCGCGTTTGGCGGCCTCGGCGTAGACGTTGAAGTAGCCGGTCGGATAGTTGGCGCAGGAGAACACCGCCAGCTTCGCCTGCGCGACATTGCCGCTGGGCAGCGTCTTCGCGCGGCCCACGGTCGACACCGCCTGGTAGGCCTTGAAGCGGTACCAGTAGCGCGTGCCCGGCTGCAGGCCGGTGGCATCGACCTTGACGCAGAAGTCGCCGGCCGCGCGCGCGGTCGCGCCGCCGCTGGCCACGAGGGTGCCGAAGGCGGCGTCGCTGGCCACCTCCCAGGTGACCGGCACGTCGCGCGTGTCCGCGGCGTCCTGCGCCAGCACGCGGGTCCAGAGGATGACCCGATCGCCCAGGGGATCGCCGCTGGCCACGCCGTGGCTGAACACGACCGCGACGCGCGGGCCGCCGTCGTCCCCGCCATCGCCATCGCCGCCACCGCAACCGGCCAGCGGCAGCCCGGCCAGCGCGCCGGCGGCCAGCGCGCCGCGCACCAGCTGGCGGCGGGCGTGGTCGACGGTCTCGGCCGGCACGGCGGCCTCGTCCTTCTTGATCCAGTTGAGCAGGGGTGTCTTGGTCATGGTCGGTGCCGCCTCTCGCACAAGCCGTCCCCGCCCTCCGGGGCATTCGGCATGCCGCGCCGCCAGCCCGCGGTGCGTCCGCTACCCTTGCGCCCCGACCCGAACCACACACGAGGAAAAGCGCATGCAATACCGTCGACTCGGCCGCAGCGGCCTGCAGGTGTCCGAACTGTCCCTGGGCTCCTGGGTGACGTATCACAACCAGGTCGACACCGGCTCGGCCGTCGAGATGCTGGCCGCCGCGCGCGACGCCGGCATCAACTTCTTCGACAACGCCGAGGCCTACGCGCTGGGCAAGAGCGAGGAGATCATGGGCCAGGCCTTGCGCCAGCTGGGCTGGGGCCGCCACACCTACGTCGTCTCGACCAAGTTCTACTGGGGCATCGACAAGTCGGGCACGACCGTCAACTACAAGGACACGCTGAACCGCAAGTACCTGATGCAGGCCATCGATGGCTCGCTCAAGCGCTTCGGCCTGGACGAGATCGACCTGGTCTACTGCCACCGCCCCGATCCGCACACGCCCATCGAGGAGACGGTGCGCGCGATGAGCGACATGATCACGCAGGGCAAGGCGCTGTACTGGGGCACCAGCGAATGGAGCGCCGACGAGATCCGCGCCGCCTGGGAGATCGCCGAGCGCCACCACCTGCACAAGCCGGTGATGGAGCAGCCCCAGTACCACCTGTTCCACCGCCAGCGCGTCGAGAAGGAATACGCCCGCCTGTACGAGGACATCGGCCTGGGCCTGACGACCTGGAGCCCGCTGGCGTCCGGCCTGCTGACCGGCAAGTACCGCGACGGCATCCCGGCGGGCAGCCGCGGCGCGATGGAGAGCATGTCCTGGCTGCGCGAGCAGCTGCAGGAGCCGCAGCGCAATGCCGCCGTCGGCGAGCTGGCCACGATCGCGCAGGAACTCGGCTGCACGCTGGCGCAGCTGGCCATCGCCTGGATCAACCGCAACCCGCGGGTCTCCACGGTGATCCTGGGCGCGAGCCGGCTCTCGCAACTGCAGGACAACCTCGGCGCGCTGGCCGTCACGCCGCGGCTCACGCCGGAGATCCTCGCGCGCATCGACGCCATCACGCTCCCGCTGGCGAAGTAGGCCCATGCCGCCTCGCCAGGCGTGCCCGCCGCACCGCGGCGCGTCGTCGTCGGGGTTTATCCGCACACCGCCCGCCAAGCCCCCCATTGACGGGGCTCGTCTGTCGCGCCGCTGCCGCAACCGCGGAGAAGGGCGCCGCTAGCATCCCCGGCGATGCTGCGACGACGTGCCCTGCCCCTGCTGCCGAGCCTGTGCGCCGCCGTCGCGCTGGCCCTGGCCGTCGCGCCGGGCGGCGTCGCGGCGCTGCCGGACAGCCCCCAGCCGGAGCGGGCCGCGCCGGCGGCGGTGCCGCTGCTGGCCGAGCCGCGCTTCGAGACCGTCGGCATCGACGCCCCGGTGCCACTCAACGTGATCTCCGCGCTGGCGCAGGACCGCGCCGGCTTCCTGTGGATCGGCACCGGCGCCGGCCTGGTGCGCTTCGACGGCTACCACTTCCGCCAGCCCGGCGCGCCGCTGGAGAACGGCGTGCGGTCCGCCCGCAGCCTCGGCTTCATCCGCTGCCTGCTGGTGGCGCGCGACGGCCGCCTGTGGATCGGCACCGAGGCCGACGGCCTGGCCGCCTACGACCCGCAGAGCGAGAAGCTGTCGCTGTTCCGCTCCGACGCCAGCCCGCAGCAGCCGCATGGCGCGGTGTCGGCCGGCACGATCCGCGCGCTGGCCGAAGACCGCGACGGGCAGCTGTGGATCGGCACGATCGGCCACGGCCTGGACCGTTACAACCCGGTCGAGGGCCGCTTCCAGCACTTCCGCCACCAGCCCCGGCAGGCCGGCAGCCTGCCCGACGACCGGGTCCAGTCACTGGCGATCGACCGCGAGGGCTCCTTGTGGGTCGGCACCTGGCGCGGCCTGGCGCGCAAGCGCGCCGGCGCCGACGCCTTCGAGCCGGTGTTCTCGACGCCGGGCCGTCCCGGCCTGGCCGGCAAGATCGTGCTCAGCCTGTTCGAGGCGCCCGACGGCCGGCTCTGGGCCGGCACCCAGCAGGGCGACCTCGCGCTGATCGATCCGAAGACCGGCGAGGGCCGGATGCTCGAGCGCGCCGAGGACGCCATCCACGGCTCGGTGAACAGCTTCGTCGCGGTGGATGAACGGCATGTCTGGCTGGGCCGCAACGGCGGGCTGGAGTTGCGCGCGACGTCCGACGGCGCACTGCTGCGGGTGATGAAGCACGATCCGCTCAATCGCGACAGCCTGGGCGGCAACGAGGTCCGCGCGCTGATGCGCGACCGCGCCGGCTGGATCTGGACCGGCGGCTACGGCGGCGGCCTGCAGCGCCACAACCCGGCCAACACCAGCACCTGGGTGCGCGGCCGCGACCCGGGCCAGCTGCCGCAGTTGATCGACCCGAGCACGCGCGCGATGGTGCAGCTCGACACCGGCGAGATCTGGCTGGGCAGCAACGAAAGCGGCGTGACGGTGCTCGACGAGCAGCTGCGCTCGATCGCGACGCTGCGACCCGAGCCCGGCCAGCGCGGCGGGTTGTCGGGCGGACGCATCTCCAGCCTGGTCCAGATGAAGGACGGCAGCGTCTGGCTGGGCAGCGATGGCGGCCTGCACCAGTACACCCGCGACCGCCAGCTGCTGCGCGTCATCCAGGCCGGCACCGGTCGCGCGCGGCGGCTCCTGGCGGGCCGCGACGGCACGCTCTGGATCGGCACGCAGGACGGGCTCTATCGGCTGCCGCCGGACGCCGGCCCGCAGGCCGCGCCGGAGCGCCTGCGCCAGGACGGCGGCCAGCCGCTGACGGGCGACGTCAACGCCCTGTCCGAGACCGCCGACGGCGGCCTGTGGGTCGGCACCGAGAAGGGGCTGTACCGGTTCGCGCCGGGCGCCAGGGAACTGATCGCGGTACGCGCCCAGCCGGGGCGCGACCTGAGCCATCACTCCATCGTCGGCCTGCTGGTCGATTCGCGGCAGCGCCTGTGGGTGGACACCGCGTCCGGCCTGCACCTGCTGGCGCGCTGGGACGGCCGCGAGGCGGCGTTCGAGCGCATCAGCGAGAAACACGGCGTGATCGGCCGGGCCTTCGGCGCCAACCTGCTCGAGGACCGCGACGGCCGCATCTGGACGCAGAGCTTCGTCTACGACCCGGCCAAGGACAGCTACTACGAGCTGACCAACGCGGATGGCGTCGACATCGGCACCGGCTGGTTCCGCGCCTACCTGAAGACGCGCGACGGGCGCCTGCTCTTCGGGGGCAGCAAGGGCGTGCTGGTGGTGACGCCGGAGCGCTTCGAGGCCTGGACCTACCAGCCGGCGCTGGTCGCGACCGAGTTGCGGGTCGACGGTCAGCGCCTGGGCGCGGGCCGTCTGCCGGAGGAAGGACTGACCCTGACCGCGAGCAACCGCAGCTTCAGCGTCGAATTCGCCGCGCTCGACTTCAGCGAGCCGCAGCGCAACCGCTACGCCTACCAGCTCGAAGGCTTCGATCCGGAATGGATCAGCACCGGCGCCGACCTGCGCGTGGCGGTCTACACCAACCTCGATCCCGGCCGCTACCGGCTGCGGGTGCGCGGCACCAACCGCAACGGCGTCTGGAGCCCGCTGGAGCTCAGCATCCCGGTGCGCGTGCTGCCGGACTGGTGGCAGACCTGGTGGGCCCGCACGCTCGGCGGTGCGGCGCTGATCGCGCTGGTCTACGCGCTGGTGGCGCTGCGCACGGCCTACCTGCGACGCTCGCAGCTGGCGCTGGAGATCAAGGTGAAGGCCCGCACCGCGGAGCTGGAACGGCTCTCCGCCGACCTGCAGGCCAAGAGCGTGGCGCTGGAGGAATCCAGCCTGTCGGATCCGCTCACCGGCCTGCGCAACCGGCGCTTCCTGACGCAGCACATCGAGGGCGACGTGGCGCTCGCGGTGCGTCGTCACGAGCAGGCGCGCGACGACGGCTATGCGCCGCCCGACGATGGCGACCTGATCTTCTTCCTGCTCGACCTGGACTTCTTCAAGGCGCTCAACGACCGCCTCGGCCACGCGGCGGGCGACGCGGTCCTGCAGCAGATGCGCGGCCGGCTGACCGCCGTGTTCCGCGAGGCCGACTACCTGGTCCGCTGGGGCGGCGAGGAGTTCCTGATCGTGGCGCGCGGCACCTCTCGCCGGCATGCGGCCGAGCTCGCGGAGCGCGCTCGGCTGCAGGTCTGCGGCGCGCCCTTCGAGCTCGGCGAGGGCCGGCAGGTGGACGTCACCTGCTCGGTGGGCTTCGCGGCCTTCCCGCTGTCGCCGGCACTGCCGCGCGCGCTGGACTGGGCCGCGACGGTGGCACTGGCCGACGAGGCGCTGTATGCGGTCAAGCGGGCCGGGCGCAACGGCTGGGAAGGCGTGACCGGCATCGCCGGGGCCGTTCATGGCGTCGACGTCGCGACGAGTTTCGCGGGGGACGTGACGGAGCTCGAGGGCGCATTGCGCCAGCGTTCGCGCGGATCGATGGCAGACTGGCTGGCCAGCGGCGACCTGAAGGTCGTGCGCTCTTCGCCGCCGGCCGATGCCGGAGCCGCCGTCGCGCGGCCGATCGAGGCCGGCAAGTCCTGACCCTGGACGCTCGGCCGCGCTGGTCCCCGCAGGGGCGGACCCGCCAATTGCCGAGCGCTGGATGAGAACGGCACGAGCGCGGCAAATGGCGCTCCCGCCGAGTGCCGATGACCGGCAATCGGTAAAGCCGACAAGTAAAGGCTGCCAGCGCCTGCCCCGGCTTCGCTCCATGGCGACCGGAATGGCCCGATGATCGGGGGCTTCCCCCGGCCGGATTGGCCGCCGTCCACGAATCGAGGAGAACCTTCGTTTTGATGAACGACCTTGCGAACTTCCTGCAGTTCAGCGCCTGGCCGCCGCGCCCGGACTGGCTGTTCTGGGCCTCGCTGACCATGGTGGCCGCCGGCGTGCTCGGCGAATTCGTGAACCGCCGCCTGGGCCTGCCGCGCGTCGTCGGCTACAGCGTCGTCGGCATGATCCTGGCGGCGCTGGGCCATGGCATCTTCGCCAACGGCGCGCTGGACGCGCGCTTGCGGCTCGTCGTCGACCTGGCGCTGGCGCTGCTGCTGTTCGAGATGGGCTCGCGCGTGAACCTGCGCTGGCTGCGCAACAACAAGGCGCTGCTCGGCGCCAGCGCGGCCGAGGCCGCGGTCAGCTTCGTCGTCGTCGGCTACGGCCTGACGTTGCTGGGCGTGAGCCCGCTGGTGTCCATCAGCTGCGCGGTGCTGACGATGGCCTCGAGCGCCGCGGTCGTCGGCCGCGTCGGCGCCGAGCTGCGCGCGGCCGGCCAGGTCAGCGAACGCATGCTGGCGCTGACCTCGCTGAACACGATCTACGGCGTGCTCGCGCACAAGCTGCTGCTGGGCTGGCTGGCGCTGGACCAGAAGGGCGACTGGCTGGAGGCCGTCGCGCAGCCGCTGTATGCCTTCGTCGGTTCGGTGATCGTCGCGGCGCTGCTGGCGCGATTGACGGCCGGCCTGATGCGGCGGCTGGACCTGCGCAACGAGAACTCGGTGCTGATGCTGCTGGGCCTGGTGCTGGTGGCGCTGAGCGTGGCGCGGGTGCTGAACCTGTCGACGCTGCTGGTGCCGCTGCTGGCCGGCATGATCCTGCGCAACACCACCGAGCGCCCCTGGGTCTGGCCGCGCCACTTCGGCACCGCCGGTGGCGTGCTGGTGCTGATGCTGTTCGTGGCGGTCGGTTCCGCCTGGACGCTGCAGGCGCTGGCCGCGGGCGCGGTGCTGGCGCTGGCCCTGCTGCTGCTGCGCCTGGTGGCCAAGGCGATCGCCCTGACCGGCATGGCGCGGCTGAGCGGCATCGACACCCGCCAGGGCGTCGCGCTGGCGGTGTGCCTGAGCCCGGTGTCGGGCACGATGCTGGTGCTGTTCAGCGAGGTGCAGCTGCACCACCCGCAGACCGCCGCGCTGCTGGCGCCGGTCATCCTGTCGACGATCGCGCTCATGGAGCTGGTCGGACCGATCGCCGTGCAATGGGGCCTGCGCCTGGCCGGCGAGCATCACCCTGAAACCCCTGTGAAGGAGGCTGCGAAGCGATGAGCCTCGAACCATTCGCCACATCCAAGCCCTTGACGATGGGCGTGGAGCTGGAGCTCCAGATCGTCAACCGTCACGACTACGACCTGATGCCGGGGTCCAAGGACCTGCTGCGCGTGATGAAGGGCGAGACCCTGCCCGGCGATGTCACGCCGGAGATCACCGACTCGATGATCGAGCTCTGCACCAACGTCTGCACGAACTACGAGCAGGTGCTGGAGCAGTTGACGATCACCCGCGACGCGCTGGTGCGCAGCGCCGACAAGCTCAACCTCGGCCTGTCGGGCGGCGGCACGCATCCCTACCAGCACTGGAGCAAGCAGCGCATCTTCGACAAGCCGCGCTTCCAGGAGATCTCCTCGCTCTACGGCTACCTGAGCAAGCAGTTCACCGTCTTCGGCCAGCACGTGCACATCGGCTGCGAGGGGCCGGACCACGCGCTGCGGCTGCTGCACGGGCTGTCGCGCTTCATCCCCCACCTGATCGCGCTGTCGGCCTCCTCGCCCTACGTGCAGGGCAACGACACCGGTTTCCATTCGGCGCGGCTGAACTCCGTGTTCGCGTTCCCGCTGTCGGGGCGCGCGCCCTTCGTGCTGACCTGGGACGACTTCCTGGTGTTCTTCGAGAAGATGACGCACACCGGCGTCGTGAAGAGCATGAAGGACTTCTACTGGGACATCCGTCCCAAGCCCGAGTACGGGACGATCGAGGTGCGGGTGCTCGACACGCCGCTGACGATCGAGAAGGCCTCGGCGCTGGCGGCGCTGATCCAGTGCCTGGCGCGGTGGATCTCGCACGATCACCCGTTCGCGCTGCACGAGGACGACTACCTGCCCTACACCTTCAACCGTTTCCAGGCCTGCCGCTTCGGATTGGACGGCACCTTCGTCGACCCGAAGAGCGGCGAGCACCGCAGCCTGCGCGAGGACCTGAACGTCACGCTGCATGCGCTGGAGCCGCACGCGGTGGCGCTGAAGGCCGAGCCGGCGCTGCGCTACGTGCGCGAGGAGATGCGCTGGCAGGGCAACGACGCGACCTGGGCGCGCGGCGTGGTGGAGAAGGAGCAGTTGCTCAACGAGCTGGTGCGCCAGCAGTGCGAGCGCTGGGCCGGTCGGCCGGTGGCGAACGCGCGCTGAGCGCCGCACGTCGGGATTCGACCCCGGGGTACCTGGTGCGGCTGGCGGGAGCACGGCGGCCTGCCCTGCCGCTCACGCGGCCTTCTGCCCCATCACCGTGACGCGCCAGGTCGAGTTCGTCAGCAAGCCGCCTTCCTCCAGCGCTTCGCGGATGCCGAACTCCTCGAGGGCGTAGACACCATGGACCGAGCGCCACAGGAAGCCCTTTTCCTTGAGCGCATCCAGGGCCGCCTGCACGGTGTGGAGGTTGATGGGCTCGGTGGCTTCGTTCCCGTCGTCCACCTCGATGACCATGCGGTAGGTATCCATCGTCCGTGTCCAGAAGGGGACGAAATTACGCCCCTGCGCGGCCAGGACGCGGAGCACGGCGGACTGCAACGGGCTGAGCAGGCCGACCAGCGCCAGCAGGTTGTGGATGCGGGCCCGCGCGCGGGACTCGACCGCCTCGGCGAAGGTGGCGTGTGCTTCGTCGGCCGTCCAGTCGCCACGCGCGGCCAGCGCGCTCAACCCGGCCTGCATCCACTCGGGGCGATGGCCCGCGCGATCGAAGATGGCCATGAGGCCATCGACCGTCAACGCCGCGGACGCCGGCGCTCGATCGCGCACCCAGGCGAGATAGTCGGCGCCCAGCACGGGGAATTCCTGCATCGGTGCGCAGAAGAAGGCCTGGTCCTTCCATTCGACGAGCATCGCCAGCTTGTTGCGGTTTGAACCGGTGGCGACGATGCGCAAGCCGTGGTGCGGACCCATGTTGAGTTTGTCGCGCGCGGCTTTGAGCGCGTACAGGACGTTGCTGCCTCGTGCCGTCGTGATCGCATGCTGCGCTTCGTCGATGATCAGCACGATCATCCGCCCGCATTCATCGGAGAGCGCGGCCAGCGCGCGCGCCAGGGAGACCTGCTTGCCGAGGCCGACACGGTCCATGGTGAAGGCCAGTCCTCCGACCTGGACGCGCTCCATGCCGGCCGCGCGGGCGAAGCGCAGGACCACGCCGT